>Ga0224495_10001172_pt1 | contig 19015 bp, 17 predicted proteins | sample SF_Jul11_sed_USG_FD_168128 | JGI IMG/M metagenome (GOLD analysis project Ga0224495, IMG submission 168128) | Sediment microbial communities from San Francisco Bay, California, United States - SF_Jul11_sed_USGS_4_1 | ecosystem: Environmental > Aquatic > Marine > Sediment | place: USA: California... | reverse complement strand
GTCGATATACGATGGCGTACAGCGGCCGCTTCCTGTCGTGGCCGCGCAGTCGGGAGACTACATCGAGCGCGGTACGGTTGCGGATGCTCTGGACCGTGAGCGGAAATGGGCGTTCACGCCGGTCGCCGAAAAGGGTCAGGAAGTCGCTGGCGGCGACGTGATCGGGACGACACCCGAGGGCCAGACGATCATTCACAAGATCATGGTTCCGCCAGGCGTGTCGGGAACGATAGCGTCCGTTGCCGCTGCGGGAGACTACACGGCGTTCGATGTCGTTGCGACTCTCGATGACGGCACGGAACTCACGATGGTGCAGAGATGGCCCGTCCGCGAGGGCCGTCCGTATGTGCGCAAACTCGATCCGACACACCCGTTCACGACGGGCATGCGGATTCTCGATACGTTCTTCCCGATTGCGCTTGGTGGAAACGCGATCATCCCCGGCGGTTTCGGGACGGGTAAGACGGTAACCCAGCAGTCGCTCGCCAAGTGGGCGGACGTCGACATCATCGTCTACGTGGGTTGCGGAGAGCGCGGCAACGAGATGACCGAGGTTCTCACCGAGTTCCCTGAGCTCGAGGATCCCAGAACCGGTGCGCCGCTCATGGATCGAACCGTGCTGGTGGCCAACACATCGAACATGCCGGTCGCCGCACGCGAAGCCTCCATCTACGTGGGCGCTACGCTTGCCGAGTACTATCGCGACATGGGCTACAACGTCGCGATGATGTCGGACTCGACGTCTCGCTGGGGCGAGGCGCTGCGCGAGGTTTCGGGCCGTCTCGAGGAGATGCCGGGCGAGGAAGGCTACCCGGCGTACCTGGCGACACGTCTCGCGAGCTTCTATGAGCGTTCCGGGCGAGTGCAGCCGCTCGGCGCCGATACTGATCGTGTCGGATCTGTCACGATGGTGGGCGCGGTATCGCCGGCAGGTGGAGACATGTCCGAGCCGATGACGCAGAACTCGCTGCGCGTATGCGGTGCGTTCTGGGCGTTGGACACATCTTTGGCGCATCGCCGCCACTTCCCCGCGATCTCGTGGACCAAGTCCTACACGCTCTACCTCAGCCAGGTCAGTGAGTGGTTCGCGGAGAACGTGGCCGCGGACTGGCACGAGATGCGGGACCGTGCGATGTTCATCCTCCAGAAGGAGACGGAGTTGCAGGAGATCGTGCAACTCGTCGGCCCGGACGCACTGCCCGAGTCGGAGAAGATCATCCTGGAGGTCGCTCGAATGCTTCGCGAGGACTTCCTGCAGCAGTTCGCATTCGACGACATCGATGCCTACTGCCCACCCAAGAAGCAGTACTGGATGCTCAAGACGGTCCTGTCGTTCTACGACGCGGCGACATCCGCGCTAAACCGTGGCGCTTCACTGCGACAGATTCTGGAGTTGCCCGTAAAGGACGAGATCGCAGTTATGAAGACCACCCCGCACGATGAGGCGCTGGAGAAGCTGCCAGCACTCTGTTCTCAGTTGGCCGAGAATATCGCAGAGATCGAGGTGTACTAGATGGCTCAGGACACCGCCACCAAGCCCGCGGAGACGAAGTTGTCGCTCGTTTCCACAGACTACCGGACCATCAAGTACGTGACCGGCCCTCTGGTCTTCGTCGAAAACGTGCATGCGGTCGCCTACAACGAGATGGTTGCCGTGCGCATGCCGGACGGCAGCCGACGCTCCGGTCAGGTCCTCGAGATCTCGGGTGACGTCGCCGTCATCCAGATCTTCGAGGGCACACAGGGCATAGACGTCGATGCGACAGAGATTCGATTCCTCGAGGATGTCGCACGCATAGACGTTTCTCCCGAACTGCTCGGCCGGGTGCTCAACGGCGTAGGAGAGCCGATTGACGGAGGAGCGCCGATTATCCCGGAATCGCGATTGGATATCACGGGTGCCCCGATCAACCCGTACACGCGCGAGAAGCCAGCCGACTTCATCGAAACGGGTATCTCCGCAATAGACGGCCTGAACACTCTCGTTCGCGGTCAGAAGCTGCCGATATTCTCGGGTTCGGGTCTTCCGGCGAACGAGCTAGCGGCACAGATCATCCGGCAGGCGCGTGTGGTCTCCGGCGAAGAGTTCGCGATCGTGTTCGGCGCGATGGGTATCACGCACCGCGAGGCGAGCTACTTCATGTCGCAGTTCGAGAGCACGGGCGCGCTCGAGCGAGTCGTGTTCTTCCTCAACCTTGCCGACGATCCGACGGTCGAGCGCCTGCTTACTCCGCGTTGCGCGCTGACCGTGGCTGAGTACTTGGGATTCGAGAAGGACATGCAGGTCCTCGTCGTTCTCTCGGACATGACGAACTACTGTGAGGCGTTGCGCGAGGTCTCGACTGCACGGGAAGAGGTGCCGGGGCGCCGCGGGTTCCCGGGCTACATGTACACGGACCTCTCGACCATCTACGAGCGCGCCGGTCGAATCAAAGGCCGCAAGGGCTCGGTCACGCAGCTGCCGATCCTCTCGATGCCCGACGACGACATCACGCACCCTATTCCCGACCTGACCGGGTACATCACCGAGGGCCAGATCGTTCTGTCCCGTCACCTGCACCGCCGAGGAGTCTACCCTCCAATCGACACGCTGCCGTGCCTGTCGCGGCTGATGAACCTCGGTATAGGTGAGGGCAAGACGCGCGACGACCACCGTGCAGTCGCCAACCAGCTCTACGCGGCCTACGCTCAGGGTCGGGACCTGCGCAAGCTCGTCGCCATCGTCGGCGAAGAGGCTCTGTCGGACACGGACCGCAGATACCTGCGCTTCGCGGACGATTTCGAGGCGCGCATCGTCGGCCAGGGCGAAGAGGGACGCAGCATCGAAGAGACTCTGACCATCGGCTGGGAGCTGATGGCTGGTCTGCCGATGGGCGAGCTGAAGCGCGTCCGCGATTTCGTCGATGCCTACCATCCCAACGCCGGCGAGCAGGGCGACGTCTAGGAGGCCTCGGGTATGGAGGAAGTTCGGCCAACACGCGCAGAGCTTCTCGAACGGCGAGAGCAGATCAAGCTTGCCGAGCAGGGCATGGACCTGCTCAAGCAGAAGCGCGACGCTCTCCTGATCGAGTTCATGGGCGTCATGGACGAGACCCTGCGCCTCTCGGAAGCGCTCCAGAAGAACGTATCCGAGGCGCAGTACTCGCTTGCTGTGGCCAAGGCTGTTGACGGCACCGTCGCTCTTCGGTCCGCCGGAATGGCGACCAAGGGCGAGGTCGTCGTAGACATGACCGGTACCAAGATCATGGGCGTGTCCGTCCCGGTCGTGACGAAAGGCGAAAGTCCCATCCGAACCTCGTTTACGCGCGGCTATTCGGTAACGGGCATCTCTTCCCGAGTCGACGAGAGTGCCGACAAGTTCGAGCGAATCCTGGACGTCATCATCGAGTACGCGGACATCGAGACACGTCTGAAGCGGCTCGGTGAAGAGATACAGAAGACAAACCGCCGAGTGAACGCGCTCGAACAGGTCACCGTGCCTCAGCTTCGCGAGCAGGTTTCCTACATTCGCATGACACTCGACGAGAGAGCGCGCGAAGACCTTTTCAGGTTGAAGAAGGTCAAGAAGAAGATCGAGCGCAAGAAGGCGTCAGGCGGCCAGCTGTCCTAGGGCCGCGACTTTGCGCTTGTCACAAGTCGTGGGGCGGTATCGCCAACCGGGGGGTGTCCGGTGCCGCCCCACACGCATACCTGCAATCGGGCGCCACATGCGGCGAGCGCCTGCGACGACCCGCCCCAGCGGAGTCGCGGACGCTTTGATGCGATGCTGCGAACCTGCAGGAAAGGAACACCGCCCCGACTTGCGAGGCGGTGTTCAGGAACCGGGTCCCCCGAACTCCGATTCAGCCCTTGGCTACCACGATCGCTTTGACCTCGTTGAGGACCTCGACCGCGTTGCGCGCATGCGTTCGCATGTCGCGCCCATCTTTGAGAATGTCGCGGACCTCGCGAAGAGACAGCTTGCCGAAGTGCAACTCTTCCCACTCGGCCCGCGCAACATACGCCCACAACTCGCCGAGAATCCACTCGAGCTCCTCGACCTCTGGGTTGGTGAGGGCCCCCCACTGATCCTTGAGACCCCGGCGCATCCTCTGCACGGACCGCTCGACGGCCTTTCCCTTCTTGAGCTGGAAGGCTCGCATCCCAATATCTTCGTCGGTCACATCAGGTCGCTTGCTCATGGGTTGCCTCACTCCCTTCGCACTCCCTTTTCGTCGCCGACCTCGGCTTTCCTTGTTTTAGAATGGTTCAAGCGTGCACAAATGATGAAAGGCTGCAGATGGAGTTCAGCGAGGTACTACATCAACGCAGGAGCGTTCGCCACTTCAACACGAAGCTGGCAGTAGACGACTCCGACATCCGTGCCCTGCTCTTGGCGGCCATCAGTGCACCGAGTGCCGGCAACATCCAGCCGTGGCGGTTCGCGGTCGTACGCAGTCTGACGGCGCGCGAGCGGCTCGCTTCGGCTTTGAGCCAGAAGTGGGCGAAGGCCGCGCCTGTATCGATCGTCGTGTCGGTAGACCCTCGGCCATGTGCGGCGCGATTCGGCGCGCGGGGCGAGCATCTGTACGCGATACAGGACACGGCTGCCGCAGTGGTCAACATCCTGCTCGCAGCCGTGGACAGAGGATTCGCATCTTGCTGGATCGGGGCGTTCGACGAGCGTGCGGTCGCCGAAGCCATAGGTGTTCAGGAGCCGATCACGCCGGTGGCAGTCCTGCCGATAGGCTACTCGGCAGAATCGTCGGGCAAGCCTGCAAGGCGCCCTGTCGACGAAGTCACGACATGGTTGTGAGAGTGATGTTCTCGTGACAGGAATGAGCGCGTGAGCAGCGAATTCGAGAGCCTCGAAGAGCTTCGCGAGCACATCGGCGACTGCAGGAGGTGCACGCTGTGGAGCACGCGTACGACGCTGGTCTTCGGTGTCGGAAAGCCGGACGCCGAGATCCTGTTCGTGGGTGAGGCGCCCGGGCGAAACGAGGACCTGAAAGGCGAGCCCTTCGTCGGCGCCGCAGGCAAGCTTCTCGACGAGCTGCTCGCCTCGATCGGCCTCACGCGGTCTGAAGTCTACATCGCGAACATCTTGAAGTGCCGCCCCCCGGGGAACCGCGATCCACAGCGCAACGAGACAGACACCTGTACGCCGTTCCTGAGAGAGCAGGTGCGCCTGATAGATCCTCGGGTGATAGTGACCCTCGGCAAGCACGCCACGCAGTTCATCCTCAAGACCGATCGCGGCATCACCGGTCTGCGCGGAACCCTCCAACATTCAGGCAAGTACGACGTCCTGCCGATATTCCATCCCGCCGCCGCTCTGTACGACGCCACGAAGCGCGACGTGCTCTTCGAGGACTTCGCTCGCCTCGGAGAGTTGACCGCCCCTGCTTCCGAGGTAGCCGAAGCGCAAGTGGATGCGGTGGCCGAAGAGCCGCGTTCCGTGCAGGGCACCCTTTTCGAGGACTGAGCCCGATGACCAGATACGCTCTCCGGACCAGTGCCGAAGAGGCCACGGTCGCCGCAGGTAGGGCGCTGGCGCCTTTGCTGCAGTCGGGCGACGTGATACTACTCAGCGGAGACCTCGGCGCGGGGAAGACGTGTCTTGCCCGAGGAATCGCCGAGGGACTCGGAGTCGGGCACCCTGTCACCAGTCCCACCTTCAACATCCTTCTCGTTCATCCGGGCAGGGTCTTCATGAACCATTTCGATCTCTACCGGCTGGACAGCCCCCTGCAGCTCGAGGACATCGACTACTGGGGGACGCTGGAGGCCGGAGGGGTCTCCGTCGTCGAATGGGGCGACCGGTTCGCAGAGTCGATACCCGAGGATCGGCTGATCGTCGCGATGACAATCACGGGTGACGAGGAGCGTCTCTTCGATCTCGACGCTTGCGGCGGCCGTTCCGAGCGCCTCGCTTCGGCTTGGATCGAAGCATGCTCCTCGATCGCTGGCGCGACTTTGGAAGGGGGCGGGCAGCCGTGACGCGACTGATACTTGCGTTCGACGCGGCGACGGATGCCTGCGCTCTCGCGCTGGGCGAACGTGCCGGCGATCGCGTGACCGAGGTGGCGTGTCACGATTTCGTGGCTCGCAGGGCTGCGCTGTCACGGCTGCTTCCGGAGGCATCGGAGCTGCTTGCCCGACAGGGATTGGTGCCGAGCGATCTCGACGAGATCGTTGTCGGCGTGGGGCCCGGGTCTTTCACGGGGGTTCGAATCGGAGTGGCGACGGCGAAGGGGCTCACCCACGGTCTCGGCGCACCTCTCTTCGGCGTCGGGACGCTGGACGCGGTGTCGTGGGGTTGCCGAGGGCACCATGGGCTGCTTGGCGTCGTGGGTGATGCGATGCGCGGCGAGGTCTACCCGGCGCTGTATCGGCTGCGGAGAGGCGCCGTGGAGCGTCTGGACGAGAATCATGTGAGTCAGCCGAAGAAGGCTGCGGAGAGGTGGGGGACAGACGTTCAAGAACCGCTGCTCCTGGCAGGCAACGGCCTGCACAAGCACCTCGGAGCGTTTCTGGAGGCGCTCGGCGATCGCGCACACGTGCTGCCGCAGCGTCTTTGGTCACCGACTGGTGCCGGTCTGCTCGCGGCGTATGCCGATACCAGAGCCCGTGGCGTGCAGGGGGACGGCGATCCGGCCGCCGTGCTTCCCGTGTACACGCGGCTATCCGACGCCGAGGAGGCCGAGAGCGCGCTTGGCGGAGGGGAGGCAACGGCGGCACCACGCTGCGGCGTGCGAGGTCCGAAGGAGGGTGGCGAGTCGTGAGCGCTGTAGTTCGCGATATGACGCCCGCCGACATCGGCGCGGTGCTGACTATCGAGAACAAGTCGTTCCCGTCGCCTTGGAGTCGGCTGATGTTCGAACAGGAGGTGTACGCCGAGTCCGGAAGAGCGTGGCTTGTCGTTGAGCACGACGGCGTGGTCCTCGGCTACGGCGGGCTGGCCCTCCTTGACGAGGCAGCCCACGTCATGAACCTCGCCGTGCGTGCCGACTGCCGTCACCGCGGACTCGGACGCGCGCTACTCGCGCATCTGGCTCGGCGTGCGAGAGGAATGGGTGCGCGCCATCTGACGCTGGAAGTCCGAGAGCGCAACCGGTCTGCGATGGCGCTCTACGAGGCGGCGGGACTCAAGACCGTGGGCGTGCGACCTGGATACTACAGCGAGACCGGTGAGCATGCGGTCGTCATGTGGAGCGACGACATCACGCACCCCGGGGAAGAAGCTCGCCTCGAGGAGTTGTGGAACCGGGCCGAACTCGATCTGGAGGCGTACCCGGACGTAGCTACCGGACACTCGGCGCCACTCGTCCTTGGAATCGAGACATCGTGCGACGAGACCGCAGCGGCCGTCATGCGGGGAGGCACCGAACTGCTGTCCAGCGTGATTGCGAGCCAGGTGGACTTCCATGCGCGGTTCGGGGGCGTCGTCCCCGAGATCGCATCGCGCAAGCACACGGAGGCCATCGTCGCGGTCGTGCAAGAGGCGATGGAAGAAGCCGGGGCTACCTTCGGCGATCTCGACGCCATTGCCGTTACGCACGGACCGGGGCTGATCGGCGCGCTCGTGGTGGGCGTCGCGTACGCAAAGGGGCTGTCGCTTGCCACCGGCTTGCCTCTGGTCGGTGTGAATCACCTCGAAGGTCACATCTTCGCAAACCCTTTCGCGAACGATGACGTGACGCCGCCCCTTGTGGCACTCGTCGTGTCCGGCGGGCACACGTCGCTCGTGCACGTGCCGGAGTGGGGTGTTTACCACACTCTGGGTGAGACGCTGGACGATGCAGCCGGGGAGGCGTTCGACAAGGTGGCAAAGGTACTTGGTCTGGGGTATCCGGGCGGGCCAGTGCTCTCGAGCCTCGCCGAGGAGGGCGACCCTGCCGCGATCGACTTCCCGCGCGCTATGCTGCGCTCCGGCGACTATGCCTTCTCGCTCTCGGGTCTCAAGACAGCCGTCATCAACCATATCCGTCACGAGCGCGAAGCTGGCCGAGAGATCCACGTGCCCGATCTGGCCGCTTCGTTCCAGCAGGCGGTGATCGACGTGCAAGTCACGAAAGCGACGCGCGCGGCGAAGGAGCTCGGCGTGCAGTGGTTCTGCCTCGCCGGAGGGGTTGCTGCGAACAAGCTGCTTCGCGAGTCGTTGCACGAGACGCTTTCGGCCGAAGGAGTGCGCGTCTCGGTGCCGCCGCTGGACCTGTGCACGGACAATGCTGCGATGATCGCCGCTGCCGGGACGTGGCGGTTTCTGCGCGGGGAGAGACTCTACCTCGACGCCGAAGCGGTTGCCGATCTGCGCCTCGACGCGGATGACGCTTCTCTCAAAACCTGAGTGGCAGGCACTCAACCCCATTCCTGAATTCCCTGTTGAAACCCCTTGAACGCGGCGCGAATGAGTACTACAATCCGTATTCGCTAGCACTCGGCGCGTTTGAGTGCTAGCAGTCGGTCTAGTGAGGTTGCGAACGGGGTAGATATCCTGTCGCGGCACCACGCCGACGAGGGGGTTTGTGACAGAGACGCCCCCTTTGCAGGACGTTCGGTATCGGTAGGCCTTTGTGTGGAATCGCAGGAGGGCAGGGCATGAATCTCAAGCCATTGGGCGATCGCGTGATCGTCAAGCCGGCGCAGGCCGAGGAGCAGACCAAGAGCGGTTTGGTCATCCCGGACACAGCCAAAGAGAAGCCCCAGCGGGGCGAGGTCGTCGCCGTGGGCGACGGCAAGCGGGACGACGACGGTAATCGCGTTCCTGTCGACGTCAAGGTGGGCGACACCGTCGTGTACGGCAAGTACGGTGGCCAGGACATCAAGATCGACGGCGTCGAGTACAAGATCCTCGAGGAGCGCGACATCTACGCCGTCGTCGAGGACTAGCATGCGCGGGCCGCAACGCGGAACCGCACTCTTTTCAGAGAGCAAGAAGGAGGAGAACACCTAGATGGCCAAGGACATCAGGTTCGACGAGGAGGCCCGACGCGGCCTCGAGGCGGGTGTGAACAAGCTCGCCAACGCCGTCAAGGTCACTTTGGGCCCCAAGGGCCGCTACGTGGTGTTGGACAAGAAGTTCGGCGCTCCGACCATCACGAACGACGGCGTGACGATCGCAAAGGAGATCGACCTCGAAGACCCGCTGGAGAACATGGGAGCTCAGCTCGTCAAGGAAGTTGCCACGAAGACGAACGACGTCGCGGGTGATGGCACGACGACCGCGACGCTGCTCGCGCAGGTCATCGTGCGCGAGGGCCTGCGCAACGTGGCCGCGGGTGCCAACCCGCTCGCAATCAAGCGCGGCGTCGAGAAGGCCGTCGAGGCCATCGTCGAGGGCATCAAGGAGAACGCCAAGGAGATCGAGGACAAGGAAGAGATCGCACACGTCGGCGCGATCTCGGCGGCCGATGACACGATCGGCGACAAGATCGCCGAGGCCATGGATATCGTGGGCAAAGACGGAGTCATCACCGTCGAGGAGTCCCAGACCTTCGGCATCGATATCGAGACTGTGGAAGGACTGCAGTTCGAGAAGGGCTACGTCTCGCCCTACATGATCACCGATGCCGAGCGCATGGAGGCCTCGCTCAGCGAGCCGCTGATCCTCATCGCCAACAGCAAGATCGGCAACGTCCAGGACCTGCTACCTGTGCTCGAGAAGGTCATGCAGCAGGGCAAGAACCTGCTGATAATCGCCGAAGACGTCGAAGGCGAGGCTCTTGCCACGCTGATCGTCAACAAGCTGCGCGGCACGTTCACGTCGGTTGCCGTGAAGGCTCCTGGCTTCGGCGATCGCCGCAAGCGCATGCTCGAGGACATCGCGATCGTAACCGGTGGCCAGGTCGTTTCCGAGGAGATGGGCCACAAGCTCGAGAACGTGACGCTGGAGATGCTGGGTCGAGCCAAGACCGTGAAGGTCACCAAGGAGAACACCACCATCATCGACGGTGCGGGTACCGAGGAAGACATCAAGGGCCGCATCAATCAGATCAAGACCGAGATCGAGCAGTCCGATTCGGACTTCGACAAGGAGAAGCTCCAGGAGCGTCTGGCGAAGCTGGCCGGTGGCGTGGCCGTCATCAAGGTCGGCGCGGCTACCGAGGTCGAGCTCAAGGAGAAGAAGCACCGCATCGAGGACGCCCTTCAGGCAACTCGCGCGGCAGTTGAGGAAGGCATCGTGTCGGGCGGCGGCGTGGCGCTTATCGACGCCACACCGAAACTCGACGCCTTTGATCTTCCCGAGGAAGAGATGATCGGCGTCAAGATCGTGCGCAAGGCGCTCGACGAGCCGATGAAGACCATCGCCGACAACGCGGGCTTCGAGGGCTCGGTCGTCGTCGAGAAGGTCAAGCACGAGAACAAGAGGGGCTTCGGCCTCAACGCCGCATCGGGCGAGTACGGCGATCTTATGGGCATGGGCATCATCGACCCCGTCAAGGTCACGCGTTCCGCGCTTCAGAACGCCGCCTCGATCGCCTCGCTGATCCTCATCACCGAGACCACCGTCAACGACATCCCCGAGCCCGCCGATAGCGCCGCTGCAGCGGCTGCCATGGGCGGCGGAATGGGCATGATGTAGCATCACGCGACACCGCGTCGAAACGAAGGGCCTCGGACGTGCGTCCGGGGCCCTTCTTGTGTGTCGTGGTTGCTCCGTCCTCTAGATCCGCGCGCGGGTCGTCGTCCTACGTGAATCCCTCGATGACGAACGCGACTCCCAGATACAGCAAGAACGCGGCGAGACTCGCCATCACCGCACGGTAGATGCGGTCCGAAAGCAGCCCGCGTCCGGCCGAGACCGCGAAGATCACGAAGCCGTACCAGGCGATGTCAGCGAGTTCGTGGCCGATGAAGAACGCGGCGACACCGACAGGGCCGATCACAAGGCCGTCCGAGGCGAGCTTGACGCCGATCGTCGCCCACCAGAGCGTCCAGTAGGGGTTCGAGAGACTGACCAGTACGCCCTGCAGGACGGGACCCACGCGCCCGGGGTCTTCGGCAACCTCGAGATCGGTGACGATCGTTCCACGGACGGCGCCACGCATCAGGCTCCAGCCCATCCAGAGCAACACGGCACCACCGACCAGTGCCATCGCCGTGGCGACCGAAGGGCGCTTGAGAAACTCCTGCAGGCCGAAGGCGAACCCAACGAGCAATGCGCCCTCAAGCAGTGCGTGACCAAGCAGCATCATGAAGGCGCTGAGCTTGCCTCGGCTCAACGTGCGAGCAATGGTTACGGTCAGATACGGCCCCGGCGACATGGCGCCGGATAGGCCCACCACGAAGGCCGCACCGCCAAGTGCGAGGGCTTCCCGCACAGTGTCGCCCAAGCGCCTCTCCCGTCATTGCCCGAAAGTGTTCGACTCAGCCGAGTATACACAGGCCAAGACGCAAATCGTCTGGTTGCCGAATCGAGATATGAGGCGCGTAGTTGTGCTACTCTCGCCTGGCCGAGGCGATGCGCACGCTCCGCGAAGCGGGTTTGGTGCCATCTCGGCAGATCGTACCGGGAGGCAGGCTGTGGAGCTCAAGCGCAACGTTTCGATGCTGCTGAGGCACCCCCAAGCGTTGCCGCCGATTCTCTCTAACATGAAGCGCAGTGTGACCGTCCATCGAGACTACGCGCGGGACGATGGCTACAGCGGCAACCCCAAGGGCATCTCACTCACGGTCACAAAGCGCTGCAACCTCAACTGTTCCATGTGCCACTACGCGCATTCCGCACGCGAGGACATAAGGCTCAACGAATCAAAGAGAGGCGAGCCCAGCAGCGTCGATCTCGAGCTCGTCGGGAGGCTTGTGCGGGGGTGGCGCGGTCCGAAGCCCTACATTGCGCTCACGGGCGGTGAACCGACGCTTCACAGGCAACTACTGGACATAGTGCGCGTGGTCAAGGACGCGGACTTCGTGTGCATGCTCGTCAGCAACGGCGCGAGACTGTCCGAGATGGCCGAAGAGATAGTTGCGGCGGGCATCGACGTGGTCTCCCTTTCGATCGACGGTTCCCGAGAGACGCACGATCGCATTCGCGGTGTACCGGGTACGTACGACAAGGCTGTGGCGGCGATGCGTGCCGTCGTCGATGCCCGCGAGCGCCGCAAGTGGGGCAGGCCGCTCGTGTTCATCAACTCGGCCATGTCCAACGCAAGTGTCGAGGAACTTCATGATCTCGTGAACCTGGCCAACGACGTAGAGGCCAGCGGCATCAACTTCCAGCATCTGTGGCTTCAGACGGAAACCATGGTTTGCGCCCACAACGATCTGGTGCCCGAGCTTGCGATGCAGGAGGTCTACGATCTCGACATCGAAGCGCGTGTGGACGACGTGGACCGCCTCGTCGATACGCTGGGCTACTTGAAGAAGAAGCACCGGTTCGTGAACGTCTTCCCCGCACTGGATGGCCAAGGCATCAAGACCTACTACGATCGCCCGGAGGCATTCGTCTCGAGCAGGCCCACACGCTGCTCCTGGTTGTATGCGACCATCCAGCCCGACGGCCGCGTGACGCAATGCAAGGAACACGTGATGGGCAACCTCGCCGATTCATCGTTCGATGAGATATGGAACGGCGAGTCTTTCCAGGAGTTCCGTCGTGTCGCGCGCAAACACGAGCGCTTCCCGATCTGTGCGCGCTGCTGTCACTATTTCAAGGACTGGTAGGTGCTCATAAGGTCCTCAGGTACGCACGCTTCGGCGTGCATCCATCGACAGCAGCTGCTCGTAGTGCTCCAGGAGCTTGTCGGCGGTGTGCGGCAGGTCATAGCGCTGGGCGGTGACGCGCGCACCCTCGGCAAGACGTAGCCTCAAGCGGTCATCCGTGGCTATCCTCGCGATACGTTCGGCTATCGCTTCCGGGACGGGTGCTCCGGCGAGCAGACCGTCCTCACCGTTGGTGACGGTGTCCGATATCCCCGGCGAGTGCACTCCAACAACGGGCAGTCCGGCCGCCATGCCTTCCATGACGACGAGCGGGTGCACTTCCGACACCGACGCAGTGACGAAGACGTCCGCCGCGGCTTCGTAGTCGGGGACCCGCGCGTAGGGCTGCGCGCCGACGAAGCGCGCCCGGTCGCCCACGCCTGCCGAAGCCAAGACGCGCTCCGCTTCTTTGCGGGCCGGCCCTTCGCCCACTACGAGGAGACGAGCGTTGGGAGCCGCGAAGAGCGCTTGCGCGAAAGACTCCGCGAGCAGCGGCGTGTTCTTCTCGGGGCCGAGACGTCCCACGTAGCAGAACACGACGTCCTCTTCGGCAAATCCCAGTTCCTGGCGCGAGACGGGCGATGCGGGCTCAGCGAACGGCCTCGTGTCGATACCGTTAGGCAGCAGAGTGGCGCGGTCGGTGATTCCGAAGGTGCGCAGCCATTCGACGATGCCTGCCGAAGGGGCGACGATCATCGCGGCCTTCGCGTACGCGTCCTTGAGCGCGGCGCGCAAGTAGGCGTGGCGGGCCGACTTCGGCACGTACCACGCATACGCGTCGGAGTAGAGGTCGTAGCGCGTATGGTTCGTGTAGACGACGGGGATTCCCCTCTTGCCGCAGATGCGTCTGGCGATTCGACCGCTCTGGAAGGGGTGGTGCACGTGCGCAACGTCGACCCTGACGGCGAGGCGTTTCACCTCGGCGGAGTGGTCGAGCGCGAAGCGCCAACCTGTGTCGCCCCAGGGCATGCCGGGGGAACGCACGACGTTGTGCTCGGTTTCCGAGTAGTCCAGGTCGCCGAAGGTGAAGAGGTAGACTTCGTGGCCGAGTTCCTCGAACCGACGCTTGTAGAGTGCGATGTGGTTGGTGACACCACTCACGTGGGGCATGTACATGTCGCAGAACATGCCGATACGCAAGGGAACCTCCCCGGTTCGCTGGCAGGAGCTCTCAGCATCGAGTAGAGTACCGTCGTCTGCCGAGTAGCTGGACGAAACCAAGGCTAGCAGCACCTGAGGCGGGGGGCCAGAGTCATGGGACTGTCGATAGGCATAGTGGGGCTGCCGAATGTGGGCAAGTCCACACTCTTCACGGCGCTGACTCGCAAGAGGGCCGTCGTGTCCAACTACCCTTTCGCGACCATCGACCCCAACGTCGGCATGGTGCCCGTACCGGATTCCAGGCTGGAGAAAATCGCCAAGATCGCCGAGCCGGAGGAGATCGTTCACGCGACCGTCGAGTTCGTCGACATCGCCGGACTGGTCAAGGGAGCCAACGAAGGCGAGGGTCTGGGCAACCAGTTCCTGGCCAACATCCGGGAGGTCGACGCAATCGCGGAAGTCGTGCGCTACTTCGGCGATCCGAACGTGGTGCACGTGACGGGTCGCGTCGATCCGGAGGGTGATGTCGAGACCATCCGCATCGAGCTCGTGCTGGCAGATCTTGGGACCGCGGAGCGCGCGATATCGCGCCTCGAGAAGGAGCTCAAGCGGGACAAGGACATCGCCGCCAAGCTGGCCGCTGTGAAGCGGGTCTACGAGTGGCTGTCTGCGGGTCATCGCGCTCTGAAGATGGAGATGACGGCCGAAGAAAGAGAGCTTCTTCGAGATCTGCACCTGCTCACGATGAAGCCGATGCTGTATGTTGCCAATATCGATGAAGTCGACATCGGCAAACGACTTGCCGAGATCGACGGCGTCGCACCGGTGCCGATCTGTGCGAAGATCGAAGCCGAAATCGCCGAGCTCGCGCCAGAGGAACTGTCCGAGTACCTCGAGATGGAGGGTCTCGAGGAACCGGGGCTGAACGTGCTGATACGTGCGGCCTACGAGCTGCTCGGTCTACAATCGTTCTTCACTGCGGGAGACAGACAGGCTAGGGCTTGGACGGTTCGAAAGGGCGCGACCGCGTACGAGGCCGCGGGAGAGATCCACACGGACTTCCAGCGGGGCTTCATCAAGGCCGAGGTCATCAGCTGGGCGGACTATGTCGAACTGGGTGGCGAGAAAGGTGCTCGAGAAGCGGGCAAGCTGCGTGTGGAAGGCAAGGACCACGTGGTAGCCGAGGGCGATCTCATCCACTTCCGGTTCAACGTCTAGACCTATTGAGGGTGTCGAACCCCGGGCTCTGGGTACGATTGGAAGCAGGAGCCTGCGAGCAACTTGTCCCGAGACCCGTGCTCCCGTCGCCGACGGGGCTTGGCGCCGAATCATTTGGCGAAAGGATGATGAGCGTGACTCCAGCCGCAGAGAACCGCGCCGCGAAGCGCAAGACCGACCCTAGGGCGAAAGCCGACGCCGAACTCGACAGCTGGAGCGCTCTCGCGGAGAGGAACAGCTTCGTCGACCCTGCGTTCTACGCCGAGTACGACGTCAAACGAGGTCTCCGTGACGTGTCAGGAAGAGGCGTCCTCGCCGGACTCACACAGGTCGGCGACGTGGTCGGATACGCTGTCGAGGCCGGGGAGTTCGTGCCTTCGGCTGGGCGACTGATCTACCGCGGGATCGACATCAAGAATCTCGTCGACGGTTTCGTCGCGGAGAAGCGTCTGGGCTTCGAGGAAACGTGCTACCTGCTTCTGTTCGGCGAACTGCCCAACAGGAATGAGCTGCAGCGTTTCGAGGAGCGTCTGGCCACGAATCGCACCCTGCCGAGGGGTTTCATACACGATGCGATCCTGCGGATGCCCAGTCGCGACATCATGAACGCGATGACACGCGCCGTTCTCGCGCTGTACTCGCTGGACAAGCATCCCGACGACACCTCGGTCCGGAATATCCTGAGACAGAGCCTGCACCTGATCTCCAAGTTCGCCATGCTCGCCGTCTACGCCTATCAGGCGTATCTCGAGGAGTTCCACAACAGGAGCCTGGTGATCCATCGGCCGATCCAGGAGTTGTCGACGGCCGAGAACTTCCTGCACATGCTTCGGCCAAGCAGCAAGTACACGGAGTTGGAGGCCATGGTCTTGGATCTGACCCTCGTCCTTCAGGCCGAGCACGGCGGAGGCAACAACTCCTCGTTCACGTCGCACGTCGTGTCCTCGAGCGGCACCGACACCTATGCGACTATCGCCGCATCGCTCGGTTCGCTCAAAGGGCCGAGGCACGGCGGAGCGAACCTCAGAGTCGTCCGTATGTTCGAAGATCTGAAGAAGACTCTCGAGGATTGGGAGGACGAAGAGGAGATCGATGCGTACCTTGTGCGTGTCCTCAACAAGGAGGCGTTCGATCGCTCGGGTCTGATCTACGGCATGGGGCACCCGGTGTATTCGGTGTCGGATCCCAGGACTTTGATTCTGCGGCAATACGCAGAGACCCTGGCCGAAGAGAAGGGCCGGGGAGACGAGTTCCGCTTGCACGCGAGAGTCGAGAGGCTTGCTCCCGAGGCGATCGGCAAGAGGCGGAAAGTGTACAAGGGTGTCAGTGCGAACGTGGACTACTACTCAGGGTTCATCTACGAGATGCTCAACATCCCGTCGGAGCTCTTCACGCCGCTCTTTGCCATCGCGCGCATCGTCGGTTGGTGTGCTCACCGCATAGAAGAAGTCGCGAACGGTGGGAGGATCATCCGGCCCGCATACAAGAGCGTGTCACCGCGCAAGGAGTACGTTGCGCTGAAGAAGCGGTAGGCGCGTCTAGGCGGTGTCGCACTTCACGGAGTGTCGGGCAACCAGCCCTCGCGCTGTCCTATGTCGCGCACCCACTCGGCGCAGCTGTCCACGATCTCGCGGCAGTGTTCGTGACGGCCCGGGCCGTCCATGCTCCCGAATGCGGCGACGATGTCTGCGCACGACACGGTGCCGTGGCGTTCTTCGAAACGCGCGGCCAACTCTCGCGTAGAGTCTGTTGACGGCAGGTAGGGCCCATCGGCAGTGCTCCGCCCGGACAGCAGGCCCATGGCCATCACCATGCCTGCCAGCGCGCCGCACATCGCCTGTGTGCGTCCGACTCCTGCGCCGAAGCCTGTGGCCATGCGTACCAGCGCATCGGACGAGGGGTGCTCCACGAGATCGCACGTGAACTTCACGATCGCCTCCGAGCAGTAGTAGCCCTCGTCGTAGAGGGAAGCCGCAGAGGGTGTGGCAGTGTAGGCGGTTGTATCAGAGGGGCTTATCGCAGGTTTCATGACGGGATTATACAACGAGGAAGGGGCGTTGTGAACGCACGATTCCCGGGAGAGACGGACTGCTCTCGAATCACACGTAGGAGACGGTTCGGGCGAGGGTCGTTGCGGCGGTGCCGCCGGACAAGCCGGACATGTCATCTGGATTCCTCGCGCCAATCCGCGCACTTCGGTTCACTATCGCTGGGCACTCCACTAGAATGGCTCCACCGGGGACGTGTTGGGGCCGTTTCCAGGCTCGCGGGTCGTGTGTCGCAGCATTCGATCGGACCAGGCAGCTCGCTCGATGGATTCTCGGCGATGCGGAAGCCTGGTCTCGTCGTATATGGATGCGTCGAAACCGGACCTGAACTGGTCGATTAGGGCCCGAGGGGGCCTTCAGATAGAGGAGGCGCGAGGACATCTATGGAGATCGAGATCGGACGAGGCAAGACCGCAAGGCGCGCGTACGGGTTCGATGATGTCGCGATAGTACCCTCGAGGCGCACGCGCGATCCGCGCGACGTGGACATCACGTGGTCGTTCCAGTTCCATGGCAAGGACTACGACTTCCCTCTGCCGGTGTTGGCCTCTGCCATGGACGGCGTCGTGGACCCGGCGCTCGCAGTGGCGATGGGCAAGCTGGGCGCACTCGCCGTTCTCAACCTCGAAGGCATCCAGACCCGCTACGAGGATCCAGGCCCTCAACTCGATGCGATCGCTTCGTTCTCCAAGGAAGAAGCGACGCGCAAGATGCAGGAGATCTACAAGGAGCCGGTGAAGCCTGAGCTCATCACCGAGCGCGTCAAGGAGGTAAAGGCGGGGGGCGTGGTTGCGGCGGCCTCGTTCACGCCGCAGAACGTCGAGAAGTACGTCGAGTATGCCATCGCCGGCGGCATCGACATACTCGTGATCCAGGGAACGGTGGTATCAGCCGAACACAAGTCCTCATACGAGGAACCGCTCGACCTGAACGCCTTCGTGCGCGATCTGGACGTCCCGTGCCTCATCGGCGGATGTTGCAGCTATCAGGGCGCGCTGCACCTCATGCGAGCGGGCGCGATCGGTGTGCTCGTCGGTGTGGGCCCGGGCCACGCCTGCACCACACGGCGAGTCCTGGGCATCGGTGTGCCTCAGTGCACCGCGATCGCCGATGCTTCGGCTGCTCGCATGCGCCATCTCGACGAGACGGGCGTCTACGCTCACGTCATCGCCGACGGCGGCATGCGCACAGGTGGCGATCTCGCGAAAGCCATCGCGTGCGGAGCGGACGCTGTAATGATCGGTTCGCCATTGGCATCTGCCAAGGAAGCACCGGGTCGCGGTTACCACTGGGGGATGGCGACCTTCCATCCCGAGCTTCCGCGCGGCACGCGCGTTTATGCGGGCGAGAAGGGCACGCTCGAGGAGATCCTCGTGGGACCCGCGCGCGAGAACGACGGGATGCTGAATCTGATCGGCGGCCTGAGGACCTCGATGGCTACATGCGGGTACGAGAATCTCAAGGCTTTCCAGAAGGCCGAGGTCATGGTCGCCCCTTCGCTACAGACCGAGGGAAAGGCCCTGCAGCAGTCGCAGGGCGTAGGCATGGGTCGCTAGGGACGCCGCGTGTCGCTCCTTCACGAGAGTCAGCCGACGGTCCTCGTTGTCGACTTCGGCGCGCAGTACGCGCAGCTGATAGCTCGTCGCGTACGCGAAGCAAGGGTCTACTCGGAGATCGTGCCGCACGACATGACCGTCGAGGAAATCGAGCGTCGCGATCCTGCGGCGCTGATACTCACTGGTGGTCCGGCAAGCGTCTATGCAGAGAATGCGCCGCGGATAGATGCGCGCATCTTCGGCCTGGGCATTCCGATTCTGGGTTTCTGCTACGGCATGCAGCTTATGGCCCTGGAGTTGGGCGGAGAGTTGCCGAGAACCGACGTGGGCGAATACGGCTTCGCGGAGCTTTCGCGCACCGGTGACTCACGCCTGCTGGAAGACCTCCCGCAGACATCCCAGTGCTGG
>Ga0224495_10001171_pt1 | contig 19048 bp, 12 predicted proteins | sample SF_Jul11_sed_USG_FD_168128 | JGI IMG/M metagenome (GOLD analysis project Ga0224495, IMG submission 168128) | Sediment microbial communities from San Francisco Bay, California, United States - SF_Jul11_sed_USGS_4_1 | ecosystem: Environmental > Aquatic > Marine > Sediment | place: USA: California... | reverse complement strand
CTGAATCTCTTTTTGATAGCTTTTCATGGGGCTTCTCCTCAATACTTGTTTTGGCTAAATCAGCATTGATTGAAGCCCCGTTTTCAGAGCAACAAAAAAGTAACATATCTCCCCGGACTGAATAAAATAGATTAGTTATAAGTTGACATTATGTCTCATTTATTTATTGTTTGCTTATGTCCTTTTGGGGACGTAAAATTAATATTATTTTAGCCGGTTTCCTGCTTGTAGTAGGGGTTATTTATGCTGTATTCATTCCAGAGCTGGGTGTAGAGCAGGATAAGGCAAAAGAGGCCTTTCAAAAAGGGTTAAAGTTATACTATAATTATAACTATAATGCCTCTGCTGATTTTTTTCTTGAATCATTATCTTACCAACCGGAATTTTATCTTGCAAGAAGAATGCTTGGGCAATCCATGTATTTTTCAGGTGAAGTAGATGAAGCTTTGAACGAATGGAAGATGTTGCTTGATCAAAATAACTATGACCCTTCTCTTCAGATTCATATGCAAGATGTTCATACACTTTCGGATATCCCTGAAAATAACTGGCGTTTTTTTAAAGAGGTAAAGTCATCTATTGGCTATCGTTATGGCCATCCGGTATTTACTGATTTTTTGCCAAACAATGATCTTCTTTTATTATCAATAGGTGATAAAGGTGAGGCAAATTTACTTTTAATGAATTCTAATGGATCCTTTACAGAAAATCTCCGGCGTGTTTCAGGAAAGCTTGAGATGCCTGTGGCCGCAGCTTTTGATGGAGAGGTATTATGGATTACAGATATTAAGGCTGATAAAATACATAGGTTGAAGATGAAATCCCGTATAAATCAGGGGTGGTATTTAACAAAAATGGATGGTGTTGGAGCAACGGGGGCTGAACCTCTGCATTTTCATGGTCCGGCGGGTATTTGTTACAATGGAGAAAGTTTAATAGTAACTGATTATGGAAATAATCGTTTACAAAAAATCGGTAAAGACGGTACTTTTTTACAGGAGATAAAAAATCTTGATAAAAATCAGCAATTATATCAGCCCTATGGATTAGCATGCAATTCTGAACATATTTATGTTTCAGAACCTGACCACAGTCGAATTGTTGTGTTTGATTTTTATGGGAACTATCTCGAATCATTTGGCTCAGAATATCTGGCTACTCCGAGGAACCTGTATTTGCATGAAAATAAACTTGTTATTACTGACGAAAGAAAAGGTGTTTTTACAGTTGATTTGACGAATAGAACATTTACCTTGATAGATAGTTATATGTCCCGTGAAAGTACAGAAGAAAAAATTATAAGACCCTATTCTGCAGCTCTGGATGGTTATGGGAACATGTTTGTTGCAGACTATGGTTCAAGCAAATTGCTTCAGTTTGTTCCGGAACAATTTTTATATTCAAATCTTGAACTCTGGGTAGAAAAGGTTTACTCAGAAAATTTTCCAGATGTGGGTGTATGGGTTTCTGTAAAAGATCAGTTGGGAAATTATCTTAAAACGCTGAATTCTGAAAATTTTCAGGTTTATGAAAATGATGCAGATGTCGGCCGTGTTGGATTTTCTTATCTGAAAACATTTCAAAATCAGGGGAGCTGGGTAATATTATTATCAAAGTCCTTATCCATGAAAAAATATACGGACTCGCTTGAATGGTTGAGTGACTTTTTTTTAAATGAATTGCGGGAACAAGATCAAGTAAAAGTGCTATCTTATAATAATGAATTTAGAGTAGATAGTGAGTGGGGTAATTCACGGTTAAAAATTCACCAGACTCTTCTTTACAGTGCACCTGGTGATTATCTTGATAATGAGGCGGCAGCTCAATACAGAGCGCTGGATGCAGGAATAAGTGATTTGCTTCCTCAGAAGGGCAAAAGAGCCTTGATCTGGATAACAGAGGGAATTATTTCCAAAGATAAAAATAGTGATATCAATATGACCCGAATTGAAAATTATGCCAGAATTAATCATGTTCCTGTTTTTATTATCAGTTTTGAGGATTCTGATCTCCAGGGGTATAAGGCAAACAGGGATTACTTGAAGAAGATTGCCGCAAATAGTAACGGAGCCTACTTTTCGGCTTATAAAGACAATATGGCGAGCATAGAGAAAGCACTTCGTAATCTTGCTGAAGAGCGTTACGTTCTTACCTATAAGTCTCTGGCCCCTAAATCATGGAAAGGTCAATACATGGAATTAAAGGTTAAAGTAAAATTCCAGGGTCGAAATGGAATGGAGTCTTCAGGATATTTTATTGAGTAGTATGAAATATATCAGATCATTCAGATTCTTGATTTTTAATATTGTTTTGATTTATGGTATTACTGCATTATTTTCACAGGAAAATTATAATGCACAGTATTATAAAAATAAAGGTGATACAGAATTGACCCTGAAAAATCGGATGGGAGCGATAAATTACTATAACAAGAGTATTCAAAAAAATCCTGATTATGTTCCTGCTCTACTTGCTTTATCTGCGATACTTCACGAAATTGGATCAAGTAATGAAGCTAAAGAATATTTAAATAAAGCAAAAAAAATTGACAAAAATAATATAAATATTTATCGCCTGCTCGTTCAAATAAACCTTGATGAGAATGATCTGAACAATGCTCAAAATAATTTAAATGATGCTTTTTTAATATCGAAAAATGATGCAGATTTGAATTATCTACAGTCTGAAATTTATTTTAAATTTGAAAAATATTATCTGGCAGAAACCAAGTTAAAATCCATTATAAAAATTAATCCTGGACATGCGTTGAGTCGCATTTTACTGGCGCGAATATATATAGATACAGGAAGACTGGAACTGGCAGAAAAAGAGCTTGAAAAGAGCAGACTTATAGATCCGGAAAATCCGTATGTAATGCTACTTCTTGCTGAAAACAGTTTTCAAAAGGTAATGGTACAGCAACAGGCGGATATTTTTGAAAATAAAATCTCTATTTCTGATATTGCTCCTACCATTGCTATTCTAAATAATCTTCTGGAATATGATCCGGGTTACATACCAGCCAATCTGACAATGGCTAAATTATATCTTTTGTTTAATGAATGTGATAAAGCCCGGGACTATCTGGATAGAGTGTTGAATTTAAATTCAAATAATATTTCGGCAAAATATTTTTCAAGCCATTGCAATCCGAAAGATTCGATGGATGTTTTGGCTAAAATATTAAAATTTAATGAAAACAATGAAATTGTCAGATATTATTATGAGCATAATTTAATCACTTATTCTTCAAGGCGTGAAAATAACAGTTTACTCGATTTGGCACGCGAGCACTATTCACTCGGAAAAAGTTTGTTTATGGTAAATCTCAACAAGCAGGCGGTTTTTGAAATTTCATGGGCAAGCTATCTTTACCCTTCTTATTATCTGCCGCACGAAGAACTTCTTAAATATTACCGGAGCAAAAAAGATTATGTGAATATGTATGAAGAGCTTGATTATTTGCGAAGAGTAAGTGATAATAGTTATTATAAAGATTTTTTTGAATTAATGATTGAAAAAAGAAGAGAGAAGCAGTTTTATAAAGAAGGAATCGTAAAACCAGAAGAGCTTAAAACTCTTACTCCTCTTGTAGTTTTTCAATTTAAACCGCTTGATTTGATTGGAAATTATCCAAACGCTGGAGAGGCTGTTGCAGAAAAATTAACTTTTGCATTACGTCAAAGCGGGAAAGTGAATGTTTTATCTCAACGCGATCATGATCAGCTTTATGCGAAGCTAAATAAAAATTCCTTGATAAACGGTCTTTTTTTTAATTCGCAAAACAGTCAAATTGTATATGATTATTATCAGAAAGAGTATATACTAAAAGATAACAGTCCTTCCCGGGAGTTTGCAAAATATATAGTTGATGGCTCCTTTCAGGAACTTACCGACGGGATAAGTGTTACAGCTTCCATAATTGATTTACAGACGGGACATGCAATTGCAACAAAAAATGTTACAAGGTCAGGAAGAGGGTATTTACGAAATGTTGCTCTATTGCTTGCCGACTTTGTTTATGAAAATATTCCGTTTCAGGGAAAATTGATTAAAATAAGTAATCAGAAAATTTTGATAAATCTTGGAAGTCGTGATGGAATAACAGAAAAGACGAAATTGAAGATTGAACGCAATGGAAATCTTTTATTTAAAGCAAAAGTAACGACACTTGATCTCGATATTCTATGGGCAGAAACAGAAAATATTACAGATATTTACTCTCTTCAGGCGGGCGATCATGTCCTTATTGATCGCGATTAATTTCTCATTGTAATTGGAAAGGTTTCATTGTTTATTATTTCAGGAACATTTAAACCATCTCCGCCGAGAGATACTACATTTTTGTTGTTAATCAGGATTTTTATCGATTCGACCGAAGGAAATTGTTTTGCTGTTTGTAAAAGCTGGGAAATCTGCATTTGAAGCATTTCGAAGCTTACTCCATGACCAAAGGAATCATTAAAGTTTAATACAATTGTTTTATCGTTCCGGGATACATTGATTAAAGCTGGTTTTATTATAAATGTATCAGCAAAATTTTTATTTTCGGGTCGATTCTCTGGTCCTTTTATCAGATCTGCGTATATTTCTATTAAAGATACTTTTTCATTGGCAGTTTTTGTAATCTCTGTTAACTTTAACTCTCCTGATGGCAATTCCTGGTAAAAATATAGTTTATATGTTTGTTTATTCGAGGTTAATTGGTGGTTCTCTGTTTTAAAATTGTCTATCGCTGGTTCAGTTTTATCGATAAACGGTTCCTCGTTTGAATATTTTTGATCCAGAAGAGAAAGGTTTAATTTTGTTTCAGGTATAACAGGAAGATGTTCTTGTTCTGTGATTTTGGATTCTTCCGTTATTTTTTGTTTATTGGTTTTTAATGAGGTAAAAGCACTTTCCAGTGCTTTAAAAAAAACAGGCTGTTTATAACCGTTTGCATTAATATTTTTGCTGACCGGTTGCCCTGAATTTAAATTATTTTTTGAAATATATGGTTCAGTCAGGCGATCTATAGCAAAAAAACCCCAACCTATTACACCTATAGTAAAGATAACAGGTATAATACTCTTATCTTTTTTTTTATTTTTTCGTTTATTTGCTGCCACTATGTTTATTATCGGAAAGGACAAGAAATTTTCTTTATAATAAAATAATTTAAATTGTATTATGTTTGACCATTTCATATTGTAAAACAATAATTATTTTAATGAAAAATTAACAAATTTGAAGGATTTGATTTACTGCTTTATGCAGAAAATATATCTAACTATGGTAATTATCATAATATTTTATTGTCAGCTTAATAAAGCCGATTAATAAATCTTTAAGTCTTCTTATAGAAGGAACCTTCATTTTAACAGGTAAAAAAATTTATTCGTGCATTAAAAGTAAATTTCCCAGAGAATTCTTATAGAAACAAACAGAAGCAATATTGCTGTTGCTCTTTGTATTGTTATGTCCGAAAATGTGACTGCCCCCAGTCGGGAGCCTATTTGTCCACCTAAAAAGACTGCAATTGCTGGAATGTAAATAAATTCAAAATTTAAAGTAAAACCGCTTTTGTATAGCTGTCCTAAAAGACCAGAAATTGAGTTAACCAGAATAAAAAAAGAGGAAATTGAAGAGATAACTTTAGGTTTTTCCCATTTCATCAGGTGTAGAACCGGAGAAAGTAAAATTCCTCCTCCAATACCCACAATTCCAGAGATGAGACCGACAACCATTCCCAGAAATATTCCACTCCAAAATGGTATTTTACCTGTATCGAAAATAATAAAGTTTCTGGTCGATTCATATTTTTTTGAAATCCATTTTGTCCAGAGTTGCTCAAACTTTTCACTGAATATGATTTTAATGCCAGAGATTAGTAGAATAACAGCGAGAATTGTCAAATAAATATTTTTCTGTACGGGAATCATTCCTCCGATAAATGCCATAGGTATAGAGCCAATAATAAAAGGAAGTACAGTTAATATTTTCAGGTACCCTTTACGTAAAAAAATTATTGTTCCTCCTGTTACCACAATAATGTTACATATAAGGGCAGTTTGAGGTATGAAAATATAAGGTATTGCGAAAAGGGCCAGGGTTGCAGCATAGCTTGAACCTCCGCCGAATCCTACAGAAGAGTAAATAAGAGAAATTAGAAAAAAAAGAATTACGATAATTCCAGTCTCATTAATAGAAATATTCCACTCCATGTTTTTAATCCATTGAATACGGTTCTCTCAAATGAAAAAGTAAAAAACAAGTTTTATTTTTGTATGGACTCCAGATATGAATCCCATAAAGGTTTTCCTTCAATGGATGGTTTTTTTTCAAATCCGCTCAAAGAGTAACGAAATGCAGTAAACTGAATCATTGATAAAAACTTTTTTGCTTCAACAGAAATGGAAATCGTTTGTTTGATTTGATTTTCATTAATACCATCTTTTAAAATTGCGGAGATTTTATCAATGTAGGTTTCTACAATTTTAAATAATATCTGGCGCAGTTTCTCATTGACATGAACTTCAGTTGTATATATTATTTTAGGTATGCCTTTGTTGGTTTCGATATGATCAAGGTGTGTTTGAAAAATGGTATTCAGTTTCTGAAGAGGAGAAATATCTTCAGATATAATTTTGTTTAAAACAAAAAGAAGGCGTTCACCTATAAAGTTTACCACAGATGTTAAAATGGCCTCTTTGTTTTCAAAATGGCGGTAAATGGCTGCTTCTGTTATTCCACAACGTTTTGCAATAACAGCCGTAGTCAAACCCTGCAGACCAAGATCTCCAATAATTGCGATTGTATGACTGATAATCTGTTTTTTACGCTCAGCTTCTACCATGAAGAAGGTAATTGTTTAATAATTACACATGCAGTAAAGAGAATTATAAAATTAAGATTAGGGAAAAAAGATTTTATAATAGAACAAATAAACCGTTGACGAGCAGTTAGGAACTAATGTTTATAATTAAGGTATTATGATTAAAATAAGTAAAGAAAAATATATATTATTTGGTATGATTATAGGATCAACTTTCGGAATGGCTTCGGGCTTTCTATGGGGAGAAGCTATGGTTGACCTTGTGGGCTGGATGGGTACCATTTTTTTAAATTCTCTAAAAATGTTAATTATGCCACTGATAATTTTTTCTATGGTCACAGGTATTTGTTCTCTGGGGAATATAAAAAACATTGGCTGGTTTGGAGTTAAAACTATTATTTATTATATGGTTACCACATCCCTTGCCGTTTTACTGGGCTTGATATTGGTGAATATCATTCAACCAGGATCAAGCTCCATGTTGCATTCTACCATTCAGCTGCCGGAGCATATCCGGAATTCTCAAGGGAACTCACTTAGTCAGATAATTACTGGATTTATCTCACCCAATATTATGGCCTCCATAGTAAATATGGATATTTTGCCTGTCATAATGTTTTCTCTTTTTCTAGGCGGTGTACTCAGTACTATGGAGGATAAGGCTCAACCTGTTATCGTGTTTTTTCAAATAATGAATGATGCGGTTTTAAAAATGGTAAATATTATTTTATGGTTTTCACCCTTTGGAATTTTCGGACTTATTGCAGCCAAAATCGGTGCAGTGGGACCGGAACATTTTATTGCAGAATTAAATGCACTTTTTAAATATTTTATTACCGTAGTATCGGGACTTTTTTTTCATGGCATAATTGTTTTACCATTGTTTTATTTATTGTTTACAAAAAAAAATCCTTTAATTTATTTAAAAAATTCCTTAACAGCTCTTATTACGGCATTTTCAACAGCATCAAGCTCAGCAACATTGCCTGTCACTATTGAATGTACAGAAGAAAAAAATCATATATCAACAGAAACAGCCGGTTTTGTTCTTCCTCTTGGAGCTACCATAAATATGGATGGGACCGCTCTTTATGAAGCGGTAGCTGCAATGTTTATTGCACAAAGTTATGGAATTGATTTAACGTTGTCACAGCAGGTGATTATTTTTTTTACTGCTTCACTTGCGGCTATCGGGGCAGCCGGCATTCCCGAGGCTGGTCTTGTAACGATGGTAATGGTGTTAAATTCGGTAGGTCTTCCTGTGGAAGGAATTGGAATGATTCTGGCAATAGACTGGTTTCTGGACCGTTTTCGTACTACTGTGAATGTCTGGGGAGATATGATTGGCGCCGGCATACTCGACAAAAAACAGGGGCCCGTGTGCTAGAACCAACTCTTGTTATGAATACTCTATATATCGTTTGACATCCCGACATAGAGTATCTTTTAGCCAGCATGTCTGAAATAAGAATTACAGGTGCAAGGGAGCACAATTTAAAAAATATATCACTGACAATACCCAGAGATAAACTCATTGTTTTTACAGGAGTTTCGGGCAGTGGAAAAAGCTCTCTTGCTTTTGATACAATTTATGCAGAAGGGCAGCGCAGATACATCGAAAGTCTCTCTTCTTATGCACGTCAGTTTTTAGGACAACTTGAAAAGCCCGATGTAGATTCCATTGAAGGATTGTCACCTGCAATTTCTATAGAACAAAAAACCACTCATAAAAATCCCCGCTCCACAGTCGGAACAGTAACTGAAATATATGATTACCTCAGACTTATTTTTGCCCGCGTTGGTAAACCTCATTGCCCCTCTTGCGGTGATCATTTAGAAGCTTTAACAGTTGATACAATTGTAGATAATCTTTTAAAATTACCTGAAAAGTATCCAGGAGTTGACTCTATAAAATTACAAATACTCTCTCCCCAGGCAAGAGCAAAAAAGGGGGAATTCAAGGATTCATTTCAAAAATGGCTTAAAGACGGGTTCGTTCGTATTCGCGTTGATGGAAAAATTTATTCTCTGGATCAGGAGATTAAACTCGCTAAAAACATAAAACATGACATTGATATTATTGTTGATAGACTTGTATTAAAAAAAGAGAATGACAGTTCTCTGAAAGGCCGAATCGCAGACTCGATGGAGATTGCGCTTCAAAAAGGGGAGGGACAGGCCGTTGCTCTTCTTGAAGGGGTCTCGGAAAATAAAAAAAACGCTTTTGAAAAAGAGGAGTATTTTTCATCTCAACTTTACTGCCCAAAATGCACCTTGTCATTTCCTGAAATTAATCACAGACTTTTTTCATTTAATTCGCCTGATGGAGCCTGTGAAAGCTGTTCGGGTCTTGGAGTAATTCAGGAGTTTCATCCAGACCTGCTTATCCGCGATGGATCAAAAACCCTTAACGAAGGAATAATTGCCGGGTTAGGATGGTCCATTGATGGCTTCTGGTATCAAAATTCAATGAAAGCCCTTTCTACTCATTTTAAATTTTCTCTGGATACTCCCTGGAATGAATTACCTGAAAAAATAAAAAATATAGTTTTATATGGCGAAAAAGAGTTGAAGTTAAATTATAAATGGGAAGGTAAAGAGAGCAGCTATCAATTTAAAAAAACTTACGAAGGAATTATACCGAATCTTCATCGAAGATATGAGTCCACCACATCAGACCAGGCGAGAAGTCGCATGGAGCAATACATGGTCAATATGTCCTGTCAGTCCTGTAAGGGAGCCCGTTTGAAACCAGAGCCACTGAGCGTACTGATTCATGGAAAGAGTATATACCAGATTACCTGTATGAGTATTGAGGAAGCTGATACATTTTTTCAAAAAATAAAACTTACAGAAACAGAGCAGATGATAGCAGAGCAGGCTCTCAAGGAGATTCGAGACCGGCTTATGTTTTTAAACAAGGTGGGTGTAGGCTATCTTACCATGGATCGTATTGCGGGAACGCTTTCTGGTGGAGAGGCCCAAAGAATTCGACTTGCTACACAGATCGGTTCGGCATTAACCGGTGTTCTTTATGTACTCGATGAGCCATCGATAGGCTTGCATCAAAGTGATAATGAAAAACTCATTGAAACATTAAAAAATCTTCGAAACCTTGGAAATACAGTAATCGTGGTAGAGCATGATGAAGAGACAATACAAAATGCAGATTTTATAGTAGATATTGGGCCTGGTGCCGGTGTCTATGGTGGTGAAGTTGTTTTTACCGGAACATATAAACAGATTCTAAAAGATGCAAAATCAATTACCGGAAATTATTTAACAGGTAAAAGAAAAATTGAAATTCCGCTTGAGCGAAGAAAAGGCAATGGAAAAAAAATACAAATTGAAGGTGCATCTGAAAACAATTTAAAAAATCTGAATGCCGAATTTGATCTGGGCAAATTTATTGCGGTAACAGGATTATCAGGAAGTGGTAAAAGTTCTCTGGTTAATGAAATTTTATATAAAGGTGTAAATGCACTTTTAAACAAGAGCCAGACTCTGCCTGGAAAACACAAGAAGATAACCGGCGTGGAAAATATTGATAAAATAATAGATATTGATCAGAGCCCGATCGGAAGAACTCCCCGCTCAAACCCGGCAACATACACAGGGGCCTTTACCCCGATTAGAGATCTTTTTGCCCAGTTGCCGGCCTCTAAAATGAGAGGTTATAAAGCAGGAAGATTTTCTTTTAATGTGGCAGGCGGCAGGTGCGAGGCTTGTGAAGGTGATGGTGTTATTAAAATTGAAATGCATTTTTTATCTGATGTGTATGTTGAGTGCAAGGTCTGCGGAAACAAGAGATATAATCGTGAAACTCTTGAAGTAAAATATAAAAACAAGAATATTTATGAAGTTTTACAAATGAGTATCGGTGAAGCACTTCCTTTCTTTGAGTCGATACCTGCAATAAAAACAAAATTGCAGGCATTGTCTGATGTGGGTCTCGGATACATGAAAGTGGGTCAGCCTGCTACCACGCTTTCAGGTGGTGAGGCCCAAAGGGTAAAACTTGCTACAGAGCTGGCAAAACGATCAACCGGAAGAACACTTTATATTCTGGATGAACCAACAACAGGTCTTCATTTTGAAGATATAAATAATTTACTGAAAATTCTGCACAGATTTGTAGATGAAGGAAATTCAGTAATTGTTATTGAACATAATATGGATGTAATAAAAACTGCAGACTGGATTATAGATATGGGTCCGGCAGGAGGAATAAAGGGCGGTCAGATTATTGCCCAGGGTACTCCTGAAGAGATTGCAAAAAATGAAAAATCAATAACGGGCAAATATCTAGAGCGCTGGTTAAAGTAAGTTTTAAAATATAACTAGTTGTAATTATCCCAGGGTTTGTAAATTTCTATGTAACTTAGCTTGTTTGAACTCCAGAAAAAACTGATACCTCTTGAGTGAATAATCAAACCATTTTTTTTTCGCAGATGCTGCGGAGTGTCATAATGAGTTAAAATAAAATTCATTGCTTCATCAACTGTTTTGTCTGAAAAAGATTCAAAGTCCAGACCAAGGGCAGTTCTCCACTGAACCACTTTAAAATTGTGGTCATTTACAATCAGTCTTATTTTTACAACCTTTCCATGAAACAGATAAACAGTTCCTGAAAAGGTGCGACGCTCAAAATAAAGCTCGTCATATGTTTCAAAACTTCTTCTTTTAGGATGCCCCAGATTATGGCGAACATCTTCGGAATCTTCCCCTATTTGAACAGTGAGAGCGCCGATACCTTCGACAAGATATAAACCGTTATTTTTTAACTTTAATTTGTCCCAGGCAGATTCGGGAATTTCCCAGTGAAAATCTTCGGTAGATCCATAAATAAATTGTTGTCGTAAACATGAAGTGGAAAAATAAGTCATTAATATGAAAAAAAGTACCAAACTGGACAAATCGTACCTGAACAAAGACTTTTTAGAATCTTCAGATGCCCGCTCCATTAGAATATTATCGGAATATTTTCATCCACTTCAAGTCTTCAAGAAGCAGAATGTGCATGATACTATTGTTTTTTTTGGATCTGCCCGGGCAAAATCGCCCAGAGAGTTAAGAAAGATTTTGCGATCTGATGGTCATAATGGACTAAGTGATTTGCGGGTAGATAATCTAAAAAAACTGACAGACTACTACAGACAGGCAACGCAGCTCTCTTATCGTCTTACAAAATGGTCCAAATCTCTCAAGAAAGGTTCTAAACAGTTTTTAATTGCATCGGGTGGCGGCCCCGGTATTATGGAAGCCGCTAATCGTGGTGCATTTCTTGCGCGGGGGAAATCAATCGGTTTAAACATAGCGCTTCCTTTTGAGCAATCACCGAATCCGTATATTACCCATGCGTTGAGTTTTGATTTCAACTATTTTTTTATGAGAAAATACTGGTTCACCTATCTGGCAAAGGCATTGATTATTTTTCCTGGTGGTTTTGGAACAATCGATGAACTTTTTGAACTATTAACTCTCAAGCAGACCCACAAACTCATGAAACCCCTGCCCATTATTATTTATGGTAAAGAGTACTGGCAAAGTCTGTTGAATTTTCAAACTTTCGTAGACTGGAGCATGATCGATGAAAAAGATCTGGACTACGTTCATTTTTCAGACAGTGTGGAAGATTCATACGAATATATGGTGCACCATCTTACAGAGCTTTATTTGAAAACATGAAAATGAGATGAAATATATTGTATTTTACTTTGCTATTATATTTTCCTTGTCTGCTTTATACAGACCTTCTGAAGTACATATAGCTGAGGCGGTATCAGCAGCAAACGGTGGCTCTTCTGTTTCGTTGTTTCCCAAGGTGCAGACTATTTCTCAAAATCCATCGGGAGTCATGCTCACAGGTTTCCGCAAACTTACCCTTGGAGTAGACGGGCGGGAATTTTTAAACAAAATATTAATCAACAGCAGAAAGGTTTCCATTAACTCACTTCCTTATGCTGCATTAACGATTCCCTGGAAAGAACGTCTGGCAACCGGAGTGATGTTTTATACGGACTTTGTTCACAGTAACCCTACTACAGATTTTTTTCGTTACAACAGCGAACTGATTATATCTGTAAAAATAATGAGCCAGCTGGTCGCAGGTATAAGCAGCGGCCTCTCCACAGGGGTAGAAGCGTTGCGCTATACAGGATATGGCTATACCGGATCACTCTCGCTTTTTTATAAAAATAGAAATATAAATTTTGGTTTTCTCTACAGAAACAGCAGTCCCCTATATTACAAAATGAACGCAATGGGTTACCCTTTAAAAGAGATATTTCCTGGAATCATGAAAGCCGGGCTTACCTATACCCATCCGAAATTTTCCATAACTACCGATTTTGAAAAAATATTCTGGCACCACAGCAGATATATTGAAAACGGTCTTGACCTGACTCCACCCATACAGACCGATAAATATTTTTATATTCACCCGCACATTTCAGCAGCCTTTCCTTTTCATCTTTATACCGATGTAACCATACGCTCAGGCTTTTTTACAGCAGATAATTTTGATTATGACGGAAGCAGCAGACGAATATTTTACTATACCATCGGCTCGGGCCTTCCCCTGGGAACAACCATATGGAGCACTCCCATTCAACTGAACGTCGCCTGGGTCAGCAGCTGGATTTTTTCTTTATTGATAAAAGACAATCTGCAACAAGAGCAGTTTTATGCCCTGGTTGCTTTATCGATATAATTTTTAAATTATTTTTAAGTTCATTTTATTAATTTATTTTTGAATTCATAAAGGCCGCCTATCTACGCCTGATCTATCGTACGTTTCGAATCGTATGTATAAACGATACGTATGATATGTATGTGGAACAGTAAAATCTGTAATTCTTAAATATAGAAGAATGAACAAAGAAATATAAAGAAATAACAAGAGCCCAATGCAAATGTATTCTATCGTAAAACTACTCAGCCTAGGGAACAGCCCTTGCCTGGCCAAGAGGTGCAACCCAGAGGTCATGCTGGCTGCAGCGGGCAAAGGCCCTGTACTTTGATAAATCTTTATTTTTATCGAAAGTAAAATGAGCATAAAAACTCGAACGTTTGCCCCGGCCAAAAGAGACCCTTTCGATTTCACGATTGCGATCATCCAGAATTCCGATCGATTCAATATAATGAGTCTCTTCAAGATTTTTTAACAGAACATAAATGATTACATTATCCACCAGTTTAGATTGACTGATCTCTACAGATGGAACATGATCTGCAGCAAAGTCCACCCATTCGGCCGGTTTTTCTTTCGTATAAACTTTTTGAGGGGTAATGGGTTTACCCTCATTCGGCAGGCTTTTAGGCGCCTGGGGCTGATTGCAAAAAAGAAGCATACCTCCATTGGTGAAAATAATCGTTATTAGAAAAATTTTTCTGAGAATTATTTTGAACATATTGCTTGATCTCCTTTTTGAAAAATCAATACAGTATTTAGACCCAAACTGGTAATCATTTTTTGTATTATTATTTTACTATCGGAATCTTTTGATTTAAAGCAATCATATGAAGTAGTGTAATTATTATTTTGTATCATGATTGTATCTATATTTTTTCTTTGTAAGAACCATTGATATTTCCAACCGCCTGGAAAATTATTTGTTTATTCCAGGCGCTAACTCTTTTTACTTTTCGAGATCAAACCTTTTAGTTATTGTTCGAGCGGTAAACCTTTACAGGATTAACTCCATCGCCCGCGTTGATTACCAGATAATCTGTTCCGGCATCGTTTACAGAAACTGCATCAAAGATCCGGGTAATGTCGTTTGTTGCATTTCCATCGCCTATACTGCCAAATCCAAACTGCTTTGCTGCAACCGAACATACATTACCTGTATCGCAAACAGCCTCAAAGTCTGCCTCTGATGTTGGGTTCGTAACTCCAGCTTTGGTTCGCCATAGGTTCGCTCCATTGACTGCATTATCAAAACCAATAAATAATTTTGTCCCGTTGGTAGCAAGCATTGTAATATGAGTATTATTAGCTGTATATGTTGGTTGATTCACTGTATCAGACCAGGTTGCTCCCGCCATAGTGGTTTTCCCTGATGTTATATTTCCAATTAATACCCATGCCGACCGAACCGTAGCAAGAACAGTTCCAGAGTTTGCTGGTAGTTTCCAAAGCTGCGGAACTTCCTGTCCTTTTGCACATGTTTGTTTATCTGCAAATGTTCCAAGTGCGACAGTTTGAACAGTTGCACTGGCACATGCATTTCTAATCATGTAAAGATCACCGTTAAAATTTGCCATTCTTGGTATTGCCTTGATCGCAGGTGTTATTGTATTAGCTGGCAAAATAGATGCCCAATCACCACCAGCTGCTGCATTTGCAGGTAATGCAATCGACATAAATTTTAACCAGTTTGTAGTTGCTGGGGTTACATCTTCCCACATTGTTGCACAATTTGCTGAGCTTGTGCACGCAACAGGTGGATTTGCGTTTGTTGAAAAAGTAAGAGTTGAACGAAATACACCACCATCAGATTTTGTAGTCGTATTTCTTACCATATCCGTCAGACATCTATTTGGTGCTGTTGCATTGAGACATGAACCGCCATTCGCAATATATAACTGAGATGTATTTGCGCCTGCCCCATCATTATCGTGCTCCCACATTACATCCATGGACATTAGACCTGTCGTAGCAGTGCCATTTATGGTCGTTTCACCATTCACAATGGTGTTTGTACAGCCACCTCCAGCACTTGTATTTCCAGCTCCCATGCGTTCTATGCACCCACCATTTAAATCCACAATGGTAGTTCCTGCAGGATTCAAACGATTCCATCTAATTGCTCTAGTTCCCTGATGTTGGGATGCCTGATACAACCACCCTTTAAATACAGCAAAACTCATCGCACGAAATGTAAAAGTAGCTGCTTGAGATAAACCAGATCTTCTATTAAAAATAAAGGGAGAAATAGTACCTGTAGTATTCCAGTTTGTATTATACCCTGTTGTACCAGCTGTTGTGTTATATCCGAGAACAAACAAGTATTCTGTGCCACCTGCTACAGTACAGGCGGTTCCCGTTAACGCTGTATCTACAGTTCCGGTAGCACTAAAACAAGCTGCAATCAAACGGTCTATGCCAGCTAAATAATTCCCAGTAGTGCAAGCAGGCCATGTTCCTGTAATACAGGTTTCCCAGACCCCTCCCGGATTTGTTGCTGGAATATATGGTGCAGCCGCAGAACCTTGAAATGCCTGGTTCCCGGCTGTAACATTATCCGCATCGAGTGTTATGGTAGTCGAGTTGGTCATGTTGATATCTGTTTCAAATACGCCAGTGTAGGTGGCGTTAGGGCCAATGTGCAATTTACCGTTGTAGACAAATGCCTGGCCTGCTTTGGTTACGCCATCGTTAAACGGGTCGGCAAAAACAGGGCCTGCTCCAACATTCGTGGGTATTGCGCCAAAAGTTACCGAAGCCCTGTCGTTCGGGTTGTTTTGAAGACAATCTGCTGGCGCTGTGCCCACCGTTGGTAAAATACAACCTGCGGCTCCTGCAACGGTTGTTGCAGCACCTGTCCAGCCAGAAGCTATAAAAGTGTAATTACCCTGGGCAGGTTTAGCCGGTGTTGCTGCACCGTCATCTACCCTAAGGTAAATGGTATTTCCACCGCTAAAACCTGCTGCCGGGCATGCGGTGTCATGTGCGCTTGTACATAAGCCAATTATAGCTGTACCTGCAGGGGCAGCCCAGTTTTGCAATGCGCTGGCACCTGATGTATGCACATAACCAGCATTTGTTTTATCTACTGCGTTGTTGTTTGCGGTTCCCGTTAAAAAAGATTTTGAAAAAGTAATGGCTGCGATTCGATATGTCGTGGTTCCGCTGGGGGTAACCTCAACACCCGTTGTAACTTTAATATTTTCCAGACCCGTAAAGGTTGCTGTTTTTGAGGCCGCATCTATTAAATTTCCCTGGGTATCTTTTATGTTTCCACTGGCAGTTAATGTGTATAATGTTCCTGCTCCCTGATTGCTGGTTGTTAACTGAACAACCGTGTTCGGCGTAAATGAAGCGGCTGCGCTTACCGTTAATCCATTATTAACGGTATAGTTGGTATTTAATAGAGCGCCATTGGCAAGGGTATCCCATTGAACCGCCTCAGAGAAAGTCACGTTTACTGTATTCATATCTATCGAAACAGCGCTTACAACACGGGGTAGGGTATCTCCCGTAAAGGTTGCCGAATTAAATGCTGCATCGATGACTACCGGTTGGGTGTCTTGAACATTAGAAACCACTACAGTGTACCCATTTAAAGTATTACTGGTATGTGATGTTGTGGTGAGGGTAACAACAGAACCGGCCGCAACTGCCCCTGAAACAGTTAAACCGGCAATATTATAATTTCCAATTGTATTTCCGCCGGTGCCAACGGGGTTATTGAAGGTTACGGTAACGGTTGTGTTGCTTGTTGCAGCTGCAGAGAGTACTTTAAAAAGACTCGGTTGACCGCTGAAAGTTGAAGAGTTTCCTGAGGCAGCTGCAATTGCATTATTAGACTGATCATTTACTGCCGTAGATACCGTAACTGTGTAGTTATTGGTACCGACTGTTTGAGGGGCAGTAGTCAAAATTACATATTTTTGATCCACAGTCGATGTTACAGTGATACCATCGTTCGACATTACAGCCCCGGTTACAGCAAGAGCTCCACCATTTATTGAGTAGTTTGTTGCTATTTCACCTGTTAAGGCTGAAATGGGTTCCGAAAATAATATATATGCTGTTGTGTTGCCTGTACCTGCTGCAGAGATAACAACCGGCAATGCTTTATCGGCCTCAATGACGGTTGTTCCTTGTACCTGGGCAATAAGGTTGCCGGCAGAATCCTGAAGACCTGGTGTTGCTGTAGAGGTAATATCGGGTTTTACTCCGGTATCTGTAACGGCTCCCTCTGCAAATTTCAGAAAAATAATATTGTCATTGGCAATATCTCCGGTAGCTTCTGCAGTTCCCGGTGAAAGTTGAAGATTGGTGTAGGCTCCCGCACTCCATGCTGCAGTGACACTGCCGAGAGTATTTGCAGCTACATATCCCGGAAAAGTAGAGTCATTTACATTTTCAGAAAAGGTGATTTTATAATGATCTATTTTTCCATTTCCGTTGAGATCCATTGTTTCGGCTGCTGTAATCGTGGGTAAAGTCAAATCAATCTGATAGGCAACAGTTGCTGTAGAGCAGGCAGAGACATTTCCAACGGGATCAGCCGAAGTAGCATAGAAATTATAGAGGCCTGCTGTTAATGCAGAGCTTGTCAGGTTTATGGTTGCGCCTGCTGCTACACCGATTGCGACTTGTGCGGTGCATATACTATCAGTAAAAAGTGCAACTGTATCACCGCTGGTAACGGCACCTACTGTTATAACAGGTGTCGTGTTATTTCCCGGAGAGGTTGCGGGTGTATTTAGTGTTAGACTATTGGGCACCGCAGGTGGTGTAAAATCAAGGGTGTAGATCTGACCTGTAGTAAATGTTGCTGCAAGAGTATTTCCAGCGGTATCTGCAATACCTGTTAATGTATTTAAATCGAGGCGCATGGTACCATCACCACTGATGGTATTTACTGTTACATCAATAGCTGTTCCGCTTGGTGGAAATACCGAAGCTATTGTTCCTGCTGTAGCACTGGTGTTTGTGAGTGCAAAACTGGTTGTGGCAACGCCTGTAACATTTTCGCTGAATGTGACTGTATAGATTACAGAATTTACATTTGTGGGTGTACCAGCCGGTGTTTTTCGGTTGATAGAGGTTACCGAGGGAGCTGTCAAATCAAGCTGATAGGCAACAGTTGCTGTAGAGCAGGCTGAGACATTGCCGACCGAATCTGTAGCCGTTGCATAGAAATTATAAAGGCCAGCTGTCAAAGCAGAACTGGTCAGGTTAATGGTTGTGCCTGCTGCAACTCCGGTTGCGACTTGTGCTGTGCATATATTATCTGTAAAAAGTGCAACTGTATCACCGCTGGTAACGGCCCCTACTGTTATAACAGGTGTCGTGTTATTTCCCGGAGAGGTTGCGGGTGTATTTAGTGTTAGACTATTGGGCACCGCAGGTGGTGTAAAATCAAAGGTGTAGATCTGACCTGTGGTAAATGTTGCTGCAAGAGTATTTCCAGCGGTATCTGTAATACCTGTTAATGTATTTAGATCGAGGCGCATGGTACCATCACCACTGATAGTATTTACTGTTACATCGATAGC
>Ga0224495_10001170_pt1 | contig 19054 bp, 10 predicted proteins | sample SF_Jul11_sed_USG_FD_168128 | JGI IMG/M metagenome (GOLD analysis project Ga0224495, IMG submission 168128) | Sediment microbial communities from San Francisco Bay, California, United States - SF_Jul11_sed_USGS_4_1 | ecosystem: Environmental > Aquatic > Marine > Sediment | place: USA: California... | reverse complement strand
GCTTTGCCGTTGTTTCGCTCACGGCCACTGCACGTGCCGACGATGCCGCCAATACGCTGGGTGCTGCATTGGCTGAAACCGCCAATACCCAGGCTGGCGTGGAAATCGTCTTCGGCGATGCTGCCGGCACCGACGACATAGCCCGTGATGCCGCCCACTCGGCCCGCGATGCCTACCTCGTGCAAACCGCCACGCTGACAGTCACCAAGACTGCCAGCGTTCTTGATCCGCAGGGGGGCCCGGTTGTGATGCCCACCTCGGTGATCACCTACCAGATCGCAGTCAGCCTGGGTGCAGGAACTGCCACCGGCCTGGTGATTACCGACCCGTTGCCTGCCAACACCACCTACCTTGCAAACAGCATCTCGGTTACCTGCAATGCGGGCACGTATGCAGGGGGTAGCGCTTGCGGGACCGGCACTATCGCCGCTCCGCAACCACCCGCAGCCAAAACCGATACCAACCTGGATGCGGATTTTGTGGATTTCAGCGGCACCACAGCCAACACCATAACCGTATTGCTGGGGGATGTTTCCGCCCCGGTGGATTTCATCATCACGTTTAAAGCAACGATCAATTAACTGGAGGAGAACGCCATGCGTATTGTCAATTTATTGCTCACCACCACCCTGTTTGCCTTGCTGGGCAGTCTCTCGTCAGGCGTATTGGCAGCCGATCAAGGCGCAATCAAGCTCACCAGCATCGCCCAGACCGAGGTCGAGGTTGTCGCCAAGGGCGGCAAAAAGACGCTCAAGCGCACCCCCGCCGAGAAAGTCGTTCCCGGCACAGAGGTGATCTACACCACCACGTTTGAAAACATCATCGACAAGCCTGCAGGCCATATCGTCATCGACAACCCGATACCGAACGACAGCGAATACAAGGCGGGCAGCGCATTCGGCAAAAATTGCGAAATCCTGTTCTCGGTCGATGGCGGAAAAACATTCGGCCATGCCGAAGAGCTGAAGGTAAAAGGGACAGACGGCAAGACCCGCAACGCGCTGCCCAGGGAATATACGAACATCCGTTGGACTTACAAAGGGCAACTGGCTGCCAGGAAATCCGGCGAGGTCGGTTTCCGCGCAATCATTAAATAACCCCAGGATTAACCCATCAAGGAGCAGATCATGAATTCACGCTTTTCGAATTATCCCGGCCACTACGTAATGTCCGAGCCGATGACGGATCCCCCGTGGATCCGTTCCCCATTTTCCGAGCGAGGCTTGACCACAGGTTCAGGTCCGCCATGAAAGGAAACGTTGCAAAATATTTTCAAGAGCATGCAGCAAACATCAAGCAGTATTTTTTAAGGAGATTCAACATGAAATACGTCAAAAAATCGATCAGCCCTCCCAGGCTCGTCACCTTGCTGGCTGGCGCAGCCTTGCTGTTGGGCCTGACCACACAAAACGCCATGGCTGTAGGTACGGCATCGGGAACGGTGATCACCAACATGGCAAAACTCTGGTATGACGTTGGCGGTGTAGCCCAGGGCGACATCTGCTCGTCCCCTGCGGGAAACAGCACCTCCAACGTCGGGACAGGCGGAACCTCGACCTGCACGTCCGGAACCAACGGCGCGCTCAGCACCGACTTCGCGGTGGACAACAAGGTGAACGTCACGGTGACTGAAGGCAACACCACCTTTACCACTGTCGTCGCCGGGCAAACTGCCGCGTTGACCACCTTCACGGTGGCGAACAACGGCAACACCACGCAGGACTTTGCACTTGCCGTGGCCAACCTGGCAAACGGCACCACGCTGTTCACCAGGACGGATAACTTCGATGGCACGGGTTGCACCGTATCCAACATCGTTATCGCCTCGGGAACCATGGGCACGTACACCGCAACGGATCAGCACATCAATGCATTGACTGCCGACAGTATTGCGACGGTCAGCGTGTCCTGCAACATTCCGGCAACCCAGGCAAACAACAGCTTTGCCGTTGTTTCGCTCACGGCCACTGCACGTGCCGACGATGCCGCCAATACGCTGGGTGCTGCATTGGCTGAAACCGCCAATACCCAGGCTGGCGTGGAAATCGTCTTCGGCGATGCTGCCGGTACCGACGACATAGTCCGTAATGCCGCCCATTCGGCCCGCGATGCCTACCTCGTGCAAACCGCCACGCTAACGGTCTCCAAGAACATGATAACCCTGTGCGATCCGGTCACCGGCAACACTGCTCCGCATAACATCCCGGGCGGCATCGTGCGCTGGACCATCACGATCGCCAACGCTGCCGGCGGTGCTTCGGCCAACCTGGCGTCGATCTCCGACGCGCTCAGCGCCAACACCACGCTGGATCCTGATCTGATCGATGGTACCGGTGGAGCCGCTGGCTGCGAATTTGCAGCCGCAGGCGCTGGTACGCCGGAAAGCGCGAATACACGCAGCGTGCGCATCCAGAACAGCGCGGCACGGGCCATGGCAGGCACAGCAGGTGGTGCAGCGGCAACCTCCAGCTACTTTGTGGCTGATGCTGCCGATGCCAATGGCGACGGTGTCTCCAGCACAGGTGGTGTCAGCGTGAACTTCGTCACGGCATTCCCGGCAGGCGGCACATATACCGCCGGCGAACTGAAGGCTGGCGAGACCGTCACCGTGTATTTCAATGCGGGCATCAACTAAGCGCTTATGCGTCTAGCAGCAACAGCCCCGATCCTAGCCTGCACGATACACCGTGCGGGTAAGGATGTTTTCGGCAGGTTGGCCGCAAGGCCAGCCCGCCTTTTGCTGCGCACCCTCCGTGCGCAGCAAAAGGCGTTCATGCAAATCACGTTCACTGCAGTTCTAGCCCTTTTTTCCTTTGTTGCCTGGGGCGCAACCCTGCCGGGCACGCTGATCACCAACACCGCAACTGCAACCTACAGCGGCGCCCTGACCAGCACAGGTTCGGCTGGCGTCACCACTGCGGCTTGCACTACCGTAGGTGTGAAGGTCGAACTGCTCAAGGATGCACTGGGCAATACCATTTCGGCGTATGCGAGCGGCCAGACGATCATCGTGAGCGTGACCAGCTACGATGCGAACACCACCGCCGGCGCAGACACCCTGAATGTGACCCTGACCACCAGCGGGGGTGATAACGAAACAGTGGTGCTGACCGAAACGGGAGCATCCACCGGCATTTTCACCGGCACGATATCCTCTGCCATCGGTGCTGTCGCAGCCGATGGCATTATCAATGTCCCGGCACCCAACCAAACCATCACCGCCACATACACGCGCACAGACTGTGCTGCGGGAACTTTCACCGGCACTTCCAGCGCGCTGATCGACCCTTACGGAATCGTGTTCGATTCGGCAACCGGCGCGCCGGTTAACGGCGCAACGATCAGTCTGGTCGACGCGTTGAATAATCCTGTCGTCGTGAATTGCGACGATGGAGTGACCCCATTGACGCAACCGGTCACTTCCGGCTCGCCGACAAATTGCGATGCCACCATGGTTGCGGGCGGATTCCGTTTGCCCAAAGTACCTGCAGGCACCCTCAAGATCGTGGTCGTGTCGCCCGCCGGTTTCGCGTTCCCTTCTGCGGTAGCGCCGGCAGGCATGCCTGCGACTGTAGGCACGCCGCCCGCCGCACCTGTCATCCTCGGCACTCCCGTGACCGGGGGGTCTTATGGCGGCACGTTCACCCTTTGGGGTACGGCATTAAAGATCGATATCCCTGTGGATCCCGGCACCTCAACCATGACGATCCAGAAATCCGCCGGCAAAGCCGTGGTCGGCACCGGCGATTTCGTGCCATACACACTCACCATCAACAACAATACTGCGGCACCGCTGGCCGGAGCGCTTATCGCCGACCGCCTGCCGTCCGGCTTCCGCTACCAGAAAGGCTCGGCGCGTTTGGATGGCGCGGCCATTCCAGACCCGGCGATATCCGCCGATGCGCGCACGCTCACGTTCAGCCTGAACGTCGCAGCTTCCGCGACCGCAACAGTCAGATATGTGCTGGAAGTCACGCCTGCGGCGCGTACCGGAAGCGCTGAAAACACCGCCGTGGCCACCGGTGCCTTCACCTCCAACACCGCGCGCGCCAGCGTGGTGGTGCGCGAAGATCTGTATCGCAACAAGACTATCCTGATCGGGCGAGTGATCGACGGCTCTTGCGACGACAATGCGGGCAACGATGCAAAAGGCCTGGCGAATGCGCGCATCGTATTGGAGGATGGCAGCAGCATATTGACCGACCAGGAAGGCCGCTGGCACATCGACAACCTGCGCGCGGGAACACATGTGGTGCAGCTCGACCTGGATTCCTTGCCCAAGGATTACGAAGTGGCCGCCTGCGAAAAAAACAGCCGCTTCGCCGGACGCATGTATTCGCAATTCGTCAACCTGCATGGCGGCACCCTGTGGCGCGCCAATTTTCACGTGCAGAAAAGAGTGCCTGAAAACGTGCGTATCTCCCAGACCCTGATCGCCCAACCTGCGAACAGCATGACAGCCGTGTCGCTGGCGCTGGTCAGCAGCGCTGATGTGACCGGTTACTCGGCCACAGTGATGCTGCCGGAATCAGCCAAATACGTGCCCGGTAGCGCCAAGCTTAACGGCAGCTCCGTCGCCGATCCCGATAGCGTGGATCAGGCTTTGATCTTCCGCAGCCTTGGCCATGCGGCACAGTGGCAGGATCAATATACTTTCGAGGTTACAAACGTCCCCGCGGACGCGACATTCAAGTCCCTGGTTCGCTTCACCACACTCGGCCGCGCCGCTCAAAACCTGCCCGTTGCATCCATCAGCCTGGTCAATCGCGCTCCGGCCAGCAACGAAACATTTACCTACACATCGGCAGAGGCTGCAGATACTCGGCCGGCCAAAGCACCCCAGGGTGACGAGCGCACCAGCCTGATGGATCCCATGACTTACGATGCCGCCTGGCTCGCCAGCGCGCAACCGGGCATCGAATGGCTGCACCCTCGCGAGAATTTTTTCCCCGCCCTGCCTACAACCAAGATCGCTGTCATGCACGCGCCGGACCAGCGCGTGGAAATCACGCTGAATGGACAACCAGTCAGTGCCTTTCACCTGGATGGCACGGAGCTCAACAGCAAACGCACGGTCGCGCTCTCGACCTGGCGCGGGATAAACCTCAAAGACGGAGCCAATATAATCGCCATGCGCGTGCTCGATGCGTCCGGCAAGATTGTGAAAGAAGAGCTGCGCACCATACGCTACATCAATAGCATAGACAGGGTGGTGCTGGATAAGGAACATTCCCGGCTCATCGCCGATGGCAAGACCCGCCCTATCATCGCTATCCGTTTCGTCGACAAGGACGGTTACCCGGTGAGGCGCGGCATCAATGGCGAATTCATGCTGAACGAACCGTACATTTCCCATGACCGCCGCGAAGGCATAGAGCGCGAGCCATTGGCGGGACGTATCGGCGGCAAGCCGCGGTTCGAGGTGACGGGCGACGGGCTGGCGATGATAGAACTGGAGCCGACCACCCAGACCGGAGAAGCCATCCTGAACTTCCAGTTCAACGACATGCGCAAGCAGGAAGTGCGGGCCTGGCTGGAACCCGGCCAGCGCGACTGGATACTGGTCGGCTTCGGTGAGGGCACGCTGGGCCACAAGACCCTGTCGGGCAATATCCAGGGACTCAGGGCCGCGGAGATCGACCGGAAGCTGTTCGATGAAAACAAGCTGGCGTTCTATGCCAAGGGCAGCATCCGCGGAGACTATCTGCTGACGATTGCCTATGACACCGCAAAGGAGACTGGCAACAAGTTGCTCAAGCAGGCGGTCGATCCGACCCAGTATTACACGCTGTATGCCGATGCGACCCAGGCGAATTTTGACGCGGCCACCTCCAGCCGCCTGTATGTAAAGCTGGAGCGCAGGCAGTTCTATGCGATGTTCGGAGACTACGACACCGGCCTGACCGTAACCGAGCTGTCGCGCTACAGCCGCACGCTGAACGGCGTGAAGAGCGAATACAAAGGCGAGACCCTGGGCTACAGCGCCTTTGCTTCGGTCACCGCTCAAGCCTACGTCAAGGATGAAATTCCGGGAAATGGCACCTCCGGCATGTACAAGCTCACACGCAGCAACCTGATGGTCAACTCCGACAAGGTGCGCATCGAGACCCGCGACCGCTTCCAGTCTCAGAACATCGTCAGCGTGCAAAGCCTGACACGCTACCTGGATTACGACATTGATTACAACAATGGCACACTGACTTTCCGCGAACCGGTCAACTCTCGCGACGGTAACTTCAACCCGACCTATATCGTTGCGGAATACGAGTCTGCTGATCCTGCCGATGAAAAAGCCACCCTGGGCGGACGCGCCAGCATCAAGCCCGCCAAGGATATCGAGATCGGTGCGACACTGGTACACGAAGGCACAGTAGGCGCCAGTGGCGGCCTGAAAGGTTTGGACGCGACTTACCAGCTAGACGACAAGACCAAGCTGCGTGCTGAGCTAGCTGCAACCGACCGCAATCTCGCCAATGTGCCGACCAGCGGCAACGCATGGATGGGTGAAGTGACTCACCACGAAGAGCAGTGGGATGGCAAAGCCTATGTGCGCGAACAAGCAAGCGGGTTCGGCATGGGCCAACAGGCCTCGTCGGAAACGGCCACCCGCAAGATGGGCGTGGATGCCCGATTCAAATTATCCGATGCCTCAAAGTTGCAGGGTCAGGCATATCAGCAAAGCAATACAAGCAGCGGCACCCGGAACAGCGTGCTGGAAGGGCGCGTCGATAACACCATCAGTGATGCGCTGAGCGCCTACTACGGCGCGCGCACAACCCATGATCAAAATGCCGCCGGCAATACCAGCAGCAACCAGCTGCTCGGTGGCGCGGCTTACACGATGCTGGACAAGAAACTCACTTTGCACAGCTCCGCCGAGATCAGCGCAGGAACGGCTGGCAGCAGCACCATGCCGGATCGTTTGATTATTGGGACAGATTACAAGCTGAACGGACAAAGCAAACTGTTCGCTGAACAGGAATTTGCGCGTGGCGAACAGGTTTCCGCCAACACCACCCGCGCCGGCTTGCGCACCCAGCCATGGATGGGAAACGAGATGTCAGCATCGGTGGGCCGCAACACCAACAACGATGCAGAACGCCTGTATGCCAATCTCGGCATGGTGCAACGCTGGCAAATCAACGAACACTGGCAGACCAACTTCAGCATCGACCGCAGCCAAACCCTGCGCAACACGGCCGCGCCGCTTAACAACAGCACGCCGCTGCCTTCCGGATCGGGTGGACTCTCACAACTGCCGTCCGCTTCCGGCGACTACACCGCCGCCGCAGTGGCTGCAGCCTACCACGACACCCAATGGAGCAGCGACGGGCGCATCGAAATCCGCAATGCCAGTCTCGACCAGCAAAGGAATCTGCAATTCGGCGCACAGCGCAGCCTCGATCAGGGACGCTCGGTTGCAGCCGGATACACGCTGCGTATCGTAGACAGCGCGATCAGCTATTCGCGCGGCGCCGATCTGCGCCTGTCTTACGCGCACCGTCCGAACGACAGCCTATGGGTGTGGTTCGATCGCGCCGATTACATCACGCAGTCCACAGAAGCTGCAGCCTCCTCGCTCAAGGGTGCGAAGCTGGTGAACAACCTGAACGCCAACTACATGCCTAGCCGCCATACGCAGATCGCGATGCAATACGGCGCCAAATACGTGCTGGACCGTATCGATGACACCGACTACAAGGGCTACACCGATCTGATTGGCGCGGAGATCCGCCACGACCTGACAGAGAACTGGGACATCGGCACATTCGGCTCGGTGATGCGCTCACACAATTCAGGTGTGCAAAGCTACGGATACGGTGCATCGGTCGGCTACAAGCTGATGGACAACATCTGGGTATCTGCCGGTTATAACGCTCGCGGCATGAATGACCGCGACTTCGCCACCGGATCATACCGCGCGCAAGGCCCATACATTACGCTGCGCATCAAGGTGGATCAGGATACTTTTGGTTTGAACAAGGGCAAAATCAACACCCGCCCGATCACAGCTGAGTGATAGCCATGAGGAGACCTATAAAAATTAATGGACTGCTGGCGCCGCTGACCGGACTGAGACTGCGTGGCGAAGATGCCTTTGCTGTTGCTTGTACTTGCATGGTCACCATCTACCGCAACATACAAATGACATCAGGAGGAACAGGTAGCGGATGTGCGGGGGCAGTGATCAGCATCCCGGACGCAATCGATATCCTGACCTTTACCGGTGAGGACAGACTTTGTATTGACGGAACTCGGCCATCCATTGCGGACGGATCAGTATTTGATTTTGTGGAACTACCGGCCCCCATACCGGGCCTATCTTCTTTAAATCTTCGAGTGTGCGTGAAGTGATCTTCACCAATAATATCTTATGAACAGACCATCACTAAATTCGTCGCTTAGTTTGAAACGAACAATTGGCTTCATGAGAAGCCCGTTTGCTTTCCTCTTTTGGACGATGCTGGGGCTGGCGGTTTCCGCGCCCGCCGCTGCGGCTTATACCGTTACTCCCGAGACATGGGACATCATCGGGCTGGACAGCAATACGCCCGCCTCAGGCCCGAACCGTTTTCCGGTGGGAGCCAAAGTTTGTGGCGGCACGCCCGGCGTTACCGACACAGCCACCTTCACTTGGGATGCGGGCGGCACCGATAACGGCACTTATATTTATTTGCGTGCGGGCTCAGCCAACCCGGTGACCTTCACATTTGGTGCGAGCGGCTGCGCGGACGCATTTTTTGAAGTGGCGGTCAATCAGACCGCCTTGGCTTTTGACCAGACCCGCAGATATCACATCACCTCCGGCGGCGTCTCGACGCCGACGCCGCGCCAGCTGTATGTGGAACGCCTGGTATCGCAGGCTCGCAGCTCTATCGGCGATATGAAGTTGAACGGCGTCTCGGTGGCTGCCGGCGGCTCCATGAATCTGGTAGTCGGCAACACTTACACCATCGAACTGGATGGCGGCACGGCAACCCAGGGATATAGCCAGTTTGAGGACTTCATCAATTTTTCAAATACGGTATTCCAGATACTTTCTATCAGCACAAGTTACTCTGCGAACACATCCCCTTATGTTTCCAATCCCAGTCCCAAACTTTATGCCGATGCCTGCCTGTGGGACAACGATCCGAATAGCCCCAATTACCGTTCCTGCATCGGCGGAAATTACAACACCGGCGGCACAGTCGCCACGGTATATACGGTAAAAATCGCCAGCGGTGGCGGCACAACACAGACCCTCAATGCGCTTTACCATGATTTTTCAGGCAGCAGTTTTCACTATAACAGCGACTATTCGACCGGAACGCGTTTTGCCAACATCATCGACCCGTCCCTTGTCACCATCGCCAAAAGTTTTTCCCCGGGCACAACCAATGCCGGCGGCGTTGCCACGCTGACGTTCACGCTGACCAATCCGAACGCGGGGGCAATCAGCGGGCTGAATTTCATTGATGTATTCCCGACCTCGCCCGGCGCGATGACGCTGTCGACCACAACCACAACAAATACCTGCGGCGGCACGCTTACTGACAATAGCGGTGGTGCATTGGCTGTGGGAAGCGTCGGAATTAAACTGGCGGGCGGCACGATACCGGCAAGCAGCAGTTGCATTATCCAGGTCGTTGTCACCGCGCCCACATTGGGAACCTACAACAACACCTCGGACCATCTGTTTGTTGATGCGCTGGATACCGGCAAGTTTGCCTCAGCCTCGCTGACGGTCAACAGCACGCCCGCGCCACCATCGCCGTCCTCTACTTGCACAGTTCCGGTGCAGTTGGCGGCTTGGAATTTCGACAACCTCACGGCAGCCGCCAACTCTACGCCGGCATTCTCTGCCAAGGCAGTCGATGTTGCGACCGCCACCGCAACCCTCACCGGCGGAACCGGATGGACCAGCGCCATTGTCGCCGCCAACGCGCAATCCGCTCCAAACGCATGGCACAGCCAAGGATATACCACAGCCGGCACTACCACCAGTGCGACTGCAACCTATATAGACTTTGTGCTTGATACAAGCAATTACGGCGCGGTTGGAATTTCGTACAGCGCAGATACTACGAATGGCAACTGGGGAGGTACCAATCATTTATATAGTTACTCCAAGGCCGATGCAGGAGTGTTTTCACTGCTCATAGACACAGTTGGAATGCCGACAGCCTTTACGACTTATGTTGCTGCAGCTGCAGCAACCGGCACGACATCCACAACATTCCGCATCAACGCCTCCGGTTCAAAAAGCAACCCCGCCTATTCATTTCTCTACCTGGACGACATCAGCTTCACTGGCTGCACCAGACCCGACCCCAATCTGCTGACCATTACCAAGAGTTTTGGCACCAACCCAGTCGCGGTGAACGGCACGTCCATTCTGACCTTTACCATCACCAACAACAATGCCACTTCGACCGCAAGCCTGACAGGAATCAGCTTTACCGACACCCTTCCGTTGCAAACTCTGCAAGGCACGGTGGCAGTAACGAATGGCAGCCCGACGGTGACCGGCACGGGAACGGCATTCCTGACCCAATTGGCGGCAACCAGCATCGTATCCATAGGCGGGGTTTCTTATACAGTATTAAGCATCACCAGCAACACCGTACTGACCCTGACCGCAAATTATGCGGGTGCGACAGCCGGCGGACTATCGATGTCATCCGGCCTGACCGTTGCCACTGCCACTGCATCTGCTTGCGGTGGCGTGAATAATGTAACCACAACCGCCGCAACGGGATCGATTACGATGACCGGTGGGACACTTGCGCCTGGCGCATCCTGCACTGTCACAACCACAGTCAAAGCCAACGCTGCCGGGGCACGGCAAAACGTCAGCGGGTTCATTTCTTCTACCGAAACCGGAAGCAACACCAGCTCCACTGGCGTCGCCAAGGCCACGCTGACCGCCATTCTTCCACCTAGCATTTCTAAATTATTTGCCCCAAACCCGATCCTTGCGAATGGCGTGTCGACCTTGACCTTTACCCTCAGCAATCCGAATCAGAACGATGCGCTGAGCGGCGTAGCCTTCACCGATATCTTCCCGGTCGCTCCGGGTGCGATGACGGTCGCAGCCATACCCAATGCCATCACATCCGGATGCGGCACACCTACCTATGCACCGGTCGCGGGCGCCGCTTCGATCAGCTTTACCGCCGGCTCTATCGCGGCGGGGGGGACATGCACGGTGAAAGTGGACATCACCGCACCGACTGTGGGTTCCTATGCCAACACCAGTGGCGCTGTATCGGCCACAACTGCCGGAACCGGCAACACTGCCAGCGACACGTTGACCGTAACGGGTGCACACCCGCAGATATCACTGTTGAAGCAGGTCTCGGACAGTGCCATCGGACCATGGAAGTCCTATCAGGCAATCGCCATCGGTGCGAATGTCTATTACCAGTTCACCGTAGAAAATCCGGGAGATGTCGATCTGACCTCCGTTTCGATCACGGACCCGGCCTTTGGCGGAGTAGTGCCCGGATGCAGCTGGGCAACCCTGTTGAAGTACGATAGCAAGACCTGCACTGCAGGACCGGTCGCAGCAGTTTCTGGTGTCCACATCAACACCGCGACCGCCAGCGGAACCTACAGCGCAACCACTTATACCGATGTGTCTTCGGCTGTTTACGTTACCGTAGACCTGACGCTGACCAAGAGCGCCACGCAAACCTATTTCACGGCTGCAGGTAACGTTCTGGATTACACCTATGTGGTGCAGAACACCGGCTCTGCCACCTTGCAAGGTCCGCTGACAATAGCTGACAACAAGGCAACGGTGACCTGCCCGGCGGTCAGTACGGCCACGTTGACCGCATCGTTGCCGGCTATTGTCCTGGGCGATGGCGACAACTGGTTCGATCCGGGCGAGCAGATCACCTGTACCGCGAGCTACACTGTTCTGGCAGCGGACGTGACGGCCAAACTGGTGACCAACACCGCCTCGGCGACCATTGGCGGATTTAACTCGACTACCAAAAGCGTAACCATACCGCTCGCGCCAGACCTGTCGGTGAACAAAACCAATGATGCTGGCGCCTCAGTACCCGTGGGCAACTCGTTCAACTGGACGATTATTGCCTCAAATTCAGTCGCAGCAGGTACCGCCACGTTTGCAAATGCGGCAAAACTATTAACCGATGAGCTGCCAACCTCCGGTGCCACTTATGCCCTGGGGACTATCCGTACATCCGGGGTATCTGGAACGGGCACGATCAACTGCGCACTTGTGACCAATACCGTGGCATGCACGGCTAGTGGCGGAAACGTGATCATTCCATGGGGTTTGCAAGGCACGATCTCGGTCACCAACGGCAGCGCGGCGGTGACAGGAACAGGGACCGCTTTCACTACCGAGCTGGCAACAGGCAGCATCATTTCGATCAGCGGTGTGACATATACGGTAGCTACAATCACAAATGACACTACGCTGACATTGACGGCAAACTATTCCGGCGCCACAGCGAGCGGTATCACTGTTCCAGGTTCATTCAGCGTACCTGTCACCGTCACCACCACTGCTACTGGCTCACTGGTCAACCCCAAAGGCGGCGGGATTTGTGCGATTGACCCGGACGCAGTGGTTGCCGAAATCAATGAAGCGAATAACATCTGCGCTGACACGGTAATCGTTCGCGCATTGCCCAGCATCACGCTGCTGAAAACCGTTGCTGCCTATTCCGACCCGGTGAACCTGCTGGCAGGTCCGAAACTCATACCCGGTGCAGTCGCGCAATACAACGTCATCGCCAGCAACTCCGGCGGCCCGGCTGATAACAATTCGACCTTCATCATCGATGCGATTCCGGCCAACACCAGACTGTATGTCAACGACATCGGCGGCGCCGGATCAGGGCCGCTGCTGTTCACCCAGGGCGCAACCTCCAGCACGCTGGTCTACACTTTCACCGCGCTTGGCAATATGGCTGACGATCTCGATTTCTCGAATGATGGCGGCACAAGCTGGACAGCCACACCCTCATTTGATCTGACAACCGGCTGCGACACCTCCGTTCCGGCCATCACGCATATCCGCGCCAATCCCAAGGGAACATTTACAGGCAGCGCAGCTGCCCCGAACCCGAGCTTTCAGATATCATTCCGGGTGTGCGTACAATGAAATTGACGAAATATCCAGCATGAGCAAGGTCATCCTTCCGCCGCTTCTCTGTATGTTGTTGTGCGGTGCTTCCGCTGCACGCGCGGATGATGGGGAGCAACGCATTGAAATAATGCAGCGACAAGTGGAAAGGCTGGCTGCCGAAGGTCTGGATTCGAACAATTACCATTTATCAAAGGCGCGCGCCTGGCTGGAAATGGCCTCCAACGAATATCATGACAAAGATGAAAGCGGGGTGATTGCCGCCGCCGTAGACCAGGCTAAGACGCTGCTGGAAGCACTGGAAAAAAAACAAGCCAGCATCACGATGGATACCCCGCAGCAGCTAACGGGAAGCATTGCAGTGCGTCCCGGTCTGCTTGAGGAGATTGCCTCGTTGAAGAAGCACAACAAGTTCATCTGCGGCCAGCGCCCGATCGCAGAAGCGGAAGTACATCTGGTATGGGCCGGACATGAACTGTACGAATACGGCGAAAGCCACGCGCAATCTTACCTGCGCAATACTGAAAACCTGATTTACGAAGCGCAAGTGGCTATGGACAACTGCGCCGAACCCCCTCCCCTGGAAAAAATCACGCTGTCTGGCGACGCGATGTTCAAATTCGGCAAAACGACACTGAACAAATCAGCACTGTGGCGTCTGGATAGCTTGGTAGAAAACATCAAGTCAGTGACTCACTTGGAGGAAGTCACACTGATCGGCCACACCGATCACTTGCACAGCAATAAGCTTCTGGAATTCAACCAGAATCTTTCCGTGAAACGCGCAGAGAGCATCAAACAATATCTGGTTAGCAAAGGTATCCCGGAAGACAAGATACGCACGCAAGGCGCAGGCTCTTCACAGCCGCTGGTGCAATGCTCGGATAAACTGAGCAAAGCCAAGAAAATTGCTTGTTTACAACCCAACCGGCGCGTAGAGATCATTTTGCGGGGATCAAAATAATTTTTTCCAGCAATCAAATATACAAAGATTCCATTTCACCGCCGCGTCGCGGAGAGGTGTCCGCGCCGCCTGAAATATTGCACGGTGCTGTTCATATTGCAACGAGCATGTTGCGACGGTTCTGCGCCAAGGGGTTTTTCGGCATCTCCTTCTTTGCCACCCTGATTTCCGGTATTCATCATTCGCTGGCTGCGGATGAAGCTCTTCCAGCAGAACTACAGAAGATCGTATCGCTGCAACGCCGTACCGATATCCTGGCGGCTGGCGAGTTGGGACCGGATAACTATCATCTCGCCAAATCCCGCATCTGGTTGGACCTGGCACTGAGCGAATATCACGAGTCAGAAAAGGACGGAATAGTCACTGTTGCCATAGAACAAGCCAGCACTTTGCTGGATGTGCTGGAGAAGAAACTGGACGACATCAGCATGGACACGCCTGTGCATATTCCTGGCAGCGAACTTGTGCGCCCCGACCTGTGGAAGAAAATCACCTCATTGAAAAATAACGAAAAGACCATCTGTGGGCAACGTCAAATCGCCGAGGCTGAAGTTTATCTGGTGTGGGCGGGGCATGAAAAACTCGAGGCCAATTGGAGAAATGCGAAGACTTATGCTCGCAGTGCCGCGGCATCGATCAGTGAAGCCCGGGCAGAAATAGAGAAATGTGCTGCTTCGCTCCAACCGAAACAAGCATCAACTGCGACGGCAAAGCCCGCCTCTGCCATGCCAGCTCCCGCCACGGAGAAACCGCGCCACATCGCATCGGATCTTCTACCGGCGGTAAAAACTGCTGTGCCTGTGGTGGTCGCGCCTATCCCCGTGATAGCAGCGCCCGCACCCAAAGCAGATGCACCGCTTCCTGATGTGGCGGCTCCTGCACCCGTGGTGGAGCAGCCATCGCTCATGTCGGCAAATCAACCAGCAACAATTGCACCGGTTCCTGAGGAAACATTCCCGGCTCCAGCGATGGCTATACCCGCCCCGGCTATAATTGCCGCGCCCCCCGCGAATCAAGCACCCCCAGCCTTGTTAAAGAATCCGCCTACGGTAACGCGAGGCTCACCGCATGAAATTGAGCAATTCATGCTGTCCGGTACCGCACTGTTCGAATTCAAGAAGGCAACACTGGACCCATCCGCGCAAAAGAACCTGCGACAACTGCTGAAGAGCATCAAGAATATCTCGATGCTGGACAAGGTCGAGCTGACCGGACACACCGACCGTTGGCGCGGAGATGGCCGGCATGAGCTTAACCAGCTGCTTTCAGAGCAGCGCGCCGCAAGTGTCAAACGCTATCTGGTCCGCAACAAAGTCCCGGCAGCCAGGATACACGCCAGCGGCGTTGGTTCATCACAACCGTTGGTGGAATGTCCCGCCGATCTAAGCAAGGAAAAACAAATCGCTTGCTTGCAGCCCAATCGGCGTGTGGAGATCATTCTGCGCGGAACCCGGCCGGGCACGACCGGCCGGCCTGAAAACAACTAGGCTACCGCGCGCCTGTGCATGGGCAGCATCGCCAGCATGCGCGGTGAACGGGGGAAATGCTTATCCGTGTATAAGGTTGAGCTGTTTGGCGATGATGTCGTGATTGAGCCACAGCACCGGAGCCGAAGGACTGGAAGCTTCCATGAACATCAGCGGCCCGGTTCCCTCCAGCACCAGCGCGCTCAGCAGGTCAGTCACCAACACTTTTTTATCCTTGTGCATCTGGGTGATCTCTTCAGATGTGCCTATCATCAGGTCAGCAAGGTCAGCAGAGTTGTCCATCGGCCATTTCGCAAAATTGCGGAAAGCCTGCATCACGCTGGTAGCGTTGTAGTCATCGATCTTCTGCAGCAGCGACTCCAGCGACGTGCCCTCTTGCAACAAGTCGCGGCAAGCCTGCCATTGCGCCTCTGCCCATGCCCCGCCGCCCTCCTTCTTGAGCGCCTTTAACAATGGAAAGAGCGAAAGCTCGACGCCTACAAAGATATCCGAGGAGTTGGTGCGTATCTCAGGACAATTGAAAACCGTGGCCTTGACACCCTGTGCCCATGCATCGCGGGAAATACGCTCGAGACGCATCTTGGCGAAGCCTTGCGTGTAGTTGGTGTAGGTCTGCCACTGGTATTTTCCGTCTATGAGTATCTCGGTGCCATGGTAACCGTAGGCGGTATATCGCACCTGTCCGCCGGTTTTATGCAGCCGTGCGCGGATCGCCTCACTACCCTCGATCAGGTACTGGAAGGTGCATGCGGTGACTTCGTCGAAGTTCATCAGGATCAGCTTGCCGAGATCGCTGTCAAGCAGCGCGCGCGAAGACATGAAGCGTTCGCCTCGTCCCTTGTAGATGCGGTTGGCGATTGCCAGAAACACTTTCACCTTGGGAAGCCCACCCGCCATGGTGTGAGCAAAAAAGACATTGCTGCCATCCGGGATCATGCCCTCCAGCCTGGCCATCACCCTGGCTACGGAATCCCTGAAGCGCTTCACGCCTACCTCACGGCATCTCTCGATCTGCTGCCAATCGAGCTTATCCTCCTGCCAGCTCTTGAGAGTCATGTTTGCCAACAAATCGGTGGGGGTAGGCTCGCCAGCGGGGGAATCCAGATCGAAACCAGCCATCAGTGGCACGTTGATGATGCGTCCGCCCAGATTGGCCTCAGCCGTGGCCAATTCCTCGTTCGTCAGTGTGCGCAAGGTGTTATTCTCGTTGCGGCGTCCGACGGTAATGCCAATGATCGTCATACCCGCCTTGCGGGCTTCATTCACTAGGCCATTGGCATAGCCCCGGCCAAACAGCTCGCCGAACAGTACGAAAACGTCGCCTTTGCGGAATATGCATTTTTGCGGAATATCCCTCAACGAAACAGGCGTGGTCATATCAGTGCTCTCCGATTATTGTTAACGGTCTTAAAAGTCCATTCTAATGGCGAATTGTATCAATTAAAGCAATGGAACACGAAAGTGCCCATAAATAATGATGCCACACATCTAGGTAAACCTGCCTGAAAGCATAACGGGCAGAACCGGGTTGTCGCATTTGCATAGCACTCCCCCTTCCCTTGCTCCTTGCCGCCGCTATCCGGGTGGCCAATCCTGCTCCAGCCATCCGCAATTTTCAATGCTGTCCCGAATCACCCTCATCGGGTCATCAACCGTCAATGCCAGCGCCGCAACGATCGGATTCTCATGGGACACTGCCAGCACCAACCCATCCGGATGGCGCATCGAGATCTCATCGAGAAAGTTGCGCAACCGCTCCATCTGTTCCAGAAACGACTCCCCATGCTCCGGTTTGAAGCGCAATGGATCGGCCAGCACCCGGTCGTTGAATGAATCAACCGGCAACCCATCCATGCCCGAGCGCCGCTCATTGAGCCGGTGGTCTATGCGCAATGGCAGAGCATGATAGCGCAGCAAAATCGCCGCAGTTTGCCTGGCACGCGGAAACTCTGATGCATAGGCGTGAGTGAAGCGCACCTTGCGCAATTTCTCCGCCGCAGCCTCGGCCTGCGCCCTGCCCCGGTCGGTGATGCTGACCAGACGCAATGGATCATCGTTGATGCACCCGGCGACATTCGCCTCACTTTCGCCATGACGAACCAGAAATATTTTCATCTCACATGTTTCGGCTTTTTTTGATCAGGTCGTGGGCAAGCTGGATTTCCTTCGCCTGCTCGGTCGCCATCGCGATCATGTCTTCCGGCACGCCTTGCCCCATCAGCTTGTCAGGGTGATATTGGCTCATCAGCTTGCGATAGGCACGCTTGATCTCTGCGTCGCTGCTGTCACTGGCCACACCCAAAGCTTTATAGGCATCGTCCAATGCCGTGGCTGAACCAGCCTGTTCCGTCGAGAAATGGGTCTGATTCAGCACCATCTCGAGCATTCTCTTGAACGCAGCCGGCCCATAGCCCAAATATCCGGCAATGTCCGTGAGCAACGCATGCTCGGCAACATGGATGCGCCCGTCCGACAGCGCCATTACGATCAGATAAGCCAGCAGCACCTCCTTCAGATTCCTGGTATGCCCGCAAACCGACATGAAGCGCTGATAGGCCGGGTAGATTTCGAATGCCGGGTCCGCCCCCTGCTTGAACAGCTTTATCGCCTGCTCGCGATGCTGCGCAGTCATGTTCAGCTTTTGCATGAACTGCTCGACATGGGCGATCTCTTGTTGCGAGATGTGCCCGTCCACCTTGGCCAGCTTGCCCATCGAAACAAACACTGTCTCAAGGAAAACGGTTTGACGAAGCGCATTCTGCAACGGGTTCATCCCACCGGAACCGTACACCCTGATGCGGTCGATGAACGACCCGACGATCAACCCAAGCAGCGCACCAACAAATTCTAAAAAATAATAGCCCGCAATAAAACCAATCAGCTTGAACAAAGCAACTCCTGACAAAAATTAATAAGGTGATCATGGTGAACTTGCAAACCGCAAACACCAGGAACCACCCCGACAGAGGCACACATTTTCACGGAATTAACGATAGAAAACCCAAGCGCCACTCCCGCACGTTAGGAAATGATTGTACGTATGAACAATCCCATGAAATAACCACGATTGACAATAAACGCAGGGAAACTCCTATCCTACCCACTTCCGAGCATTCTGGAACATCCTCAGCCATGCGCTGTTCTCGTGCCACCCGCGAGGATGCCAGGAATTCTGCACGGCGCGGAACACGCGCTCGGGGTGAGGCATCATGATCGAAAAACGGCCGTCCGGCGTGGTCAGGCCGGTGATGCCCTGCGGCGATCCGTTGGGATTGAATGGGTAAAGCTCGGTCGGCCTGCCGATGTTGTCCACGTAGCGCATCGTCACCAGCTTCTGCGCGGCCTTCAGTTTTTCGCCGCCATTAAAGTCGGCATAACCCTCGCCGTGCGACACGACGATGGGCATGCGGCTTCCAGCCATGTCCTTGAAAAATATCGACGGGGAATCCTGCACCTCGACCATCACGAAGCGCGCCTCGAACTGCTCTGACTGGT
>Ga0224495_10001169_pt1 | contig 19059 bp, 17 predicted proteins | sample SF_Jul11_sed_USG_FD_168128 | JGI IMG/M metagenome (GOLD analysis project Ga0224495, IMG submission 168128) | Sediment microbial communities from San Francisco Bay, California, United States - SF_Jul11_sed_USGS_4_1 | ecosystem: Environmental > Aquatic > Marine > Sediment | place: USA: California... | reverse complement strand
CAAGGGCAAGGGGATTAACATTTATACCCACGGTGAGATGCTGCCTGCTCACGGGTATCCCGAGCTCAGGAAGTTCGAACATCTTGCAGGCAATTACGGAACGGCATGGCAAAACCAACGGAAAGAATTCGATGAATTCAGCGGCCCGATTTTGGTAACGACAAACTGCGTTATGAATCCCAAGGATTCCTACAAAGACCGGATGTATACACGCGGCGTGGCTGGCGTTGCAGGCGTCAAGCACATTACCGACAGAGACTTCAGCGCGGTGATTGAAAAAGCCCTATCGCTGCCTCCGCTCCCGGACAATCCACAGGGGACTCTCAGCACAGGTTTCCATCATTCGGCCGTACTGGGCCTGGCGGACAAGGTCATCGAGGCCGTAAAGGCAGGCAGGATTCGACATTTCTTCTTTATCGGCGGCTGTGACGGCGCCAAGCCGGGACGCAACTACTTTACCGAGCTGGCCGAAAAGGTGCCGGAAGACTGCGTGATATTGACGGCCGCCTGCGGCAAGTATCGAATAAACGCAAGAGACTACGGGGACATTGATGGAATACCGCGTTTGATTGATACGGGCCAGTGCAACGACTGCTACTCGGCCATCAAAATCGCGGCAGTGCTTGCCGAGGCCTTTGATTGCACCGTGAACGACCTGCCCCTCTCGCTCGTAGTATCATGGTACGAGCAGAAGGCCGTGGCGATTCTTTTGACTCTGCTTCATTTGGGTATCAAAAATATAAAGCTTGGCCCGACCCTGCCTGCGTTTGTAAGCCCGAACGTATTGAACGTGCTTGTGGAGAAGTTCAATATTGGACCGATTGGCAAGGTTGACGAAGATTTGGCTGAAATGCTAAAATAGATTAAAGACAACAGTTATGAAAATACTCGGAATAGTTCGCAAGCACAGTGTGGCATTCTTTACCGGCATAGTTTTTGCCGTAGTGTGCTTTATTGGAATTAATACGGCGATGGAGCCCACATCAAATTCGGAATTCTGTGGTGGTCAATGCCATGAAATGAAGGCTGCATATCGAAGTTGGGAGCTTTCACCGCACGGGGCCAACAAATACGGTCTCCGTGTTGAATGCATCAACTGTCACCTTCCGCCGAAAGACGAGTTTTTTCGACATATTATCGCAAAGGCTTACGATGGTGGTAAGGACGTCTTCAAACATTACTTTATCGGCGACTACGATATTGAAAAGGCCCGAACAAAGGTACTGGAGCACTTTCCTAATAAAAGGTGCATGCATTGCCATAAAAGTCTGCTGACCAAGTCTGGAAGCTCAGCGGCGAGGAAGGCACACATGGAAGTACTGAATCCGTCCGATGAGTATGAATTCAGATGTGTCGAGTGTCATGAGGATGTTGCCCATGAGCGTGAAAACAAATTATTTTCATCATAACTGTATCAAGGACAAGGCCATGGAAGCACAAAGGAAAACAAGCTTAATCATTGTAGTATCGGTTTGGTTTATTATGTCCACATTTACAACAGTTACCCGGGCAAATGAGCCGTCGCAGCCGGATGCACCACAGCTAAAAGCATATCGCATCGACAGGAGTATTTCTGAAGATGCCAGGGGATGCATAGAATGCCACGCTCAGGAAAGCAGGGGCATAGTTGCCGACTGGGCGGCCGGCAGACACGCACACGCTAATATCACCTGTCTTGACTGTCACGCCGCAGGCCCAGGTGATGTGGATGTGGACAAGAATCACCTCGGATATATCAAGGCCGGAATCAGCCCCATTGTTTCACCGAAGGATTGTTCCCGTTGTCATCCGAGTGAAGCAGCGGAGTATGCCCGGAGCAAACACGCCAATACCCGCGAGATTATATGGAAAATCGATCCCTGGCTCAAACACGGAATGAACAATGATATTGAGCGATTAACCGGTTGCTACTATTGCCACGGCACAGAGGTAAAAATCAAGGAAGGAGAATTTGTTAAAGAAACCTGGCCAAACGTTGGCGTCGGCAGGATAAATCCTGACGGCAGCAAGGGAAGCTGCTCAAGCTGCCATACCAGACACAGGTTTTCAGCAGCAGAAGCAAGAAAACCAGAGGCCTGCGGCCAGTGTCATTTGGGACCCGACCATCCGCAAATCGAAATATACGAGGAATCCAAACACGGCGCAATCTACCATACCGAAGGTGATAGCTGGAATTGGAACGCCGCCCCGGGCATGTGGACGCCCGGTGTCGATTATCGCGCGCCAACGTGCTCGGTTTGTCATATGTCCGGCATAAATGGTCTTGCGACCACTCATGATGTTACAGACAGACTTGCCTGGGAAACGCAGGCCCCACTGACGGTCAGACCTGATAAGTTCAAGCCCTGGCCGGCAAAAACAGATTGGAAAGAGGAACGTCAAAAGATGAAAAAGGTTTGCCTGGCCTGCCACTCCGAAGATTGGGCCGACGGACATTTCACAAATTTGGACGCTGCGGTGAAAAACTACAACGAAGTGTACTACAAGCCAATGAATAAACTTGTCGACCAGCTTTATGAACAAAAGCTGCTCAGCAAGGAAAAGCCCCTTGATGAAAAACTTGAAATCGAAATGTATGAACTGTGGCATCATGAAGGCAGGCGGGCAAGGTTCGGTGCGGCAATGATGGCGCCGGATTATGCATGGTGGCACGGATTTTATGAATTGAAGAAAAGGTGCATGACTATCGAAGAACATGCAGAGCAATTACTAAAAAGCAAAAGACCCGCACAAGTATTCGAGGTCAGAGGTGCAACCGGTGATACAACGAATCCCAATCTTAACAAATAATCGATTAAATTGCGAGACAGACAGATGGTCTTACGAAATATTGTAAAGATAGATGAGGAAAAATGTGACGGCTGCGGTCAGTGTGTAAATGCCTGTGCCGAAGGAGCTATTGAAATAATTGATGGCAAAGCAAAACTTATCAGTGAAATTTACTGTGATGGCCTGGGTGCCTGTATCGGCCATTGCCCTCAGGATGCGATAACCATTGAAAAGCGGGAAGCTGACCAGTTCGATGAAGAGGCAACTGAGGCGCACCTGGCCAAAGAGCAAAAAGCTCGAGCGCAAACTGATTTTGTCTGCCCGGGAATGATGGATAAAAAGCTGCGTGAAAAGTCCGATATCGCAGGTTCTGATGCGACAGCGGTTCCGTCACAGTTGACTCACTGGCCGGTCCAGTTGAAGCTGGTCTCACCGCAGGCTTCGTGTTTTGCCGATGCCGACCTGCTGCTGGTGGCGGATTGCGTCCCGTTTGCGATGGGTGACTTTCACAACAAATTCCTGAAAGAGCACAGTGTCGTGGTTGGCTGTCCGAAACTGGATAATGCGGATTTTTACATTGAAAAGCTGGCCACAATACTGAAATCTAATAAACTCAAAAGTTTGACGGTGCTCCATATGGAAGTGCCCTGCTGCTTTGGCCTCACACATATCGCACGCCAGGCCGTAGCCGGTAGCGGTGTTGATATTGCTTTTGAGGATGTAACTATCGCTCTTGATGGCAACGTAATAAAAAGAGAAACAATATCACAGCATGAAAAAATGATACAAAGAAAGGAAGGATGAATTTATATGATAGACTATGGAATTGATGCCTATACTCCGGCTGAAATGGCCGCTCGAGTGGAAAAGGCGGGTATTGTTAAGGGTAATCTCGACTTTCTCTCCATGTTCACCCTTTCCGTATTGGCCGGTGCCTTCATCGCGTTTGGTGCGGTATTGTACACTTATGTAATTCATGATTCGTCTTTGAGTATGGGCTTGACAAAACTAATTGGAGGTGTGGTTTTTTGCCTCGGGCTGATTTTGGTCATTGTTGCAGGCGCCGAACTGTTCACGGGAAATAATCTGATCGTAATGGCTTGTGTCAGCAGAAAAATCACGATCCAAAGGCTCCTCCGAAACTGGATCATTGTGTTTTGCGGTAATTTTGCCGGTTCGCTGTTTGTGATGTGGTTAGTTTCGCAAAGCGGACAATGGACTTCATCAGGAGCTGCTGTGGGCGTCAAGGCACTTATGATAGCAAACGGTAAGGTCAACCTGACGTTTGTAGAAGCACTGTCACGGGGGATATTATGTAACATACTCGTATGTCTTGCGGTGTGGCTCTGTTTCAGCTGTCGTTCCGTCACTGACAAAGTGCTGGCCATAATATTTCCCATCACGGCTTTTGTTGCCCTGGGCTTCGAACACTCTGTCGCAAATATGTACTTTGTTCCCGCCGGTCTTCTTCTGAAACAAAATCCACAGGTCTTGTCCGCGGCGGAAAGAATACTCGGTCAGGCTCCTGAACTGTCAAGACTGACAGTTTGCGGATTTCTTGCAAGGAATCTTCTGCCCGTTACTATCGGCAACATTATTGGAGGTGGCTTGTTAGTTGGTATTATATATTGGTTCGTATATCTTAGACGTGCGGCTGCCGAACCGGTTCGAAAACTTATGACCAAAGGCCCGCCTACGATCACGCCGGACAAAACGGTAGTTGAGGCCGTTGAGGAAATGAAACGGCATAGTGTCGGGAGTATTCTTGTGGGGGAATCTGATGATAAAGCCGTGGGCATTGTCAGCGAGGCTGATATCGTACGAAAGGTTCTTGCCGCAGGTGCAAAACCTGATACGGTCAAGGTCGGAGAAATTATGAGCTCTCCACTGATTTCCGTGGACGTTAAGACACCTATTTATAGCATTTATAACACCATGACCGAACATCGTATCCGGCATCTGGTTATCACAGACCAGGGCCAAAAGGTCGGCTTTGTGTCCGTGAAAGATTTACTTCGGGGACCAACGTCCTGATGAAAGTTGAGTTCCATCGAAAATTTGGCTAAAATGAAGCGATAGAAAAGTAGCGGTTGGTTTAAAACAGTGGTGAATAATGGCTGATTTTTTCAAGTCGATAATCGTGGATTTTTGGGCTACTATTGCTGAGATGTCACCCTATTTGTTGTTTGGCTTTTTCGTGGCAGGTGTTCTTTCGGTACTTGTATCACAACGACTTGTGGAAAGACATCTTGGTGGTAGAGGAATATGGCCGTTGGTAAAGGCATCGCTTTTCGGAGTACCCCTGCCTTTGTGCTCGTGCGGTGTTATCCCGGTATCTATGTCTCTTCATAAGCATGGAGCCAGCAAAGGCTCTACAATATCATTTTTACTATCGACGCCGCAAACCGGAGTCGACAGTATTTTTGTAACTTTAAGTCTTCTCGGTCCTGTCTTTGCTGTTTTCAGACCGCTGGCGGCGTTCATAACCGGTATCGTCGGCGGGAGCCTCGTGGATGCCTTTGAACGAAAAAAAGAAGGGGATAGTCAGGGCCCCCCAAAGTGTACCGATGAGTGCTGCGATACCGCAGCAACCCACGGTAAAATAACCAGAGGTCTAAAATATGGTTTTGTCACTTTGCCCCGCGATATTGGCAAGGCTATGCTCGTCGGACTGGTCATCGCGGCTGTAATCTCCGCCCTCGTGCCGGATGGTTACTTCGCCGAGAAACTGGGAACAGGCATTTTCGCTATGGTCGTGATGATGTTTCTGGGCATACCGGTTTATGTATGCGCCACAGCTTCGGTGCCCGTTGCAGCCGCATTGATATTAAAAGGCCTTACGCCCGGCGCCGCACTTGTCTTTCTTATGACCGGACCTGCCACCAACGCCGCATCATTTATAACCATCTGGAAAGTCCTCGGAAAAGGAACTGCCATTATCTATCTGGCTACGGTGGCTGGATGCGCCCTTTTGGCCGGCATCCTGCTCGATTATATCGCCACCGGTTTTGACATCGAAATAACCACCCACCACCACTGGATGCTGCCCTCAATCGTTAAATACATCTCCGCCGTAGCGCTTCTGGCGGTTCTGACATTTGCCATCCTAACTAAAAAAAAGCAGGCCCACTAATCTTGCGGATAAATATGGTTCAGGATATAGTGTTGAATAAACAGATACTGAACTAATCGGGAAACCTAAATGTCCAGGTCCGCCAAAATATTGTTAACAGGCCTGCCGCGTTCCGGCAAAACCACTGCCGTAACGCAAATTATTAAAAATCTTAACTGCGAAAAGATGGCGGGTTTTTACACTCAGGAGATTCGCCGGGGAGGTATTCGCAAAGGTTTTAGCTGGCGTCGGCTTGATGGTGCCACCGGCACGCTTGCTCATATCGATATCAAGGGACCTTTCAGAGTGGGCAAATACGGCGTGGATGTAGCGTCTTTTGAGAAGTCGGTCGTACCGATTCTGGACATCGAAAAAACCAATACACAATTATTCGTTATCGACGAGATCGGGAAAATGGAATGCTTTTCTGAGAAGTTTGTTATTGCAATACGCCGCCTCTTCAAATCCAACAAGTCAATATTGGCCACTGTAGCACTGAAGGGCTCCGACCTTATCTCTGAGGTAAAAAATTACTCTGACACTAAGCTATTTAATTTGACACGTCATAATCGCGATAAGACAATAGTGGAAATTCTGCAGGCTTTATCGTTTTTGAAAAAGAGTAGTGAATTAGAAAATGAGTGAGATAATAAAACTTTCCGAACCGGATAAATCCGGCTCAATACCGCTGGAGCAGGCCATAACCGTCCGGCGCTCGCGCCGCCACTTCCTGCCAAAGCCCCTTACACTTGAGCAAATCGGCCAGTTGGCCTGGGCGGCCCAGGGCCAGGACAAAAACAGTAAGTATCGCACAACTCCTTCTGCCGGAGCGACATATCCTCTCGAACTCTTTGTAATTACTGATAAAGGCGTGTTTCGTTACTTGCCTGACAAACACTCTCTTGAAAAACTGACAGATCGGGACCTGCGTGCCCCCCTTGCTTCCGCTGCCTGGGGACAGGATTTTATCCAGGCCGCACCGCTGACACTTCTCTTCGCTGCCGAATTTACCAGAACAACCGGCCGCTACGGCAAACGAGGTATCCGCTACGTATATATGGAGACAGGCCACGCCGCCCAGAATGTCCACCTTCAAGCCGAGGCCCTGGGACTTGGTTCTGTAGCTGTTGGTGCGTTTGACGATGCTGCTGTCAGCACAGTCTTGTCACTGCCGGATAACCTTGAGCCTCTCTATATGGTCGTAGTAGGCTATTGTCGTTAGTGAAAAACACTGCCTTGGACTTATAAAATAGTTTACATACCACGGGATTAGTAAGATGGATACTGTTTTTATCGATGGCAGCAAAGGCGAAGGAGGAGGCCAGATTTTGCGAACGTCTCTGACCCTGTCCTGCATAACCGGCAGGAGTTTGCATATTGAGAATATCCGCGCCGCTCGCCGCAATCCGGGCCTGGCCAATCAGCATTTAATCTGCGTTCGGGCCGCCTGCCAAATCTGCAACGGCCAGGCGCAGGGAGCCACCAAAGGCTCACGGATTCTGGACTTTCAACCAGGCCCTGTCAGAAGCGGTGATTATCATTTTGACATAGGCTCGGCCGGCTCTGCGTCTTTGGTAATTCAAACCCTCCTGCCTGCATTGTTTTTAGCCGACAAAACCTCCACTGTTACCGTTACCGGTGGAACTCATAACCCTATGGCGCCGCCCTTTGACTTTCTTGATGAAACCTTTTTGCCCGCTATCGCAACCGCTGGCTTTCAGGGCGATTGCAAACTGATAAAGCATGGTTTCTACCCGGCCGGCGGAGGCAAAATAACCTTCAATATCCAGCCATGGCAAAAAAATAAAGGCAAGATAATCGACCTTTGCCACACGAACACGGAACTACAAATTCATGGCCGCATCTTTACTGCCAAACTCCCTGAGCACGTCGCTCAGCGCCAGAGCAAATTGTTGCTCCAGAGTGACCTAAAAATCCACAATGTCGAACACATCGATGTCAAAGAATCCGACGGCCCAGGAAATTGCGCGATGATTCGGATCTGTAGTTGTGAACGCACAACCGTTTTTACTGCATTCGGCAAGCGAGGCAAATCCTCGGAACAGGTGATTAGTGAAGTTACCAGTTTGGCTGAAAAAATTTTGGCCAGCGACACTGCTGTCGACCGTTTCCTGGCCGACCAGCTTTTAATCTATATGGCCCTCACAAAAGCCGGCTCTTTCACGACCAACGAGCTTTCCAGCCACCTTCAAACAAACATGGAGGTCATAAAGAAATTCCTGTCCGTCGATTTTAACGTAGAACACCAAGAGCAGGCCTATAGAATTATTTGCCTGAGTCCTTAATGAGTTATATCTGTTCCAGATGACCGTTCAAGCGGTAACTTACACCGGCTTTGGTTTTGATTTCGACGACCTTATCACCACAGCGAACCTTGCAGGTATTTCCAAGCAGCGATTGGATTCTGGCTTTTATGAGTTTGACATCTTTCCATTCTATATCCACTTCGAAGCCGTCGCGGGCGAGCAGGCCCTTGACGTGTCCCGTCGACCAGGCCTTCGGCAGAGCGGGCAGCAGGTGGACCTCACCTGCATGGCTTTGTAAAATCATTTCCGCGATTCCTGCAGTACCGCCGTAGTTGCCGTCAATCTGGAACGGTGGATGGTTATCAAACATGTTGGGATGAGTGGACTTTTGCAGCAGTGCCGTTACGTTCTCCTCGGCCTTGTCGCCATCGAGGAATCTTGCCCAGAAGTTGATTATCCACGCCCTGCTCCAGCCGGTATGCCCGCCGCCGTGTGCCATGCGATATTCGATGCTTTTACGTGCCGCCGTAACCATTTCCGGTGCATCTTGAAAAGTGTATTGCCTGCCAGGATGCAGTGCAAACAAATGCGACATATGTCGATGGCCGGGCTCCGGCTCTCTGAACTCCTCGCTCCACTCCATCAATCGGCCGTCCGAGCCAATCTTAGGCAGCGCAAGTTTTGAACGGGCGGCGGTGACCTCTTTTACGAAACCGTCCTTGATGCCAAGAATTTCGGCCGCTTCGATGAGGTTCGTAAAAGTGTCCCAGATTATCTCTTGATCCATCGACGGGCCCATCGACAGATTAATCCTCTTTCCATCGGGAGCAACGAAGCTGTTTTCCGGTGAGTTTGACGGTCCCGAGACAAGTTTGCCGGTCTTTGGATGTTCCACGAGCCAGTCAAGAAAGAACAAACAAGCCTCCTTCAATACAGGATAGGCCCTGGTTCTAAGAAACTTCTTGTCTCCGGTAAAGCGATAATGCTCCATAAAGTGCTGCGTGCACCAGGCCGCTCCCATAGGCCACATTCCATACCCGACGCTCCCAAATGGGCTTGTGTGCCACCATACATCGGTTGTGTGATGGGCAACGAAGCCTCGGCAGTTGTACACATCTTTTGCGGTCTTTTGCCCGGAAGGCACCAGCGCCTCTGTAAGCCTGAAAAACGGCTCGTGACATTCCGACAAATTACATACCTCGGCAGGCCAATAGTTCATCTGGATATTTATGTTGATATGATAGTCCGCGTTCCACGGTGCGGCAATGTGCTCGTTCCACAAGCCCTGCAAATTGCTCGGCATGCATCCCGGCCGCGAGCACGAAATCAAAAGATATCTGCCGAACTGAAAGTATAAAGCAGCTAAGGCCGGGTCGTCGGACCTTTCACCCAGGGCCTTAAGACGTTCATCCGTCGGTTTTGCCGATGCAGGGGTCCTCCCAAGATCCAGGCTCACTCGCCTGAATAAATTGCGGTGCTCAGCTATATGCTCGGTCCTGATTTGTTCGTAACTTCTTATTTCGACTGCGGAGAGCTGTTTAGCACACACTTGCGCCAAATCCTTCTCAAGTGGCTTATAGGGCTCGTCGAAATTATAGTCCGTCGCCGCCACCAGCAGCAGCGTCACAGCGTCCGCGTTTTTTATCGAAATCACCTTGTCGTTCATCTCAAGCTGTCCCCCTTGTGGCTTTGCGCGAAGTTGAGTGTGGTATTTAACACCTTTATGTTTGCCGCCCTGGCTAACCTGCCCAAACATAGCCAGAGTATCCGGCCCAACTCCCTTTAATTCGTAATCAGCCGGGCGGTCCAGCGTTGCATCGATACTGATACTGCCCGGCTTGTCGGCTGTCAGACGCACGATGATGGCCTGATCGACCGCGCTGGCAAAGACCTCGCGTTTGTAAGAAATTCGGTCTTTTGTAAATGTTGTGGTGGCTATTCCCGCATCCAGATCAAGTTTTCGTTTATAAGATTCGCTCAAATCCGAATACGTCGAAGGTCCGAGAGTCACCGAAGGCGTCATTCCTCCGGGCCCGCCTACGTTACCCACTACTACGGCGATAATATTTTTACCCGTTTTTAGATATTTGCTGATATCGAAGCTGTGCGGTTTGGAATAGTTCCTCGTCCTGCCAATCTCTTTGCCGTTGACGTATATAATGCCCTCGTCATCGATAGGGCCAAGTTCCAAAAGGCCCGCACCGTCCTTGAGTTGTTTGGGCGTAAGCTCAAAGCTGCTGCGAAATACAGCCTTTTTGCCCGGCGCGACCGAAGCGTCGCCTTTGATGAACTTGCCCGACTTAACTTCCAGTTCAGCCCAGCCCGAATCGTCGTAATCAACCTTTACATACTTGCTGTTTGAAGCTTCATCCTCACCGCCCCGCCGCCAGTTGGCAAGGGTAATTGATGTCGTCTTCGTCTCACCCGGCATCTGAAGTCGCAAATCGCCCAGTGTTTGGTGACTGCGCGGAGATATCCGCTGCCCCATAACCTCACTTTGCATAATCCGCTGCGCTTCGGAGTACTTTCCTTCGAAGATTAGCTTCCTCGCTTCTGCGATATGCTTATAAGCGCCAACACGATCCTGCGGCACGGGCGGTCCCGCCCAGATGGTGTCCTCGTTGAGTTGAATCCGCTCCTGCGTAGTGCCGCCGAAGACCATCGCCCCCAGACGACCGTTCCCGACCGGCAGCGATTCAGTCCATTTTCGAGCAGGCTGGTTATACCATAACTGCAGCCCGCTCCAGTCTTCAGCACTGTCATCACTGCTTCGTAAATTACCTTTCACACATCCAACAAAGAATATGCTTCCTGCAAAATATGCCAAAAGCATCACGGCCATTTTTGTTGTTAGGCCTTTCATCTTAAGCTCCTTTTTTATACCGTAAATGAACGAAATTCTTCGATGAGCAATTTCGTATATTTGCCGGGCTTGCCGTCCCCGATGGTCTTGCCGTCGAATTTGACTACGGGGACAATATCTTTAGTAGTGACGGCAATAAATAGTTCATCTGAGTCGCACGCTTGTTGCGGAGTAAATGATTTTTCGATGATTTCCAATCCGATATTTTTACCCGCTTTGATTGCAAATACGCGCGTGATGGAGGGTAGAATATTAGCAGTAAGAGGTGCGGTTTTCATTGTTTGTCCGTTGATTGTAAAAAAAGTTGAAGCCGCCCCTTCGGTTATGAGCCCGGCCTCATCGACAAATATCGCTTCGACGCAGCCCTTTTGCACGGCATCATGGCGGGCAAGAACATTCGGCAGCAGGTTCAGCGACTTGATGTCACATCTTTTCCATCGCCAATCCGGATGTGTCGACACGGCGATACCTTTGCTTTTTTCTTCTTTGTCATCGGGTGCTTCCATGACGGTAAGAAAAAAGTTTGGCTCCGAATTGGCGTCCCAATCATGCTCTCTGAGTGCCGAACCTCGGGTGATGTGAAAATATATCTTGGCGTTGGGAATATCGGCGGCCCCAAAGGCCTTCCGGACCCGGGTACGAATCCGTTCGATGTCCACTCCGGCTATGCCGATTCCAGCCATACTATTAGCAAATCTTTGCAGGTGCTCTTCAAGTGCGAAAATCCTGCCCTCGTAGCTTCGCACCACTTCGTAAACACCGTCACCGAAATAAATTCCACGGTCGAGATAAACAGGCTCAAGCTCATCTACCGGCACAATTTTGTCCTTTATCATGGCTACCTGCATAAAATCACTCCAAAAAATCCTATCGCCAAAATTTTTAACTTCGTATTGGATAAGTAGGATACAAAAATATTTTATAATTTGCTTTACAAAAAGGATTAAGTGCGTAGAATACCACGTTTAATCAACTTTTTGAACATAAAAGTAAGGTTTTTAGAATGTATGCGGTAATTGAACAAGGCGGAAAGCAATATAAGATCGCTCAAGGCGACTGTATTAATATCGAGCTGGCCGATGTTTCACCTGACGCAAAGACGATGGAACTGGACAAGGTTCTGTTGATAAATGATGACAAAAAGGTCAAAATCGGCACACCCTACCTCAAGGGAGCAAAGGTTGTTGTCTCATTTCAAACTACTGCAGAAGAATCGGTAGTTAAAGGCAAGAAGCTCTATCCCATGCACTTTCGCAGACGCAAAAACAGCAAAAGACGCATTGGCCACCGTCAAAAGTATTTACAAGTTATAGTCGACAAGATAAAGGCCTGAGCTGATTGCGGTCCTGACAGCTTATATCGCAAAACATCTATTATGTTTTTTGGCCTCGATTTTCACCTGTCATGAACTTGTGAGCATAGGTATGCCACTTGGCGGGACCGTTTTCAATAAAATATTCAAACGACTTATCATCAACCAATTGACCCAAAATGGCCTTACGGTCAGCCTGGTCCGGCACGACTTGAATAATGCTTTTTCGAAGCATTTCCAGCTCGGCCAAAAATTCCCCGTGTTTGTCGGTAAAGGTCTGCTCCAGCTTTTTTCTTAGATAACCGGCGTAGGCGGGACAGTACCCTTCTGTGCCGATAGCTATCTGCAGATCGCCGCGTTTCACGACCGCAGGTACGAAAAAGTCACAAAGCTCCGGGTCATCAACAACATTGCATAGAATCTCCAGCTCCTGACAATCCTTATAAACCTGTTTGTTTACCTGCCGGTTATTCGTTGCGGCAATAACAAGGACCGCACCTGCCAAATAATTCCTGGAATATTTGGATCTTATTAATTTAACGTCGCTGCGTGTGCAAAGATCCGGCAGCATATCATCCACATGCTCAGCCACTACAACCAGCCGGGCCCCGGCGGCCAGCAGCATCTGGGCCTTTCGTACAGCTACGGCTCCGCCGCCTATCACAACCGCAAGGCGTCCGGCCAATTCAAGAAATATGGGATATTTAGCCATTACGGGAATATTGTATTTATACAGATCCCTGATGGCAACATCGAATTTAAAAAGAAATAAGCAGACAAAATCTAAAAGTCGCGTGGTCTCTGCGAGCTATATGGTAAAAGAATTATCTCACGAGCAGGTTAGGTTTCATTCTTTGCAGCCAATCGGGCAACTGCTCACGTCTTACCTTTTCCCATAAACCTTTTTGATGTCTGTGGGCGCTGGCCTCTAACTGCCCGTATTTGAGATAAAGACTGTGCCGAAAACGTATGTCCGCATAAGCAAAACCCTCAGAAACCAGAACCTCATTCAGAAACCTGCCATCGGGCAGTCGGACATAGGCCAAGAGCCGACCATATTTTCCCCTGGTACTATGTTCTTCAAGGTAAATTGTGACCTGCCTTCCGAGGGCTAATTTCGTAGTAAATTCAGCGGCCTCCGGGCCGAAATACATGACGCTGCTATACTCGCTTTTGGTCTCCGGTGTATCAATTCCCCAAAGCCGTATTCTTGTCTGATTATGGTTAACGTCAGGGATGTCTATGTCAATAGTGTCGCCGTCAACGACCTTTACCACGGTGAAGGTTTTCTTGTGATATTTTTCGAGGTCGTAGGCTTTTACCTGTTTTTCGGATTTAAGCCGCGGATGCCATCTGCGTTTAAGCGGGCTGTGGTCAAGCCAGATAAAAACGACCGCCAGAATCAGGCACAGGGTAATTATTCCGGCTTTCCGGCGCCTGCTCATCGCATAGGTAGGTCTGTTTGCTTTATGTGACATTTAGCTGTCATAGACAAGCGAATCGTTGGTCGTGGCCAGCTTCTCCGGAAAGAGCCAAAAGTTAAGAAGCTTGGCTTCTTTCTTCGGAGGGTTTGTCTAACTCGAAAGCGATACACACGGCCTCAAGGGCTTCCTTGGCCTGGTCTTTATCGACAATGCAACTGATGCGAATTTCACTGGTGGTAATTGAATCTATATTGACTTTCGCCTTAGCCAGGGCACTGAACATCTTATCTGCGACGCCATAATGGGTCCGCATTCCCACACCGACCACGGAAATCTCAGCAATATCTTCGCGTACGAATATACGTTCGCAATTAACATCGTTTTTGATTGTTTCTACGGCCTCCTGGGCCGCCGCCAAATCGGATGCGCCGATCATAAAAGACAGGTTGGCCTTTTCGGCACTGACTTCGGTTTGAACGATGTCATTGACAACAACTTTGGCATTTGCCAGACAGGCGAAGATCTTCGCGGCATTACCCGGAACGTTATCAACCCCCACAAGACCTATCTTGGCCATATCTTTTTGTACGGTTGCTCCTGTAACTACTACACCTTCCATTTGTGGCACCTCATGAGTAATTATTGTTCCTATGGTTTCTTCGCTGCTGCTTCTTATGTGCATCTTGACATCATATTTTTTGCCGAAACCGACGGCCCGAGTATGGATTACACCGGCCCCAAGGCTTGCCAGCTCCAGCATTTCATCATAACTAATCTGGTCTATTTTCGCAGCATCCTTAAACATTCGTGGGTCGGTCGTATAAATTCCATCCACATCGGTATATATTTCGCACTCCTCGGCCCCGAGGGCCGCAGCAAGCGCTACTGCGGTAGTATCTGAGCCCCCTCTGCCCAGCGTCGTTATATTTTCATACTCGTCTACTCCCTGGAAGCCTGCGACAATAACAATTTTACCTTTATCTAATTGTTTATGAATTCGCTCGGCTCCGATGCTTTTTATCCTCGCATTGGTATGAACGCTGTCTGTGAGCATTCGTATCTGCCCGCCCGTAAAGCTGATAGCATCATGCCCCATAGCGTCGAGAGCCATAGCCATAAGCGAAACTGTTTGTTGCTCACCGGTACTTAGCAGTTGGTCCATCTCGCGTTTAGGCGGATTTGGATTGAGTTCCAAAGCGTCGGAAACAAGCTGGTCCGTCTGTTTCCCGCGGGCCGAAGCCACAACTACAACCTGATAACCTTCCTTTACCATCCTGATCGCACGTTCAGCGGCCCGGCGAATCTTTGCCGCATCAGCGACCGAAGTCCCACCAAACTTTTGCACAATTATTGCCATTGCTAACCTTTAAATGTTAATTGTTCATTATTGTCTATAGAATTCGGGTTTAGTACAAGTTCCTTTTAGCTTTTTAGGAAGTATTCCATAATTTCAAAACCGTTGTCTATTCTAAATCCTGACTCAGCGGCATTGCTCTCGCTGAAAGTTTTATGCAAAATACCGCTGATATTATCGCCTGCCATAGCAAATGGGACCGGCTCAGATGAATGAGCTTTGCTTGAGACCGGCGTAGGATGGTCCGGTATTACCAGTATTCGCCAGCTTTCGTATTTCTGCAGCGCCTCAAGGACAGGCCCTACAATATACTTATCAATTTGTTCGATGGCTTTTTTCTTCATCTCGGCATTGCCGTTATGAGATGCTTCATCCGGCGCTTCGATGTGCACAAAAACAAGGTCGTATTTGTCGAGTCCTTCTATTGCAGCCAGGCCTTTACCCTCATAATTTGTGTCAACAAATCCCGTGGCGCCGGGCACATCTATCACGTCAAAGCCAATCAGCTTTGACAAACCCCTCGCCAGGTCGACAGCGGCGATAGTGGCGCCTTTAAGACCAAATCGCTTTTGAAAACTTTCCATCAGCGTTTTCTTACCCTCGCCCCAGAGCCAAATGGAGCTGACCTGATTTTCGCCAAGGTCTTTTCTGACCTTATTAATGTCGTGGTTGCTGAAAAGTTGCTGCGAACGGGCCATCAAATCGATGAGCATTTCGGCACCTTTGCCGCGTGGCAATATCTTTTCTATTTTCTGACCGACGAAATCATGCGGCGGATATGTCTGAACCTCGAAATCCAGACCTTTGAAGACCAGTAAGTGCCGGTAGCTAACGCCCGGATAAAGCTGAAACTTCTCATCGCCTAATTGCTCGCTTAACTCTTTTATCAGCGCCCTGCCTTCTTCGGTGGAGATATGTCCGGCACTGTGGTCCGCCATTTTACCGTCGGCAATGGTAATCAGATTACATCGGAAAACCCAGTCGTCAGCGGATAATTTAATATTGCGTGCCGCCGCCTCTATTGGCGCCCTGCCGCTGTAAAACGTGCGGGGGTCATAGCCCAGAAGGCTCATTTGAGCAACATCGCTGCCGGCTTCCATATCATCAGGAATTGTCTGGACTAGACCTTGTCTGCCATGCGTGCTGACTTTGTCCATATTCGGCGTTTCAGCGGCTTCGAGCACGGTTCTTTCACCGAATTGCTCCAGCGGTTTGTCTGCTGCACCGTCTGGTACTATTATCACATATTTTGTCATTAGTTGTTATCCTCTGGGATATCTACGATTCTTATACAGACAGGTTTGCCGCTCAGAACATCCAGTTCCGCAAGTTCGCCTAATGCGGCTGTGACATTCTTCTGCTGCGTTGGATGTGTTGTGATTACTACCGGAACAGTATTGTCGGGGCCGCTACCTTCGTGCTGTAGAGCACCGGATATACTTATTTGGTGGTCGCCAAGTGTCTTGCCATAGCTGGCAACTACACCTGGCTGGTCTTTTGCAAGGACCCTGATATAGAACCTGCTGACACAATTATCGATGTTCTCTATCAGTGACTCTACTTCACTTCTCGGTTTTAGATGCAAGTGCCGGAAAGTGGTAGCTGAATTGCCAATAGCAACATCGACAATATCTGCAACAACCGCACTTGCTGTAGGCATCATTCCCGCACCTCGGCCGTAGTACATTACCTGGCCTACCGCATTGCCAAAGATACTGACAGCATTAAATGGGCCGGATACACGCGCAAGTGGACTGTCCTTGGCAATAAATGAAGGATGGATCCGTAGTGAAACTCTGCCCTCTTTGTCTTTTTGGCCTATTGCAAGCAATTTCAGGGTATAACCCATTTCTCCGCCGTAGCGAATATCATTTTTTGAGATTGATTCAATCCCCTCAACGAAGATATCGCTGAGTGCAATCTCGTACCCGAATGCAATAGAAGCTAAGATGGCAAGCTTGTGGGCGCTGTCGCCACCGCTTATGTCAAGTGCAGGATCTGCCTCTGCATAGCCTTTGTTCTGGGCCTGAGCCAGAGCCTCGGAGAAATCTTCGTCTTTACTGGTCATCTCGGAAAGGATATAGTTACACGTTCCATTCACGATGCCGTACATCGCCGTAATATTATTTGCGGTCAATCCCGTTCGGATAGCTGATACAATCGGAATACCCCCTGCGCAGCTGCCTTCAAAAGCGATGCAGCGATTGTTTTTGTGAGCAGCTTCGTAGAGTTCGTTTCCGTGCACAGCCAACAAGGCCTTGTTGGCTGTGACCACGTCTTTGCCCGCCCGGAGCATTTTTAGCTGGACTTCTTTTGCTGTGCCGGTTCCGCCGATAAGTTCGACACCTATTTGAATGGTGTCATCATTTAGGAGTCTGTTTATATCATTGGTCAGGATACCGTCCGGCAGCTTTACAGGCCGATCGGACTCGATGTCGATATCAACTACGCAGGCAAGTTCCAGGCGAAGACCGGTTTTAGCCGCTATCGAATCTGCTTCTTCGAGTATCAACTTTGCAACGCCGCAGCCAACAGTACCGAAGCCTGCGAGTCCTACTTTTACTTGTTTCTCAGCCATAAAAGCACCTATTGTCATTCCCGCCTTTTCTGTCATCCCGCAGCCAGGAATCTAATATGTAGAACCCTAATCTAATCGGGTGTCTCTTTTGCCCTGCTTTTTTGCCAAAGGCTGTTAATAATTACCAACTATGAATTAAATCGTCAATAATCAATAATCAATTAAGTGAGGTCAAGTAAAAACTGCTAAATAAATAATATAAGCATAAGATATAATCAGGAAAATCTCTGTGTGTTCACGATTATGGAGAAATCGTCAGCGTTGGTGAAGGCGTTAAGGCCTTTAGGATTGTGTTTGGTTAGCATTTTTATGGTTGCGGTGAATTTTTGGTCGAGGCCGGCGATGAAACAATCCGGAATGTTCTGCTCGGGCTTTAAAAGCTCGATTTGGTAGGCATGTAGTGTCAGTCGTTCGATAAGCGGCTTTTCGGTCTGGTCACGAGCGAGTCGGTAGTCTGTTTTGAAATCGGATAAAAATAACGGTCGGCTGCTGCCGTAAAACGGATCAATCGATAATGGTAATCCGATGTGAGGCAGATGGACACGAATCTGATGTGTTCGCCCGGTTATGGGCATAACAGCCAATAGCGAAACAGCACCGAAATCAGCAAGTAGTTTCCAAATAGTTACCGCCTCTTTGCCTTTCTTACAGCCGATGCACATAAGGCTCGCATCCTTATGACTCTGAACTAAAGGCGCATCGATTCTGTCTTGCTTACCCGGCACTACTCCGGTTACAAGAGCCAGGTATGTCTTTTTGACAAGTCGACTCCTAAAATAACTTGTGAAGCGGCTTTGCGCCTCGATGTTCTTGGCAAAAATCATAACGCCTGAGGTGGCTTTGTCCAGCCGGTGCACCAGCCGCAGCTCGCTGTGTATGTGCTGACCTAACTGCTCACCGAGTATATCGGCAAGCTTAGCTGCACCGCTGCGGTCCTTGGTAACCGATATCCCGCTCGGCTTATTGACAACGACAATATCGTTGTCCTGATATATTATTTCGATTGGTGCTTTTGCTATCTTTCTTTCCTTGGCCAATAAAAATGCTAAGGCTGTTCTTAAATGAGTGTATCTGCTCTTTTTGATAAGATTCTACGGATTAGCGACGCCGGGCGAAGGTGTAGACGCTTCCCAATTGGCTACGTCATTGCCATAATCAGCCGACACCTTACGAGAAAGCGATTTGCCAAGCCCATCCGCGGCGGTAGGCCAGAGGTCCACACCGCCGGGACAATCCTCAGGATGCAGGCCGTCACTGTAAGTCACCCTGTCAATACGGATATAATGACGTGTGCCTTCATCATCAATATCGCCGGGCATGCCAATCTGCAACATCTCCCCGGCGTTGCTTAACCAGCCACTATAACCATCGAGGACCTGA
>Ga0224495_10001168_pt1 | contig 19067 bp, 14 predicted proteins | sample SF_Jul11_sed_USG_FD_168128 | JGI IMG/M metagenome (GOLD analysis project Ga0224495, IMG submission 168128) | Sediment microbial communities from San Francisco Bay, California, United States - SF_Jul11_sed_USGS_4_1 | ecosystem: Environmental > Aquatic > Marine > Sediment | place: USA: California... | reverse complement strand
AAATACCTGGCCGGCCTGGCCGGGGCCGAGAGTGCCACCGTCGTCAACAACTGTGCGGCGGCTCTTTTTGTTATCCTGAACACGTTGGCCAACCGCAAAAAGGTCCTTGTCTCGCGCGGGGAACTGGTGCAGATCGGCGGGGGCTTCCGCATTCCCGATATCCTCAAGCGGTCCGGGGCGCGGCTCTCCGAAATCGGCACCACCAACATCACCACCATCGATGATTACCGAAACGCCATCGACCCGCAGACGGCCCTGATCCTCAAGGTGCACAAAAGTAACTTCATCCAGGCCGGTTTCTCGGAGGAAGTGCCCCTGAAAGAGCTGGTCACTCTCGGGCGCGAGCACAGCCTGCCCGTGATCAACGACCTGGGAAGCGGCGTCTTCATTAACACCCGTGACATTCTGGGATTTGCCGAACCATCCGTCCAGCAGTCAGTCCGTGCCGGCGCCGACCTGACCTGTTTCTCAGGTGACAAAATGCTGGGCGGGGTTCAGGCCGGGTTGATCGTCGGCCGTGGGGAACTGGTCCGGAAAATAAAGAAGAACCCCGTATTCCGAACCATCCGCGTCGACAAAATAGTACTCGCCATTCTGGAGCGCCTGCTTTCCATCTATCTGGATGGTTCCCACCAGAGCAACATCAAGCTCTGGGCGCTTCTGTCAGTACCCGAGGCCGAGTTGTATCGCCGGGGCAAGGCGGTCATGCAGGCACTGGGAAACCCGTCCGGCCTGTCTCTCGAGGCGACGCGGGCATACGTGGGCGGCGGTGCCCTGCCCGAGTCCGCTATTCCTTCGGTCGGCATCGTCTTCCCAAGGCCCTACAAGGCCAATACCTTGTTGGCGAAATTCCGTAAAATGCCCACGCCGATTGTCGGGCGCATCGAAGAAGATCGTTTTATCCTCGACCTGAAGGCGATCGATGAAGCCGATCTGCCCTGTCTGATCGAGTCGATAAAAACGGTCATTGGGTGACGGGCAGCATGATCACCATCGGCACAGCAGGTCACATCGATCACGGTAAATCCCGTATCGTGCTGCGGCTGACCGGCACTGACCCGGATCGTCTTCCCGAAGAAAAAGAGCGCGGCATGACGATTGACCTCGGTTTCGCCTTTTACAGGACTCCCGACGGCGAGTCGGTGGCGTTGGTCGACGTTCCCGGTCACGAGCGTTTTGTCAAAAACATGATTGCCGGTGCGGGTGGCATCGAGGCCGTGATGCTGGTGGTGGCCGCCGATGACGGCTGGATGCCCCAGAGCCAGGAGCATTTCCAGGTGGTCAGACTCCTGGGTGTCCAACAGGGATTTATTGTTATCAACAAGATTGACCTGGCCGAAAGTGACTGGCTGGAACTGCTGGAGCAGGACATCAGAGACAAGGTGAGAGGCTCTTTTCTGGAGAATGCCCCCATCTTTAGAGTCTCCGCTGCGACCGGCGCAGGAATCGACGAACTGCGCCAATTTTTAAATGAACTGCCGGGGCGGATCGGCGCCCGTGGCGATATCAACAAAGCACGGCTTTATATCGACCGCTCGTTCGTCAGGCCCGGAATAGGCGGGGTCGTCACCGGGACGCTGCGGGGCGGCAATCTGTCACTGGGCCAGACCGTCGCTGTCTGGCCGTCTGAGAAAGTGGGCAAAATACGTTCGCTGCAGTCGAATAACCAGGACGTGCAACTGGCCCAGCCCGGCCAGCGAACAGCCGTGTCCATTACCGGCGTCGATAAGGAGTACCTTCAGCGAGGCGGCGTCATCTCCGACCGACTGGATCTGTCGTATTTCCGCGAGCACCCCGTTATGGCGCTGTCCATAGAGATGATAAGTGAAGCGCCGGTGGCTCTGACTGAGGGGAGGGAGATTCTCCTGATCACCGGCACTACTGAAGTGAGCGGCACGGTGCGCCTGTTCCGGGACAAAAACCTCAAGCCGGGACAGAAGGGCATCGTCTTCTTCCGTCCGGAGGCGCCGCTTTACGCTCTCGTTGGAGACCACTTCGTGGCGCGCCTGCCGACTCCCATGGTCACGCTCGGAGGTGGTTGCATCCTTGATCACCTTGCAAACTTTCCTCGTCGCCGGCACTTTGACAGTTACGCCTATCTTGAACAGCGCGCCTCAGCGCTGCTGGACGATCTGGTCGTGTCTGAACTTCGAAAAGCCGTGATCAGACCACATGGCGACTTTCTCGGGCAGGCGGCGTATTCCGACGATGATATTCACCGGTCGGTGGCACGCCTGGAGCGCGATGGAATAATCGGTATTTTCGGAAAGTACATCATACACCGCGATGGTATCGGCCAGGCCGTTCGCGGACTCACAGCCGCGATTGACAAATTCCTTTCCGGAAAGCCGCATCTGAGGAGTCTGTCGTTTATGGAAATCGGGCGTCTGTCGCCTTACTCCGATGATACGACCAGGGTTCTGGTGGAATACATGGTTTCCCAGGGTAACATGGTTGTGATTGGCGACCGTTATAATCTCGCTGGCCGCGGCGCCGCCCTGCAGGGAGCTATCAAGCAGGCTCACGACGAGATCATGGCGGAATTGAAGGCCAATCCCTTTACTCCCCCGACGCTTGGCGGGCTCGCCGGCCGGGGGAAGAATTACAAAGAGGCCATCAAGTATATTCTTGACCAGCGCGAAGGCTGTAAGTGCGGCTCGGACTTCATCTTTCTGTCTGAAGCATGGGACAAGATTGTGGCCTTTATCCGGCAGAGGCTTGACAGCAAGGGCGAACTAATGGTTACCGAGTTGAGAGACCAATTCGCTTTCTCGAGGAAGTTCGTTATTCCCATCCTGGAGGAGACCGACCGTATCAAGCTGACCCGTCGCGAAGGCGACAAGCGAGTAAAAGGTGAGAAGTATGAAGGCTAAGTATCTTATCTGCAACACCCGCATTTACACCCAGGCCGAGGGCCTTGTCGCCAATTCCATGGCCGTCGGCAACAATCGAATTGCCGCCGTAGGCAATAATCTCGATCACGACCCGGATTTCTGGAGCTATTCAAAAATCGATCTCAAAGGGAAAGCCGTCATCCCCGGTCTGGTCGACGCCCATACGCATTTTCACTCTTTTGCGCTCTCTCTCGGGCAGTTGAAAATCGACGGTGTGGATTCTTTCGACAAATGCCTGGCCCGGATCAAGCGGTTTGCTGCCGATCTTGGAAAAAACGAGTGGGTGATAGGGCAGGGCTATTCTCTCGATGGTATGAATATGAAAGCCGAACCAGACCGTTACCTGCTCGACCGCGTCACGGGCGGTCGCCCGGCGGTAATCTATTCAAAGGACACACATACCGTCTGGATTAACAGCCGGGCGCTGGAAGTTGCCGGTATAACCGCTGATACACCCGATCCGGAAGGGGGCTGGATCGTGCATTCCGAGGACGGCAGCCCGTCCGGCATCCTGAAAGAAAAGGCCGCCTGGATGATCTCGCAGGTCATCCCCCGCCCGACAAAAGGTGCGGTAGACAAATTTTTCGGTCGAGCGCTCGACTATGCTCACCGCAAAGGCGTGACCGGAGTTCATTCGGTGGACTCTCCCGAGGCCTTTGTGTATTTCTCGGACCGCGCCGAAAAGGACAAGCTCGGCCTGCGCATCGACTACTACATGACGGCCGAGAAGCTGCCCGAATTGCTCAAAAATCGTGTCTACTACGGAACCGGCACCGAGTTTTTTCGCCTGGCCGGAATCAAGCTTTTTGCGGACGGCGCCCTGAGTAGCCGGTCGGCGCTCTGCTTTCACAAGTACCTGGGCAGCAAAGATAACTACGGCGTCGAGGTGACATCGACAGAGAAGATGAAGAAGCTCATCAGGGAGGCCTCTCGTCTTGGTCTGCCGTGCGCCATTCACGCCATCGGCGACAAAGGCGCCTGCAATGTTCTCGATGCTCTTGAAGGCGCTCCGCCGCTTGACTTCGGGGCCCGCCACCGAATCGAACATCTGCAACTGCTCCGCCGCAAAGACATTCCGCGTGTAAAACGTCTCCGTGTGGTGGCCTCGATGCAGCCATCGCACTGCCCATCAGACATCGAGAAGATTCGTCGCCACTGGGGAAGACGCGGGGCCAACGCCTTCGTTTTCCGCACCCTGATTGACAGTGGTGTCGATCTTGCCTTCGGCTCCGACTGTCCCATCGAACCGCTCGACCCGCTGGCCGGGATTGCCGCCGCTGTGCGGCGCGCGCTCCCCGGCAGCAGGGATGTCTTTTACCCGGATCAGAGAATCACGCCCGCCGAAGCGCTCTACCGGTTCACCGTCGGTCCGGCTATCGCCACCGGACAACAGCACCGGCGCGGATACCTGCTTCCAGGATACGTGGCGGACTTCGTGGTTCTTTCCGATGACCTGACCAAAACGGCGCCGGGCAGGATTTACGATATCGAAGTGCTGGCAACCTTCCTGGATGGCCGCGTCAAGTATTGCCATAGTGCTCTGAATCTCTGATTCCACGGACTCGCTCATCCCCGGTAAAGCCGGTCTATTTCCATTGACTTTGGTTTTGACATCGAGCATATTTTACATATGCACGCAAAACATAAGATATTGCTGGGGCTGCTGGCCTTTCTGTTGCTGAGCCCGGGGATCTCTTTCACCCTCAAATCGGTGCTGGCCTCCGACAGCCTCACACGGGCCGATTCGCTCGGCCCGTCGGATTCGGAACCGGCGGCGGCGGGGGAGACGCCTCTGGTTTACACTATGGTCATAGACGGCGCTATCGGCACCGTGACAAATGACCGGATTAACGAAGCCATCGAACTCGCCGAGAAGAACGATGTGGCCCTGCTGGTCATATTCATGGATACTCCGGGCGGTTTCAGCAAACCGACCTCGGCGATCTGCAAGAGTATGCTTAATTCGCGGGTTCCCGTCTGTATATATATTGCTCCGTCGGGAGCACGGGCCGGCTCGGCAGGAGTTTACATGGCCTATGCCGCTCACTTTGCCGCCATGGCTCCCTCCACCAATATTGGGGCTGCTCATCCGGTCGATGCTATGGGCAAGGAAATTGACTCGGTGATGAACGAGAAGGTCACCAATGACGCGGTGGCGCAGATTCGGGCGGCCGCCGAACGGCATGGCCGAAATGCCGACTGGGCGGAAAAGGCGGTGCGCGAGTCGGTCTCCATTACCGACAGTGTCGCCCTGGCCCTCAATGTGATTGATGTCCGCGCCAAAGACCTCAATGAACTTTTTGAAAAACTGGAGGGTCGCCAGACCGAAGTACCGTCCGGCACGGTGACTATGAAGGTGAAAGGTGCCAGAACGGAAGAGATCAAATCTTCCTGGGTGTACAAGATCCTGGAACTGATAACGACTCCGGATATCGCCTTTATTCTCTTTTCGCTGGGCGGCCTGGGTATTATTCTCGAACTGTACAACCCCGGAAGCATTTTGCCGGGAGTAGTGGGTGCGATCTCGCTGATTCTCGCCTTCTATGCCTTTCAGACGCTGCCGATAAACTACGCCGGCCTGGCCTTGATCATGCTGGGAATAATCTTATTCATAGCCGAGGTAAAAGTGATCAGTCATGGAATTTTAACAATCGGTGGAATTATATCCATGTTTTTCGGCGGCCTTATGCTGGTTGATACGGTCGATCCCAACCTGGCGGTATCCAAGTCCATTCTCATCACCGTTGTCGTCTGTGTCGGCGTCGTCGTCGCCCTGGCCGCCTGGCTGGTTATCAAGGCCGCCAGACACCAGCCCTATGTTGGGCGGGAGGGCATGATCGGCAAAACCGCCGTCGTTAAGCAGGATAACCTGGTCTACGTCAACGGTGCTTTGTGGAAGATGGAGTCCGCCGAGGACCTGGCGGTCGGTGATAAGGTCGAGATTATCTCGGTGGCCAAAATGGTTCTGAAAGTCAAGAAGTTAAATTCATAAACAGGGAGTGTGACCAAATGCAACTACCAGTCATTGCGGTAATTGTCTTCTTCGCTTTCATTATCCTCGCCAATGCTGTCAGAATCCTGAAAGAATACGAGCGGGGCGTAATCTTTCGTCTCGGACGTCTGATAGGGGCTAAGGGCCCCGGCCTGATTCTCCTGATTCCGATCGTCGATCGCATGGTCAAGGTCGACCTGCGTGTGATCACTTTCGACGTTCCATCTCAGGATGTCATTACCAAGGACAACGTCTCGGTGAAGGTCAACGCCGTGCTCTACTTCCAGGTGCTCGATCCCAACAAGGCTATCGTATCCGTGGCCAACTACTTCGAGGCCACTTCTCAGATTGCCCAGACCACGCTCCGGTCGGTGCTGGGACAGGTCGAACTTGACGACCTGCTGGCCAACCGGGAAAAGATAAATGCCAAACTGCAGCATATTATCGACGACCAGACCGAACCCTGGGGTATCAAAGTGTCCGTGGTCGAGGTCAAGAATGTCGACCTGCCACCGGAAATGATCCGGGCCATCGCGCGGCAGGCCGAGGCCGAGCGGGAGCGGCGCTCCAAGATTATCCACGCCGAGGGTGAATTCCAGGCCTCCCAAAAACTTGCCGAAGCCGGTAAAGTCATCGCCCAGGCGCCTAACGCCATGCAGCTCAGGTTCCTCCAGACGCTGGTCGAGGTCTCGGCGGAAAATAACTCAACTCTGATCTTTCCGGTCCCGATTGATCTTCTCACCTCGCTGAAGGGCTACCTCGACAGAAAGTCCGGGGAATAGACGTTGACAAGGACTGCCTGCTAGTTTATCCTTTGACCCTATCGGAAACGGTAGGGTCTTTTTTGTGGGTAGCATGAAACCAAAACGCACCGATTACTTAAGCTGGGAAGAGTACTTCATGGCTATTGCCCAGCTCTCCGCCCAGCGCTCCAAGGACCCGGGCACCCAGGTGGGCGCTTGTATCGTCAACTCCAAAAAGCGCATCATCGGCATCGGCTACAACGGCTTCCCGACCGGGTGTTCCGACGACGAGTTGCCCTGGGACCGCGAAGGGGACTACCTGGAGACGAAGTACCCCTATGTCTGCCACGCGGAGATGAACGCCATCACCAACTCTTCCAATAAGCCGGAACTCGACGGAGCCACGATGTATGTCTCGCTGTTCCCCTGCAACGAGTGCGCCAAGCTGATTGTCCAGGTGGGAATCCGCGAGGTGGTCTACTTGTCGGACAAGTACAATGACGACCCCATCTATGTGGCGGCTCGGCGGATATTCGATATGGCCGGAGTGAAATATCATCGAATGCAGCCTGGCCACACGATATTAACTCTTAAATTAGAATAACCTTAGCCGCATCTGCTCGAGCAATACTTTAAGTTCTTTCGGAACTCCGGGAACCTTTCCCGATAATTTGGCATTTAGGGTCTGTCGACAAGGGAACCGGCGCTCGCCGACGACGAACAGGCGCCATCTTTTTGTTGATTTTTGAAAAGAGCGGGCTAACTTAGCGCCTTTCATCCAGGGGTCGCTAATCGAAAAAACACATGGGCAGGAGAAACACAGATGACCAAGACTAAAGAGGATATCTTAAGACAGATCGATGAAGCCGGGGTGCGCTATATCCGGCTTTGCTTCACCGATATTCTCGGCAAAATCAAAGGCATGTCAATCACCCGCAGCGAAATCGAACAGGTGCTGGACGAGGGGCAGGGCTTTGACGGTTCATCAGTGGAGGGCTTCGCCCGCATCGAAGAATCCGACCTGATGGCCATTCCCGACCCGGTGACGTTCCGCATCATACCGTGGGAAATCGCGGGGGAGAAGGTGGCCATGATGTTCTGTGATATCCAGCATCCCGACGGCCGGCCCTACGAAGGCGACCCGCGCTGGGTCCTCAAGCGCAACCTCAACAAGCTGAAAGAGAAGGGCTGGACCGCCTATATCGGGCCCGAAATGGAGTATTTCTATTTCCGAAGCGACCAGGAAACCGAGATTCTCGACCAGTCCGGGTATTTCGATTTCGAGACCGTCGACATCGGCACCCAGCTTCGCAAGCGCACGGTCATTGCCCTCGAGGGCATTGACATTCCCGTCGAGTGCTCTCATCACGAGGTGGCTCCCTCACAGCATGAGATTGACCTCAAGTATCAAGAGGCCCTGGTCATGGCCGATTTTGCCCAGGTTTACCGCTTTATCGTCAAAGAGGTTGCCCAGGAGGCGGAACTCTATGCCACCTTCATGCCCAAACCGATTTTCGGCGAAAACGGCAGCGGTATGCACTGTCACATCTCGCTCTTTGAGGGTGAAAAGAACCTCTTCTTCGGTCCAAATGATGAATATAATCTGTCCAAGCTGGCCCGCCACTTCACAGCCGGCATCCTGACTCATATAAAGGAGTTCACGCTGGTGACCAACCAGTGGGTCAACTCCTACAAGCGGCTGGTGCCCGGATACGAGGCCCCGGTCTACATTAGCTGGGGCCGGCGTAACCGCTCCAGCATGGTCCGCGTCCCGGCCTACCGACTGGGGCGGGAGAAGAGCGTGCGCGTCGAACTGCGTTCACCCGACCCGGCCGCCAATCCCTACCTGGCCTTCGCTTGCATGCTGGCCGCCGGCCTGAAAGGCATTGAAGGCAAGTACAAACTGCCGCCGCCGGTCGAAGAGAATATCTTCCACATGGACAGCGACAGGAAAAATACACTGAATATCGATACCCTTCCCAATTCCCTCGAGAACGCCATCAACGAACTGGAAAAATCCGACTTTGCCCGCGAGGTTCTCGGTGACCATATCTTTGAAAAGCTGATTGCCAACAAGAGAATCGAGTGGGACCGCTACCGCATGCACGTCGGCGGTTACGAACTGGGAGAATATTTGCCGTTCCTGTAACGGCTCAGTCATTCTTTTGGCTCTGCTGGGTGGTAACAGACCCAGCCGGAAAAGGCCGGATTTGCTCCGGCCTTTTTTATCGGCACCCTACGAGAAAACCATATTGAAGCAATCCAGTATGTGACGGGTGGCACGGTGGGCAGAGACGGGGATTTCTCCCCTTGCCCGCGTGGGTCGATTGCCTATATTCTCCTCATGCCCGAATACAAGAGCCTGACCGCCGCCGAGATAGCCGCGGGCGTCAACGCCGGTAAGCTTTCCGCCGCAACGCTGACCGAAGAAGCCTTGTCCCTGGCCAAAACCGAGGGCAAGCGTCTTAACGCTTTTATTACTCTCTGCGAAGAGAAAGCCCTCAAGCAGGCACAGGCAATCGACCGGGAAGTCAGAGAGGGAGGAGCGGCGCCCCGCATTCTGGCGGGAGTTCCGGTGGCCCTGAAAGACAACATCTGCTACACCGATTACGAAACCACCTGCGGCTCCCACATTCTCGATAAGTTTATCCCGCCCTATGATGCCACCTGTGTCACGCGACTTATCGAAGCCGGGGCGGTCATCATCGGCAAGACCAATATGGATGAATTCGGCATGGGGTCCTCGAACGAGAACTCATATTTTGGCCCGGTCAAAAACCCGGTCAACCACGAACTGGTCCCCGGCGGGTCCTCGGGCGGCTCGGCTGCTGCCGTGGCGCAGGGGATAGTGCCCATCGCTTACGGCTCCGACACGGGCGGTTCGATTCGCCAGCCGGCCGCCTTCTGCGGCGTGTACGGTCTCAAGCCTACCTACGGCAGTGTATCCCGGTATGGTCTGGTAGCGTTCGGCTCTTCGCTGGATCAGATCGGACCGCTGGCCCGCAACGCCAGAGACCTGGCCTTGGGCTATCAGGCGATCTGCGGCCGAGATGACCATGACGCCACGTCGGCAGACTGTGGCCATCCCGATGACACGGTGGAAATCAAGACTGGCCGGAAATTCAAAATCGGCATCCCGGCGGAATACTTCGCGGAGGGGCTCGACCCGGAAGTGGAAACAGTGGTGAGAGACGTTATCGAACTTCTGGAAAAGGCCGGGCAGACGTTCACTGATATCTCGCTTCCCCTGACCGATAAGGCTATCGCCGCCTACTATATCGTAGCCAACGCCGAGGCCTCGTCCAACCTCGCGCGCTACGACGGTGTCAGGTACGGCCTGAGAGAAGGCGGAGATGGCGAGCTGGCCGATATGTATGCAGCGACCCGCACGGCCGGGTTCGGCGATGAAGTCAAGCGCCGTATCATGCTCGGCACCTATGCGCTTTCAGCTGGCTACTATGACGCCTACTACCTGAAGGCATCCCGGGTGCGCGAGTTAATCCGGCGCGATTTCCGGAAAGCCTTTGAGAAGGTCGACCTCATCATCACGCCCACGACGCCGACCCTGGCCTTCAGGCTGGGCGAGAAGATCGACGACCCGCTGGCCATGTATCTCTCCGATGTCTATACCGTGCCGGTTAACCTGGCCGGCATCCCCGCCATATCGGTACCCGGCGGTCACTCCTCCGATGGCCGGCCTGTCGGAGTGCAATTCACCGCGCCGCGTTTTGACGAACTGGCATTGTTTCAGATGGCTCTCTGTCTCGAAAGGAATGATTAGGCATGCCATATGCTTTAGTTCAGCAACCAGACGCAAGTCACCGCCTTTTCTATCTGGATATGTTTACCGAGAACACGACACGGCCGCCGGTGATCTTTCTGCACGGTTTCACGCTGGATCACCGCATGTGGGTGGCCAACGCTCACTTCTTCCGGGACTATTACCGTGTGCTCCTGCTCGATGCCAAAGGACACGGTTTGTCGGACTCGCCCGGGACGGGTTACAGCCGGGCCGACCGAGTTGAGGACTTGCGGGCTTATATGGACGCTCTCCGACTCGATAAAGCCCACGTCGTGGGGCTTTCTATGGGTGGCTCAACGGCCATCGGGTTGGCGCTTGACCATCAGGACCGGCTGGCCTCGCTGACCCTGGTCGATACCGGGGCGGCCGGTTTCAGTGCGGGTGTGAAAATCGAAAGGATCGACCGTCTGGTAAGGGAGAAAGGTCTTGAAGCCGCCCGCAGGAAATGGATGGACGGCGCCCTTGTATGGTACAAAAAGGACAAAGAGCACATCCGGGCCCTCATGCACACCATGATAACGGAACACTCGGGAGCTGTCTGGCTGGACCCGCAGCGCGGGCGTTATCCGCGAGAGAACGATCTCGAGCGCGTCCACGAGATAAAAGTCCCGACCATGATATTCGTCGGCGAACTTGACCGCATTTTCCTGCCCCTGGCCGAAAAGCTTCACGAGAGGATTTCCGGCAGCAGGCTGAGCATTTTCGAAGGGGTTGGTCACATGTTAAACCTCGAGGCGCCAGAGAAGTTCAATCGAGAACTTAAAGTGTTTCTTGAAGGTGCCGCCGGGTCCGAGTGAGCGAAGGTCGCCCGGCAGGAGTTTGACATACGTTCGTTTTGGCGTATATTCGAAGTCTCGAAATGACGTGGTGGAATTCATCATCAAAGAGGATGATCTCTTTTGGCCGTGTATGATGGCTACGAGGCAGTGATTGGACTTGAGGTCCACGCCCAGTTGCAGACCGCCAGCAAGATATTCTGCGCTTGCCGGGTCGAATACGGTGAGCCGCCCAATGTCCTGACCTGCCCGACATGTCTGGGTCTGCCCGGCGCCTTGCCGGTGCTCAACAAAAAGGCCGTCGATTATGCTCTGCGACTCATCATGGCTGTCGGCGGCGCGGTCAACAAGCGCTCGGTATTTGCCCGTAAAAACTACTTCTACCCCGACCTTCCCAAGGGTTACCAGATATCGCAGTATGAACGGCCTTTGGGTCAGGGCGGCGCCGTGGAATTTGACCTTCCGGGCGGCGGCCGCGGCCGCTGCGGTATCAACCGGGTGCACCTTGAGGAGGATGCCGGTAAATCACTTCACCCCGACGGTGGCGAGAAGTACACGCGGATCGATTTGAACCGCTGCGGGGCGGCCCTGGTTGAGATAGTCACTGAACCGGAAATCGCCAGTCCCGAAGAAGCCTACGGCTACCTGCAGAGCCTCAAACTGATTCTTCAGTATCTACGGATATGTTCGGGCGACATGGAAAAAGGTCACCTCCGCTGCGACGCCAACGTGTCTGTACGTCCGGCCGGTCAGACCGCGTTCGGCACGCGCACGGAAGTCAAAAATATGAATTCGTTCAAAGCCGTGCAGAGGGCTTTGAGATTTGAAATTCAAAGGCAAATCAGACTGCTCCGGTCCGGCGGTAAGGTTTCCCAGGCGACTTTGCTGTGGGATGAAAAACAAGAGGTCGCGGTCGAAATGCGGGGGAAGGAAGAATCCGAGGACTACCGTTACTTCCCCGAACCGGATTTGGTCAGCCTGAACGTAACGGACGACTGGATCAACCACATCCGGGACCGCCTGCCGGAATTGCCCGACGCCAGGACCCGGCGGCTGGTGCGCCAGTATCAGATACGTGACTACGATGCCTCAGTCCTGTGTGCCGACTGCGGCCTTGCCGATTATTTCGAACAGGTCATGAAGACCTATGATGATGCGCAGGTCGCCGCCAACTGGATTCAGACCGAGGTCCTCGCTCTTATTGGCGAAACGGGCGTTCGCATCGGTGACTTCTGTGTCCGCCCGGCGATGTTGGCCGAACTGCTGGGAATGGTGTCGTCCGGCGAGATATCGGGCAGGATAGGCAAAACTGTTCTGGCCGAGATGCACCGAACCGGCCGGACGGCTTCGGCAATCATCAAAGATAAGGGACTGGCGCTGATCTCTGACCCGGCCCGGCTTAGCCAGGTAATTGATGATGTCCTCCGGACACATACCGACAGCGTGGCCGCGTACAGGGGAGGTAAACTCGAACTGTTTGGCTTCTTTGTCGGGCAGGTAATGAAGGCCACCCGTGGTCAGGCTGATCCCGTGGTTGTCAACGACCTCCTCAAACAAAAACTGGAGACGTAGACTATGATGACACAAGAGACGGCCCGGATCGCTGTATTCCTCTCCGGTGCGGGATCGAATCTGAAGGCTCTGATCGACGCCTCGAAATGCGGCATTCTCTCGGGGAAAATCGTCCTGGTGGTTTCCAACCGCGCCCAGGCCTTCGGTCTGACGATCGCCGGCGAAGAAGGCATCGAAACATTCGTCTTCAAGGAGAAAAGATACGACTCACCCGAAGAGGCGAGTGCGGACCTGCTGGCTCGTTTGCAGCAGCGGCGCATTGACTATATCGCGCTGTCCGGCTACCTGCGGTTGCTCCCGGCCGAGGTTGTCCGGACCTTTCGAAACCGTATTGTCAATATCCATCCGGCTCTGCTGCCGAAATACGGCGGCAAAGGGATGTATGGCCATTTCGTCCATGAGGCCGTGATTGCCAGCGGCGATAAGGAGTCAGGAGTCAGCGTCCACCTCGTGAATGAAGTATACGATGACGGCCCGGTGCTGGAACAGGTTCGTGTGCCGGTTCTGCCCGATGATACACCGGATACCCTGGCGGCGCGCGTATTGAAGCAGGAACATAAGTTCTACGCCAGAGTACTGAACAAGTTAATAAAGGGGAAGTATCAATTAGATCATGAATAACAAAGTCGTTTTGACCACCGCCATCAAGGAATATCCGCTCATGACGCGCGGCAAGGTGCGGGATATCTACGATATGGGCGACTCGCTTCTTTTTGTTGCCACCGACCGCATCTCCGCCTTCGACGTTGTCATGCCCAACGGAATTCCGGGCAAGGGCCGGGTCCTGACCGCCATGTCCCTGTTCTGGTTCGATTTTCTCAAGGATATCGTCGATAACCATCTGGTGACCGCCGACATCGATGAGTACCCGCACGACCTGGCCGCCTACCGTGACGTGTTGGATGGGCGATCGATGATCGTTGTCAAAGCCCGGCGTGTCGACGTCGAGTGCATCGTCCGCGGGTACATATCGGGGACCATGTGGCGCGAGCTTCAGGCGGCCCGCCGGCAGGGCGCCAACACCGTCCACGGCTTCGAGTTCTCTCCTGACCTGCAGGAATCCGAAAAACTGCCCACACCGCTTTTCACGCCGTCGTCCAAGAATGACGAAGGTCATGATGAGAATATCAGCCTGGACCGGATGGTGGACCTCGTGGGGCAGGAGACCGCCGCCTTGTGCAGCCGGAAATCCTTGGCTATCTATGAGAAAGCGGCTGACTATGCACTGACCAAAGGAATCATCATCGCCGACACCAAGTTCGAATTCGGATTCAGGGACGGCCGGCTGATTCTGATAGACGAAGTGCTGTCACCGGATTCGAGTCGCTTCTGGCCGGTCGCGCAGTATCAAATCGGACGGGGCCAGCCGTCGTTTGACAAACAGCCTATACGCGATTACCTTGACGCCACGCATTGGGACAAGAAACCCCCCGCGCCGCCTCTTCCGGACGATGTCGTCCAGGCGTCGGCCAGGCGGTATCGTGAAGCCCAGAGACTTTTGACCGGAGAGTAGATATGTCGGATAGATGCAAGATAAAGCGAGCCATTCTGTCGGTATCGGACAAGTCCGGTATCGAGGAACTGGCGGTCGAACTTCATCAACTGGGAATCGAAATCATCTCCACCGGCGGGACGCTGAAGCGCCTTAAAGACGCCGGCATCCCGGCGATATCCATATCCACCTTCACCGGCGAACCGGAGATTATGGGCGGGCGGGTGAAAACGCTGCATCCGAGAGTCTATGCCGGCCTGCTGTGGCGGCGCGAGAACGCCGACGACGAGCAACTTATGAGCGAGATGGATTATCGCTCCATCGACCTGGTGGTCGTCAATCTCTACCCGTTTCAGGAAACGGTGGCCAAAAAGGACGCCACCGATGCCGACATCATCGAGAATATCGATATCGGTGGACCCTCCATGATTCGGGGTGCCTCCAAAAACCATGCGAGTGTCACGGTCGTGGTCGACCCGACTGATTACAAAAAGCTGGTGGAACAACTGAAAAACAACGATGGCACCACCGACCTGGAATTCAGGAAGGCATGCGCCCGCAAGGCCTTTGCCCTCACGTCTCAATACGATGCCGCCATCGCGGACTATTTCGTCCGCGGCCCGGAGGGCAGGCCCGGCATCTTCCCGGAGCAGTTGAACCTGAGCTTTTCCCACGTCACCGGGCTGCGCTACGGCGAGAACCCCCACCAGCAGGCAGCCCTCTATTCTCGCGACGGCTATCGCGCACCTTCACTGATAAGGGCGGAGGTTCATTCGGGGAAGGAACTCTCGTTCAACAACTACACCGATCTCGACGCCGTTCTGGATATGCTGCTGGATTTCTCCGAGCCGTTTGCCTGTGTCGTCAAGCATGCCAATCCCTGTGGCGCCGCTGTTGGCACGTCCATCGCCGAGGCCTACCGAAAGGCCTACGACAGCGACCCGCTGTCCGCCTATGGCTCTATCATCGGGCTCAATCACGAGGTTGACCTGGAATGTGCCAAACTCCTGCGCGAGACGCCGTTTGTCGAGTGCATCCTGGCTCCCTCTTACGGTGGCGAAGCGTTGAAACTTCTCCAGCGAAAGAAAAGCCGTCGCATTTTGTCGCTGCCCGCTATTGTCAACGGAAGGACCCGGGGCCTGATGACCTTTAAGCAGATTCACGGCGGTCTGGTGTATCAAACGGCTGACGATACCAATCTGGACGAGACGGCTCTGAAGATGGTGACCCGGCGTTCCCCGACCGACGCCGAAATGAAGGATCTGCTCTTTGGATGGAAGGTAGCCAAGCACACGCGCTCAAACGCCATCGTTCTGGCCAAGGACGGAGCTACCGTCGGTATTGGCATGGGGCAGACCTCGCGTGTCGATGCCGGCTTCCTGGCCGTGAAACGGGCCGGCGAACGGGCCAGGGGGGCCGTGATGGCTTCCGACGCCTTCTTCCCGATGCCTGATGGTGTCGAGGTGGGCACTGACGCCGGAGTAACGGCCATCATTCAGCCGGGCGGCTCCAAAGGTGATGACCAGGCCGTCGAGGCTGCCGACAAAGCCGGCGCTGCCATGGTTTTCACCGGCATCCGGCATTTCAAACATTAGTACATCGTCCCGAGACCAATTCCCCTGAAATAAGAAACCACCCCGGCTCTGGCCGGGGCGGTTTTGAATTTTCGCCTTATCGGTAACCGCTAAGGGCAGGCTGGCGGTGCCGGTCCCGGCGGAATGCCGAACAGCCAGGCCAGAAGGTAACTGACATCGGAAATATTCGATTTCTCGTCAGGATCGCCGTTGGCGTTGGCTTCCGGCAGGCAGGGCGGCGCCGGACCCGGCGGGATACCGAACAACCATGCCAGAAGGTAACTGACATCTGATATATTGGCCTTGTCGTCGGGATCGTTGTTGGCGTTCCCTCTGATACCGAGGCAGCAGCCGCCCCAGCTTCCGTCGAAGTACGCCGCTCTCGTGTAAGGGGTGTTCCAACTCAGATAGACGACCCCGAAGCTCCCACCACCGAGATACTCGATGGATGGTTGATTATAGTACGGCTCATGATCCGTGTATTGCTCCGGGGCCGGCCATGGCCACCCGGCGTAGTTGCGCCATGTAAAACGGCCCTGTCGCGGCGAAGTGTAATAACGCCACACGACACCTACTCCGCCGCCTTCACGGGCCGTGAGGGCCGGCTTTTCTGATAGGGCCGTGGTGTCGTCGACCGTTCCCCACAGCCAGCCGGCACCGCCGGTGTAGCTCACCTGGTATCGGCAGTGCAGAACACTCCCGGAAAACTCATGAAAGCAGTGAATGGTGTCATGGTAAGCGCCGATTGTCGTGACCTGGGGGCTGGCCCCGATAAAGAGGCGCTTGGACGGTGCCCAGCCTGAAAGACCATAGCCGTCGATGCAGAGAGAATCCTGTTTGTCAATGTAGGAGGTCCACAGCCAGTAGGAGGCGTAACCCTCGTTGAGGGAAACACCAAGCCCCTTGTCGGCATCGGTCACGTTCGTTGCCACTCCAATCCAGCTGACTGCCTCCTCGTCATCCCAGTAGAACAGGAGCCTGTCTGTCGAAGTAATCGCCAGCAAGTACAAACGATGACCGGTCACGCCGAAATCCTGATTGGAGATCAGGGACAGCTCTTCGATGTACTCCGGAAGCGTTGTCGAGAAGGCAGTGACGTACGCAAAACCACCGGTAAAATCCTCCCGGGAACCATTTGTGACATTAAAGCGAAACAGTCGGGCCACGTTTTGATCCGCGCCGTTCGTGTATGCCAGGTAAAGATGGTCGGCCACGACAGCGGCGCTGATGCTCCTGATATACCAGGGTTCTCCCCACACGTAAGTCTCCTGCCATGAGTCGCCGTGGTTGGTGGATATATATACCGCCCAGTAGTAATTGGCGCCTTGCTGGTAGAGCAGCACTGCGAAGAGATTGCCCGAGGCGCGGTAAATGTCCAGGGCGGTCTGGTAAACAGAATCTTTCGTCCCTATCCTGACGTCGGTGCCCCAGGAACTCTCCCCGGGAGCAACCGGCGATCGCCAGGCCAACCCCACCGACATCTCGTCAACATCAGCAACATCGTCCAACTCGCTGAATAGGTTCAGCGCTTGTGCAAAATGGCCCGTGTTCCACGCTTCTTCGATACTGCCGGCAATCCGCAGGGCCCGGTCGCTGGCGCCGGCGCCGAGGGCAAGCTCCAGCTCGGAGTTTGCTTTCTCGTCTATCGGCATCCGTTCCAGGTTTTTCCAGACAGGCTCAGCCGCAACCAGAGGAACGGTCGTTCGCTGACCGTCACGCTCCACCTGGTCAGCGCCGACAGTGGTCGGAACGCCTGTTTCATAGTCTATTTCACCGGCCAGGGCTGGGACTGACCATAGAATCAACGCCGCCAGAAGGACTGCAACAGAAACTGCAACGCCTCTCACAAAACACCTCCCGATAACATTAGATCTGCAATCGCTTGATAATCGATGCATCGGTGCAACCATCCGGTTCACTGCCGATGGCATAGTGACGTGCGCTCAACTCCGAGAAACAGTATGACCCTGCCAGGGTGAGTCCGGCTTATCAGTCCGGTGATCTGACTACGATGTGATTGGCCGAGACAGGTACCCTGTTCTACCCGACAACAATAATATAGTTGTTAGGCCGTGATTTACAAGGGAAAAGGTTGGTTGGCCGGATGCGGCAATGTGGCAGGAGGGGAACCTCACGGAAACCGCCCGTTGCCGTCTCTCAGCAGCGGGCGGTCCAGATCCAACGTTTTTTAAGTAACCGCCGATGTCACCACGGGCAGGGCCCGCACTCGCAACTGCTCGGCCAGATGGAAAAAAGATAACAGATCAGTATGCATACATCTGACACGTTCAACTTGCCGTCAGCATTACAGTCGGCCTCAAGCAGGCAGTAGGGAGCCGGCCCGCTTGGAATTCCAAAGAGATAGGTCAGCAGGAAACTGGCATCCGAGATGTTCGCTTTATCGTCGGGATCATTATCCATGTTGCCCCGTACGTTCTCGCAGCAGTCACAGGCGTAACCGGGCATACAGAACCGACCATCTCCCCGGTACCACTCCCCGCCGATGTTCGGGCAGTTCTTCTGGGCCCTGATCGTGCACGTGTCCGAGGCGCAGCAGGCGCCGCGAATAGTGTCCGGAAAACAGCAGGTCGGCACCGGGTACAGCTCAAACACACCTATACCTTGCTCGAAATAGAGTGCGAACATCTCCACGTCACCCTCGTCAATAGCGCAATTCCCGTTCAGGTCGGCTTCATAGCACAGTATCGGCGGCGCTTCCTCGCCGTACACAAATGCGGCCAGGTTCGTTTGGTCTTCCGCTGTCAGCGAAAGCCCATCCCCGTTCACGTCTCCTGTAGCAGCGCACTCGGCCGCAGCGAATATCGTGTCGCGCATGGTTGGGTAAAACTCGCAGTGATACGGAAATGGTCCGGGGCCGCTGCGGGCATCAAAAACCAGGTCGAATATCTCACCGAATGACTGGAGCGGGTTTGAAGCCCATTGCTTGGGCGATGAGGGATCGGAGGTCGAGGTATGCGTGCCCGTAATAAGTAACCAGCGCACGGTGTCTCCCGGATAGACTGTCGTCCCGGTTGGCGAAAAATGGAAATCCTCAATCTGGATTACGTGGATTTACGCGCGAGCGGCGGTAATGGCGGAAACGGTGAGGAAAGACAACATAAGAACTGATAAGCGTCTCATGGTCCTGCCTCTTTACCAAAGGTTTACAATACGTCGTCCTGTGGTGTGATGACAAAGGTTCCCACTCTTATTATAGATTAC
>Ga0224495_10001167_pt1 | contig 19085 bp, 15 predicted proteins | sample SF_Jul11_sed_USG_FD_168128 | JGI IMG/M metagenome (GOLD analysis project Ga0224495, IMG submission 168128) | Sediment microbial communities from San Francisco Bay, California, United States - SF_Jul11_sed_USGS_4_1 | ecosystem: Environmental > Aquatic > Marine > Sediment | place: USA: California... | reverse complement strand
CGGTCAAACCGAGGCGCCTGCTGGTCATGCTGATATCTGCATTGCTGGGCGTGTTCGTCGGCGTGATGGCCGCATTTATCCGCAAGTCGATGCGCGGCGCCATCGATAGTCCGAAAATGATCGAAGACGCCACCGGCCTGCAGGTATACGCAACGATACTGGAAAGTAAACAACAGGCGGAGCTTTCCAAAAAAATCCTAGCCAAGGAAGCCGGTCAATTCATTCTGGCAGAAACCTCACCGGACGATCTTTCCATCGAAAGTCTGCGCAGTTTCCGCGTGGCCATGCAGTTTGCCATGCTGGATGCGGCGAATAACCGGGTGATGATCACCGGCCCGACGCCAGGAGTCGGCAAATCATTTATTGCCATCAATATGGCTGCCATCCTGGCGCAAGCGGGCAAGCGCGTGCTGCTGGTCGACATGGATCTGCACAAAGGCCATCTGAACCAATATTTCGGATTGGCGCGCGTTGCCGGATTAAGCGAGATACTTGCCGGAGAAATCACATTGGATCGTGCAACACATAAAAATATATTGAATAACCTGAGCTTCATTACCAATGGAACCTTGGTCTCCAACCCGAGCTCACTGTTCCTCAACGAGCGACTGCCGCAATTCCTTGATCAATGCAGCCAGCAATACGACATTATCATTGCCGATGCATCGCCCGCATTGCTGGTTTCGGATGTGGCGGTGATCGGCCCGAGCATGGGCACGACTTTCATGGTAGTGCGTGATGCTGCTTCCACCCTCACTGACCTGACTACCGCAGTCAAGCGGCTGGGCCAGGCACGGGTCGAAGTAAAGGGTGTGCTGTTCAACGGCCAGTTGATGCGCATTACTAGCCGTTATGGGTATGGTTACGGATATGGGTATGGATACAAGTATGGCGGTAAGGTGGCAAGCGGAAAGCAGGATAGTCGGTTGTGAACAGGAGAAATGCTTTCCGTAGATATTATGCATTGCACACAATATTCGATTTGTAATCTTGGATGTCAACGAAGTTGTCATCACCAGCGAGACAAAAAATTCATACAGATTGACAAGTATTCAGGCGAAGCATTGTCCTGTGAGGTTTATTAATGTCTTCGCTACGTCACATACCTCATTTAATAATGTCTTGTTTTTAATTTGGGAAGTTTAATCGCTACTATGTTTCCCTTTCGAACTAATCTTCTGGCATCGTCAGTTATGTCGGGTGTCATTAAGGGCGCATCGATGCTAACGATGCTCGTATTGATGGTTCTTATTGGTAGGTATGGTGGTGCCGATGCCTTGGGAGCTTACTCGCTAGGTATGACATTTATCACAATAATTACGCTACTTTCTTTGCTTGGCATCCCCTCCCTCCTTATGCGCGAGGTGGGGAGGAACTTTCACAACGATACCTTGCATGTAGGGAGAATTAAAGGTAATTACATAGCGGCCTTAACCATAAATTCAGGAATCAATATGGTGCTAGCTTCGTTACTTTTTTTCTTTGCCGAATTTATATCGATGCATATCTTTCATTCCTTCTTGCTTATTCCGGTTCTGGAAGCGGCATCATTTGTTTTATTACCTGCGGCATTAATCACTCTGCATTCAAACTTGATTCAAGGTGCGCATCAGCCCAACCTTGCTCTGGCTTTTCAAGCTCTTTACACACCACTATTCACTCTGATTGCTTTGGCAATTTTTTTATATTTCGGAGTTGGTAATGCTAATTTGGCATCGATGACTATGAAAAGCTATGCGGTTGGTGCATGGATCGTTTTTTTTTCATCGTTTTATTATTGGTTAATGATTGCAAAAGGGGTATTTAAGGATTTTTCTATCCAGCTAGAATTGCAAAATTTTGGCTCCAGCCTTTTCAAAAATGGTAGCCCATTTTTACTTGCTGGTATTGGAATAGCTGTGCTCAATATGGCCGATATATTGATGCTTGGCGCCCTCTCAACTGTTGCCGAAACTGGGCATTACTACGCATCTAATCGCCTGGCTGCTGGGCTTACTTTGATTGTATTCAGTGTTAATAATGTTCTAGCCCCAAAACTTGCCAGTAGTTTTGCTCGCGCAGATATGACATCCTTTTCAGCATATGTCAGGCATGGGGTTCTTGTAGGATTTATACCTACCTTAATTCTTGCAATTGCAATGTATGTATTTTCATCAGAACTGTTGAACCTTTTTGGGACTGATTTTCATCAGGCCAAATTGATGTTCGCTATTTTGTTGTTGGGTAATTTATTTAATGCAATTGCCGGCCCGGCAGGTTGGGTGCTGAATATGGGTGGGTTTGAAAAAGATTTTCAGACCATCATACTCACAGCTGCCACGCTGAATATAATTCTTAACTTTGTACTTATATCCAATTACGGAGCTATCGGTGCCGCTATTGCCACCATGACTACCACTGTGATATGGAATATCCATAGTGCTTTGATTGCGTATAAGCGGTTGGGGGTATGCACAGTTGTGGGTCTTAACTTTTGGTTGAAGTAGGACAAAAATGCAAGATAGACAGTTTGTAATATGCATCGGTGCTGAAAAAGCCGGGACGACGACATTGCACTTATTGGCCGATACACACCCTAAAATATTAGTTTCAAAAAAAAAGGAAACAGGTTTTTTTTCTAATGACGAACTTTTCGACAATGGTTTTGGCTGGTATATGGAGACCTACTTTGCGGATGCGACCAACCAAAGCATTCTTTTTGAGGCTGATCCAAATTATTGCTATTTCAGCAAGTGTGTAGAAAGACTCCATCAATGCCTACCCAATGCGAAACTTATTTTTATTCTGCGCAATCCGGTTCGCAGAGCCTTTTCACAGTACTTGATGATGAAAAAATGGGGGCTTGAACCTCTGGGTTTCGAACACGCTTGCGCTGCTGAGGCGGAAAGAATCTCGAGGGGAAATTGGCCAAAAGGTCATTTTGGTTACCTAGATAGGAGTGACTACCTTACTCAGATCAAAAATGTATTTCGGGTGTATCCGCACAAGCAAGTTTATTTTGTAAAGTTTGAAGACTTCATTGCAAATCAGGAGATTGAGTTCAATAAAATACTAACTTGGCTTGGGTTGGATGGAGTCGATATTCATGATGAAATTCACGCAAACAAATCATCCAAGCCAAAAATAAAAATACTGACGAAGCTCCTTCATCATCCGCAGTACCAGAAAATACGACAATGGGCTGCACATACTGTAGGGTACGAAAAGGCTTTCAGCATTAGAGCGAAGCTAGAAAATTTGCTCTATACCAATAAGCAGATGGAGACTCTTTCGCCTGAACTCTATAGGCATGTGTGGCAGGGATTTTCTGGCGATATAGCTGAAATTGAGAATCTGACAAAACTGGATCTGTCTTGCTGGGCCGAACATAACTAGTGGCTAACCATTTCGATATTTCAAACCAAGAAAATATGCAAGTGGGCATCATATTGTTGAACTGGAATAGGCCCTATGACACCATCGAATCAGCCGAGAGTGCTTTGAATGTTATTGCTGATGAAAAAGTTGTTGTCGTGGTGGACAACAATTCAACAGATCAATCAGCGGGTACTATTTTCAAGCACTTTTGTGAGAGGGGGATTTCAATACTATCCGTTGATGCCTGTGATTTAAATAGTCCAATGAGGACTGACCTACCCGAAGTTGTGCTGCTTATGAATGATACAAACTCTGGCTTTGCGGGTGGTAACAATCTAGCAATAAGGTTTCTTATGAGACATTACGCCACTGATTATATTTGGTTGCTGAATAGTGACGCTGTTGTGGAAGCGAATACTCTGGAAGAGATGCTCAAGTTGGCAACCTCAAACTCGAATATTGGTTTTGTTGGCTCGATAATCCGATATTACGATAAACCAGACACTATTCAGTGTTTTGGTGGTGGTTTTATTTATCCTACCTTGGGCATGTCGAGGTTGTATCTAAAGCAGATAAATATTTCCGAGTTACATACCATTAATACCAAACAGCCAGATTACATCATGGGAGCAAGTTTATTGGTAAGGACTGAAACTGTCTGCGACATTGGTTTGATGAGCGAAGATTATTTTATGTATTACGAAGAGAGTGACTGGCAATTACGTGGGAAGCGCGCGGGGTGGAAGTCGGCTGTCGCATCTAGAAGTTATGTATTTCATAAAGAGAGCGGCTACACCAATGCATCAAATTATTACTTTTACTATTTAAATCGGGCAGCAATATTGTTTACGAAAACGAACTATTCCAGATTTCATATGTTGTTGGCGGCAATAAGCTTGATATTGCTCGCATGCTTTAGAGGCTTATCTCACCCTGCGTCTTTCAGGCCAACCATTCGAGGGCTATTCGATGGTTTAAAAGGCATAAGGGGAGAAAAAAAGTGGCTCTAAATTTCCCGAGTGTGTCACTTATAGTAATTACATACAATCAGGAAAAATTTGTTCGTGACACATTGGAAAGTTGCGTCTTGCAGGATTTTGATTCTTACGAAATAGTCGTGTGTGACGATGGTTCAAGTGATGGTACACAGAAAATAATTCTTGAATATCAGCATAACTATCCAGACTTGGTTATACCTGTGCTAAGCAAAGTTAACACAGGTATTGCTGAAAACTTAAATCGCGGTCTCGACGTTGCCAAAGGTAAATATATTGCCTTGCTTGGTGGTGATGATCTGATAATGCCTGAGAAACTCCGCCTGCAATCAGAAACTTTGGAGGGGAGGCCGGATGCGAGTGGATGCTACCATGATGCTGAAGTGTTTGAGTGGCCATCAGGAAATATGATTGGTCTATTTAGCGAATTGTATGGACTTGGTAAACGCAAACTACCTGACATTGATGCAAAAAAAATGTTATCACCAAAATATCAGATGCTACCCTCCACCGTGATGTTTCGAAAAAATGCAATAGGTAAGCGCCGCTTTGATTCTCGGTTCAGGATACTGAATGATTATATTTTTGACACGCAAACCATTATTGACTCTGGGCCATATGTTGCGCTTGATATTATTCTTACCAAATATAGGCGGCATTCAAGTAACGTCGGGAAATTAAAGCAGACTAGAACGTGCATGCTTGAAGAAAATCTGATGGCGATGGCACTTTTGGAGGCGCGCTATCCAACTTACTCTAGATTGATTCAAAATCGCGTACGCTACTACTTGATGATTGAAGCGTTAAAGGTCTTTTCAGAGGGCGATAAAAAGCGACACTTGTTATTGGCGAAACTCGCCTTAAAAAAGGGGGCTTATCTTGTTGGACTGCCAGTGCTTCTTTTCCCATCAGTTTTTTCGCGTCTTTTGGCTAGTAAAGGTTTTGCAAGAAAAGTGGCAGTTCTTATCAGAAGGGTTTTTTCATGAATCATCAATGCCCTATTTGCGCGAGCAAGGGGTTTGTTATTCACAAAAATGTGTTGGATTACTACTATGGTCACGAAGGGCAGTGGGATTTTTTTAGATGTGATAGCGGAAGTTGTGGCCTAGTATGGATCCACCCAATGCCCAAATCTGGTGAAATACTAAATTTCTATAATAATTACTACACGCATAGCAGGCGTGGAATAAAAAGCAAGTTAAAGTTTTTGGTCGTCAAAATAATAGCACCTATAATAATTAACGTTAATCAAGGCTGGAGGAAATGCTTTGTCCAAGCTATTGAGAAAGTGTATCCCAGCTTGGTAACAGATGCTTTGTTCGGCCTAGGCGCAAATTCACCATTTGGTAGTAAAAGTGTACTTGATATAGGTTGTGGTAACGGGGAGAGATTGTCTCTTTTTCGACATATAGGTTGGCTCACAACTGCAGGCATAGACTCGGATCCTAAAGCTGTTGATATGGCACGATCACTAGGAAGAAACGTTCAAGTAGGCTCAATGGTTTCTATACCTTATGCATCTGATAGCTTTGATTTTATATTTTTACACCATGTTGTCGAACATGTACATGACATCAAGGCCGGTCTGAGCGAATGTTTTCGTGTATTAAGGGTGGGGGGTAAAATATTTATCCTTACTCCAAATGCAAACAGTCGCTTACATCACCACTATGGAAAGTATTGGCGTGGTTTAGAAGCTCCACGACACCTCCGAATTTATACAATGGCATCATTAAAGCAGTGCTTGTATGAGGCTGGTTTTGTTCCTCAGCAATTATTGACGTTGGACAGGTCGCACAAATGGATAAGCCGACAAGCAGAGGAGGTGATGTCACGTTTAAAAATCACCTCCACAAGAAAAGAAATTTCAGAGTTGACGGCCAGTTCAGGTGAAGAGTTACTTAGTATCGCAATAAGGCCCAAGCATGAGGATAAATAAAAGTTTTTTTTTAAAAGCCATTTTGTTTGTTCTAATTTATCTTAATTCTGGAGCGCTTTGGTCTAATACGCAGTTATTTAATATAGAGTACCTACAAGAAATATATCTGTCGCTACTTGTCTTTTGGAGTGGTTTGTATTTGGCAGATAAAATGAATCTTTCAAAAAAGATGACTTCTGGGGAGGCGTTTATATTGATCTTGGTACTATTTTTAATAGTAACTCCGGCCATATTCTCATATCTCAATTTTGGCCAGCCTATATACTATGGGTTTATCGAGGAGCGACGTGCTTTATCCTACCTGATATTTTTCCCTCTTTATCAATCCTTATCCAACAGAACAATCAGCCCAATATGGGTAATTAATTCTGTTCTCGTTGTTTGCGTAATAAATGGCATAAATTCCATTTGGTATTTCATGGATATAAAATCACAATACGTTATCGATACCATTAACACAATGAACGCCAGGTATGATCGCACCATAATTGGATCCTATTACATGCTTTTTGCATACATATATTTATATTGGAATTGGCTGAAGATGGGTAGGTATATCAACTTGCCATTTATCCTTCTGATTATTGTTTACTTCATACTCTTCGTCCAAACCAAGCAAATCCTTGCTGTCGTACTAGGCCTTACTTTCATTTTAATACTGCTGCATTTGAAAAGAAGTGTTTGGTTAATTTGCGCCGCATTGATTTCATTCGAGGCTATATATTTGATTGTGGATATTGGTATTTATTATGAAAAATATGACGTGATTATTTATGCGACGCTAAGTAACGAGGCGACCATTCGTTCTGCAACGGCATCTTCAATTATCCAAGACTTGAGTGACAACTTATTTATATTTGGGAAAGGTTCTCTTTCCGCACTTTGGAATGGTGGCTTCCACCCTATTTTTGGCGATAACTTTTTTTTATCTGATGTTGGTATTTTAGGGACATATTACAGATTTGGTGTTTTGGCACTACCCCTGTCTATTTTCTATTATTCATTTTTTATGAAAAGTTATTTTGATTTGGGCAATTTACGCGCCGACTCAATTCCAATTGCCGCAATCTCCTTTGTAATATGTAGCATGTTTCTGAATATTTTGACGCCAGTTATTGAATACAATGGATTTTACATGGCCATATGCTTAGCTTTGCTGGTTACTTACAGAAAAATAAGAGTTATAAATTGTGATGTCTCAAATGTCCAATCGGCATCATAAACTTCTTGGTTTGCCCGTGTGGCAAGGTAATAAATCTACCCTGAAAAACCTTATTTTAAGTGAGGCCGAATATTTGGAATTATTTTCCATTAATGCAGAAATATGTATTGGTCAAAGAAATAATGACTTGTGGCATAAAATACTCTCTGAAAACAAGATGAATCTTATTGATGGTCAGTGGGCCAAGAAAATACTAGAGTGGAAATATAATGAGCGTTTTGAAAAGTTAAGCGGATCAGATCTTATCTACGATTTCTGTGAATTGGCGCAGCGTAATAATAAAAAAATTTTTTTTCTGGGAGCGTCTCAGCAGGTCGCTGACAAAGCTATACTTAATTTGCGTGACAAATATACGGGCATACCATGCTTTAGCTACTCTCCACCTTTTGAGGGTAAATCCATCTCACGGGAAGTAACTATGATAATCCTCGCCAAGATAAAAGAGTTTCAACCGAATTATCTAATTGCTTGTTTAGGTGCGCCTAAGCAAGAAATTTGGCTGTATCAGAACAGGGGTAGTTTGCGAAAAATTGGTGTCGAAGTAGTTATGGGCGCTGGTGGATCGCTGGATTTTGTTTCAGGCATACTTCCTAGGGCACCTTTGTGGGTACAAAAGACTGGTTTCGAGTGGCTATACCGTCTTTATAAAGAACCGTGGCGTTGGAGAAGGCAACTCAATAGCATTCCTCATTTTTTTTTACTTTCTATATTAGATATCTTGAAGTATCGTTTTCTATCAAAGTAAATGTTCCGGAGCTAACTAGTAGTCCCCTCGCATAACCATACCAAAACTATCGGGTAGTTGAAGAATGACTTTCCCCAACCTGGGCCGACTTTTGCTCGTTGGAGGTGATCGTGTTGCAAGGAAAAATTTGCTGATGCCGCCTGAAAGTTGGTTGGGCATTTAATGATAAGGCAGGGATGAAAGCATTTGTTGTTTCAACGCTGGTCTGCGCAATCCTGATATTGCTGTTGCGCGGCGTGGCGCATCGATGGGGGATCGTGGATTGTCCGGGCGGCCGCAAGCTGCATAAATACCCCACCCCCACGGTGGGCGGACTGGCGATGTTCGTTGCTGTGCTGGTCGCATTGATGCTCAGCGATGCACTGCAAGGCAATGTCGCGGTATTGATGGGAAGCGCCGCTGCACTGGTGGCACTGGGCGTGCTGGACGACAAGCATGGCCTTTCGGTCTCGTTGCGCATGATGATCCAGGTATTCCTAGTGACAGTGGTGATCGTCGGTGCAGGCGGAACGGTCACGCACCTGGGGGCTTTTCTGGGTGCCGATATCCCGCTGGGGATGTTTGCCGTTCCGTTCAGCGTGCTTGCGTTTGTCGGCGGGATCAATGCGATCAACATGATTGATGGGGCGGACGGCATGGCGGGTAAGATGGTTTTGATCACCACGCTGGGTGTCGCGGTGATCTTTTATCTTGCAGGGGCCTTGGAGATGTTACCGCTGACTTGGGCGATGCTTGGTGCACTGGTCGGTTTCCTGCTGTTGAACTCGCGGATTTTTGTCAAGCGCGCATGGGTATTCATGGGGGATTCCGGGAGCATGTGGCTGGGGCTGGTGCTGGGCTGGTTCATGGCGCAGGTTACCAGGGGCGGCATATCGGCAGAGCCAGCGCTGGTATTGTGGCTGTTCGGAATTCCCTTGATCGATACGCTAGTGGTGATGGCGCGGCGGATGAAGCGCAGGCAGTCCATGTTTGCGGCTGACCGCACCCATATTCATCACGTGTTGCAGCAAGCCGGGTTTACTGTCCGCCGCACGGTGCTGATGTTGAGCCTGGTGCAGTTGGTGCTGGTTGGTATAGGCGTGTTTTTTTATTATGTCCATGCGCCTTCTTATTTGGTGTTCTGGAGCTTCATGCTGCTGATGGCAGGGTATTACTACCGGCTGCGCAATTACTAATAAGCAGGGATTGTCCGCCCGCATGAGAATACTGGATCATCACGATGCACCCTGACACTATCCACGCCGCACATCTGAAAATTTCATGAGGTTCATTTCGACACTCGCCGCGCTGTTACTTTCCGGCTGCGCTGTGTTCGGTAGTTCGCAGCAACCATGCAAGGTTGTCGATCCGGATCTGGCACAGGGTGTTTACCGTGGCGGATGCAAGGATGGCTGGGCAGACGGTTATGGCGAGGTCGATGCTGTTGAAAATAGCGGAAGCGTCAGCAGCTATCGAGGCGGTTTTCTGGCCGGGAAAAAACACGGCAAGGGTATCAAGGTGATGCCGAACGGGGATCGTTACGAGGGCGATTTCAGCGACGATCACCGGCATGGCAAGGGCGTCTATGTGTGGGGCGATAGCACGCCATGGGCGGGAGACCGCTATCAGGGTGAATACCGGCGCGACTTGCGGCATGGGTGGGGCATATTCCAGTGGGGCAATGGCGACCGTTATGAGGGGCCGTGGCAGGATGATTTGCGCAGGGGAAAGAGCGTGATGGAACAGCGCCGCGCGCAAGCCGCTGAAGCGGCTGCAAAGGCGGTGCAACCCGGTGCGCCAGTGTGCATAGTAGAACCGGCGGAAATGGATAACTTCCAGCGCATACTCGGCAAGGTGGAAAGTGTCACGGACGGGCGGGTGCGGGTGCGCATTGTTGCTTTTCAGGGTGAGGCAGCCTATCAGGGCAAGGCACTGAAGCCCGGGGATGTGCTCGAGGATGAGGCGGCGCATTGGCAGTTTTGCGGGAAGAATTGAGTATGCGGCATGCGCTTCAATTGTGTCGGGTGTCGATGTTTGTGCTGGGTGTTTGCGCCTTGATGTCTGCCCGTGGCGAACCCAATCTCAACGGCGAGACCGGCTACATCAACATGCCGGACGGGCGCATCGAGGTGGATGGCACGTTCCGCATGGGATACAGCTTTGCCAAACCCTATTCGAATATCTGGGGCAGTATCGCACTGTTGCCGCGCTTGGAATTATATGCACGCTATCAGCGCATCATGACGCCTGCAAGCACACCGGGGAATCCCTACTGGGCAGGCTATGGAGACTACAAGGACAAGGTCGCCGGCGGCAAGCTGGTATTGCTGGAAGAAGGCTGGTACATGCCATCGCTGGTGTTTGGCATCAACGATGTGCAGGGCACGGGCTTGTTCCATGCAAAATATCTGGCAGCCAGCAAGCGGTTCGGAGATCTGGATGCTACGCTCGGTGCGGGCAGGGGGCGCATCAGCGGCATGTTTGCCGGTGCGCGATATGCGCCTGCGGCATGGAGCGGCATTGCGCTGGCAGCAGAATATGACGCCAATAATTACCGGCGGGATCATGCTTCCGCGCTTACCGGGATAGATAAACGCCGCAAGGGAGTTGGCCTTGCTCTGGAGTATCGTAGCGGCAGGATGGTTGGGCAACTGGCCTTGCGTGATGGCAAGCCCGGCGTCAATGTACATTTTTCGGTTCCACTGGGAGACAGGGAATTCATCCCCAAGCTCGATGAGCCGGCGCCGGATACCGAACTGGTGGTACGCCCCACTCTGGAACAATGGCTTGCCGATCCGCAATATCAGCGCGAATTAAACGGCCGCCTGCTCAAACAGGATTTCAAGAATGTTCATCTCGATGTCACAGGACATACAGTCGAGGCGGCTTTGACCAATACGCGCATCTCGCTTCCCAGCCGTGCGGTGGGGCGTGCCGTGCGCAGCATCATGTTGCGCTCGCCCGAGGACACGCGCGAAATCAGGATTAACTATACGGTCAGCGATATGCCGTTTGCCACCTATACCTTCACCGATGCAGGCCGATTGCAGCGCTATTTCGAAGGCCTGGAAAGCCGTAAGCAGCTCGCGCCTTTTGTCGCGCTCGATTATGCCCGTCCGCACCCGGCCGAACGTAACAGTCTGCTGCCGGACGATGCGGCGGGATATTCCAGTATGCATATGGACGGCAAGGACGGGGATATCGTCAGTTTTCGCAGTGAGGGCGCAAGGCTGGACAAGATTCGCGTGGCGCCAGGATTGGGTTTTTACTTTAATGATCCGAGCGGTGCGCTGCGCTACGAGACGTTCGTTAACGCTCATTATGGCAAGCAGCTGGACGATGGCCTGTTTTTCAAGTCTGCAGCACAGCTTACCCTTAAGCAAAACGTGAGCGGGGTCACGCAGCCTTCCAACAGTTTGCTGCCGCACGTGCGCAGCGATATTGCTGATTACAAGAGAAACGGCAAGTTGAAATTGATCCAGGCTGCGCTGAACAAATTCTTCCATCCGCGGCAGCGGGTGTATGCACGCGCCTCGGCGGGTCTGTACGAAGAAATGTTTGGCGGTGCGGGAGGGCAGGTGCTGTATTACCCCGAACAAGGCACATGGGCATTCGATGTGAGCGTGGATGCGCTCAGGCAACGCGACACCGGAGGCAGTTTTACCTTCCGCACATATTCCACCGTGACGGCACTGGCAACCCTGCACTATCGCCTGGCGTCCAGCGGGATGACGGTGACAGTGCGAGGCGGGCGTTTTCTTGCGGGGGATACGGGTGCGCGTTTTGAACTGAAGCGCCGTTTCCGTTCCGGTTTCGAGGTCGGCATGTGGTACACCCATACCAACGGCAAAGACATTACCAGCCCCGGGACGCCAGCCGATCCCTATTATGACAAGGGCATATTCATGTCCATTCCGCTAAATTCGATGCTGACCAGGGATACCCAGACACGCCCGAGGATCGCCATTTCGCCATGGACGCGGGACGTAGGACAAATGGTTATTTCACCCGGTGATCTGTACGACTTGCTGGAACCGGCGTATATCAACATGCATGACCGCGATGGCTTGCAATACTTTGGCGACCTTGATGATAGCTACGATTAGCGAGCCGGATTTTGCACCAGACAACAGTTGGTTAAGACAACAATGTGTTGCTATACTGCGCACGTTTTGACTGTGGCAGAATGGTGCAGGGCGCCGGTCAATATAATGATGCAAAGCAGTGATGACGCGAAATAAGGGGGAATCGATGAGCAGGATTTTTTATCTGGCGAAAGCGGTTGTGGTCGTCTGGTTGGCATCAGTTTCGTTTCCGGCCTGGGCTGCAGGCGGTTATATAGTTGACTATTCCGGTGTGGTGTACATCGCCGTCGGTAAAAATCCTGCCCGCTCCGTGGTAAAGCATGATGCGATTACATCAGATACAGTGATCTGGACTGGCGGCAATAGTCATGCCGTGTTGAAGTTTGAGGATGGCCAGGTGATCAGCATACAGTCCGGTTCTACATTCCAGGTGCGCGAGTATGTATACGACCCGCAAAACATGGAAAATAGCGCGATCATCTTGTCTATGTTCAAGGGCGGAATGCATTTTGTTACAGGAATAATAGGCCAGCGCAACCCGGCAGCATTCAGGCTCGCAACCCCTAATGCGACTATTCGTATCAAAGGGACGGATTTTTTTTCCGTGCTGACCAGCAACGGCCTTTACAACAAGGTGTTATCGGGCCGCATCAGTGTGACCAACAGGTTGGGTGAGTCTGTATTTTCTGGCGAACAAGTCGGATTTACCGCTACGCCTTCGACGCTATCAGTTTCGGTCCCCCCTGCAACTGTACCGGCGGATATATTTAGCCAACTTGCGGCGATCCCTGTTCCACCGGCGGTACCAGGCCCAATCCCGCTCCCAGAGCCTATCCCTGTTCCAGTTGCCGGGGGGTCTGCTCCGGGCGGTGCATCAGCCGCAACGGAGGGAGCAGCGGGTGCGGGCGTGTCCGCAGTTGATATAGCCATTGGACTGGGAGTGGCCGCCGGTGTGGCCGTGATCGTCAACCAATCAACTACGCATCATTAGCGTTCGGCATCGCCAAACCTGAACTATAAATTGCGCTGAAATTGAGTCAGTCACGTTGCTGATCATTTTCAGGCAAAGTGGCACGCGCAATTCCCGGCGGTTGAACCTTTCATTTTCCCTTCAAATGAAAAAGATTCCGTAGACCGGGCTCTGCCCGGCATCTATGACATGGAGGCATGATCCTCCTTTATAACGTCACGCTTGATATAGAAATACATCGGCTACAATCTTGCCTATATAGAATTTCCTTCCGTATTTATGCGTACCGACGAATTTGATTTTGTCCTGCCCGGGCGGTTGATCGCACAGCATCCTTCAGGGCAAAGAGGCGGCAGCCGTTTATTGTATGCGCATGACGAAGTGCTGGAAGATCGCAGCTTCGCCGATATGTTGCGGCTGCTTCTCCCCGGTGATGTGCTGGTGCTGAATGATACCCGGGTGATCAAGGCAAGATTGCATGGCAACAGGGAAACGGGTGGCAAAATCGAGGTGCTGGTCGAGCGCGTTTTGAATGAGCATGAGGTGCTGGCGCAAATTCGTGCCAGTCATTCGCCCGGAGCCGGAAGCGTGTTGCATCTGGCAGGGGGCTTGCAAGTGGTGGTGCAGGGGCGGCAGGGCGAATTTTTCCGCTTGCGTTTTGCCCACGACAACGATGTGCACGCCTTGCTGGAACAGCACGGACAGCTACCGCTGCCGCCGTATATCACCCATACCCCGGATGCCGGGGATGAGCAACGCTATCAGACCGTGTATGCACGCCAGGCAGGTGCAGTGGCTGCACCCACGGCGGGACTGCATTTTGACGAAGCCATGTTGCTGGCTTTGCGTGGCAAGGGGATACAGATCGTCCATGTTACGCTGCATGTCGGGGCAGGCACCTTTCAACCGGTGCGCACCGAGCTGATACACGAGCATGCCATGCACAGCGAGCGTTACATCATTTCTCAAGAAACAGCGGATATCATCTCCGAGACACGTGCGGCAGGCGGGCGGGTAGTGGCGGTCGGAACCACCAGCTTGCGCGCGCTGGAGAGTGCAATGATTGGCGATGAGCTGGCTGCAGGGGAAAAGGAGACCGGTATATTCATTACGCCGGGATTCAGCTTCAAGGTGGTGGATGTGCTGCTGACCAATTTTCACCTGCCGCGCTCGACGTTGCTGATGCTGGTGTGCGCGTTTGGCGGGATGGCTGAAATGCTGGCGGCGTATCGCCATGCGGTGGAAAAAGAATACCGCTTTTTCAGTTATGGCGATGCGATGCTGATTGAGCGCAAGGATGGAAAATAATAAATGCGGGGCGGGTTTTACCCACCGCTGTTAAACAACGCCAGGCAGAGCCCGAACACAAAACATGAATTTTACTTTGCATAAAACTGACGGCCGCGCCCGTCGCGGAACGCTAGTCCTTGCTCACGGTACGGTGCAAACGCCCGCATTCATGCCGGTCGGCACCTATGGCACGGTGAAGGCGATGTCTCCGCAGGAGTTGCATGAGATCGGTGCGCAGATCGTGTTGGGTAATACATTCCATCTGTGGTTGCGTCCCGGGTTGGAGGTGATCGAGGCGCATGGCGGACTGCATCGTTTCATGGGCTGGGAGGGACCGATACTTACCGATTCCGGGGGATTCCAGGTGTTCAGCCTGGGCGAGCTGCGCAAGATCACCGAGCAGGGTGTTACATTCCAATCGCCGGTGAACGGTGATAAATGTTTCCTGTCGCCGGAAGAATCAATGCGTATCCAGCGAGTGCTGAACTCGGATATCGTGATGGTTTTCGACGAATGTACCCCTTACCCTGCGAGCGAAAGCGAGGCGGCAGATTCGATGCGGATGTCGCTTCGTTGGGCGGCGCGCTCCAGAGCAGCACATGTCGGAAACGACAACGCGCTGTTCGGCATCGTTCAGGGCGGGATGCACGAGAATCTGCGTGATGAATCGCTGGCCGGCCTGGTCAATATTGGCTTTGACGGTTATGCGATCGGTGGCCTGTCGGTTGGAGAGCCCAAGCAAGATATGTTGCGCATTCTGCGGCACACTGCCCCGCAACTGCCGCAGTACAAGCCGCGCTACCTGATGGGGGTCGGCACTCCCGAAGACATTGTGGCGGCGGTGGAGCAGGGCATAGACATGTTTGATTGCGTGATGCCAACCCGCAATGCTCGAAATGGGATGATGTTCACGCGCCTTGGAGATATCAAGATCAAAAACGCCCAATACCGGATGGACATGCGCCCGCTGGACGAACAATGCGGTTGTTATACCTGCCGCAACTTCACCCGAGCATACTTGCATCATTTGCATCGCATCGGCGAGATTCTCGGCGCCCGGCTGAATACCATACACAATTTGTATTATTACCAGCAGCTGATGGGCGAGATTCGTGCATCCATCGAAGCCGACGCGTTTGCCGATTTTGTTGCAGAATTTAACCGCAAGCGTACTGGCCATGAGTGAATGATTGCGGCTTCATGGTAGAATGCGCCCCTTTTGTTTTATCTCGGAGAACTAAAGTAATGTTTATCAGTAACGCATATGCAGAAGGTGCCGCAGCGGCACAGGGTGGCGGTATCATGGATTTTCTACCACTGATCGCGTTGGTGGCCGTGTTCTATTTTCTGGTGCTGCGTCCGCAAAGCAAGCGCGCCAAGGAGCACAAGGCTATGATCGAGGCGCTGCAACGCGGCGACGAAGTGGTGACGATGGGCGGTGAGGTGGGTAGCGTTAGCAAGGTGTATGAGCAATACGTCGGTGTCGAGATCGCTGAGAATCTTGTGGTGACAGTGCAGAAGAGCGCGATACAAAGCGTGCTGCCTAAGGGTACGATCAAGTCCATCAAGTAGCATTGTGCAAGAAACTATGGCCGGGGGCTAGGAAACGCATCACTCAGCAATACACCCCAGCCCCTCTCCTATTGAAACAAGAGGTTGTTATGAACCAATATCCAATGTGGAAATATCTGCTGATTCTGGCTGTGTTGCTGGGCGGCCTGATATATACCCTGCCGAATTTTTACGGTGAATCGCCTGCTGTGCAGGTGTCGCCATTGCGCACCAATTTGAAGGCGGACGCAGCTTTGCTGGCGCGCGTGGGGAACATCCTGAAAACAGCCAGCATCGAACCTGATCTTATCGAGCTGGACGGTAACAGCGTCAAAGCTCGCTTTGCCGATACCGATACACAACTGAAAGCCAAGGATGTGTTGCATAGCCAGTTAGGAGAGGACTATGTGGCCGCGCTTAATTTGCTGTCTCGTTCGCCACATTGGCTTTCCAAACTCAATGCGCTACCGATGTACCTTGGGCTGGATTTGCGCGGCGGCGTGCATTTTTTGATGCAGGTAGACATGAATGCCGCGCTGAACAAGGCGCTGGATGCGGCAGCCGGCGATATACGCAGCGCAATGCGCGAGCAGAATATCCCGTATTCTGGAGTCAGCAGGGATGGTAAGGTGCTGACCGTGAGGTACCGCGATTTCGAGTCGCGCAGCAAGGGAGAAGCGGAGATCAAACAGCGTTTTACCGACTATGTGCTTAATGATGTTGATGAAGGCGGCGACTTCAAGCTGCGTATTACCCTTAAGCCGGAAGCAGAAACGCGGATTCAGGATTCAGCCGTGCAGCAGAATCTGGTCACTTTGCGAAATCGTGTCAATGAACTGGGTGTGGCCGAACCGGTGATACAGCAGCAGGGCACTGATCGGGTGGTGGTGCAACTGCCGGGCGTGCAGGATACGGCGCGCGCCAAAGATATCCTAGGCCGTACCGCCACGCTCGAAGTGCGCATGGTGGATGATACGAGCCAGGCAGTCCCGGGCGCTGCCCCCCCGTTTGGAACCGAGATGTTCAAGGAGAGGAACGGCACTCAGTTGCTGGTGAAAAAGCAGGTGGTACTTACTGGAGAGCGCATCAACGATGCCCAACCGGGGTTCGATAACCGTACCAATGAAGCTGCTGTACACATTAATCTTGACGGTATTGGCGCACGGTTATTCAAGGAGGCGACGCGCGAAAATGTAGGCAAGCGCATGGCTATCATCCTGTTTGAAAGGGGTAAGGGCGAAATAATTACTGCACCGGTAATTCGCGAGGAAATCGGTGGCGGCCGCGTACAGATCAGCGGGCAGATGGATACTGTCGAAGCTCAGGATACTGCCTTGCTGCTACGCGCCGGTGCGCTGGCGGCTCCGATGGAAATCATAGAAGAACGCACTGTCGGACCCAGCTTGGGCGCTGATAACATCACCCGGGGGTTTGATTCCACCAAGATTGGCTTCATCCTGGTCGCGGTATTCATGATTGGCTACTACCTGATGTTCGGCACGATCTCGGTATTGGCGCTGGGGGCGAATTTGCTGTTGCTGGTGGCGCTGCTGTCGATGTTGCAGGCTACACTCACCTTGCCGGGTATGGCAGGCATCGCGCTGACGCTGGGTATGGCGATCGATGCGAACGTGCTGATCAACGAGCGCATTCGGGAGGAGCTGCGCAATGGTGTTACACCGCAGGCCGCGATTCACGCTGGATATGACCGGGCATTTGGCACCATACTTGACTCCAACGTTACCACCATGATTGCCGGGGTCGCATTGTTCATGTTTGGATCCGGGCCGATCAAGGGTTTTGCGGTGGTGCTGTGCCTGGGTATCCTGACCTCAATGTTCAGCGCAGTGCTGGTGTCGCGGGCAATGGTGAATTATATATACGGTCGCAAGGCAAGGCTCACCAAACTCGCAATAGGTTAGGAAAACAACATGGAATTCTTCAAGATTAAGAACGACATCCCGTTTATGAGCTACGGGAAAATAACCACCAGCATTTCGCTGGTGACTTTTTTGTTCGCGGTATTTTTTCTCGCTACCAGGGGACTGAATTTCGGCGTGGATTTCACCGGCGGTACGGTGATCGAGGTGCATTACGCGCAGTCTGCGGATCTTGCCAGGGTACGCGAGCAACTTGCCGCAACAGGCTTGCCGGACGCGCTGGTGCAGAATTTTGGTTCCAGCCACGATGTGTTGATTCAGGTTCCGCTTAAGCAGAATAATTTGGGTGCAAAACTTAGCGAAAGAGTATTCAACAATATTTGCCTGGCAGAGGCAGCTAATCTCAATCAGCCATTTGAGGCAACTTGTCCGCAAGTGATTAAATCATATTGTGAGCGCCGTCTTAAGGAGGGAGATGTCGGTAAATTCGATCAGGACTGGAAAAATAATGGCGGTCCTGATTACGATTGCTCAAATTCTTCACGGTTAAGCAACCAAGGAACCAGCGTTACGCTGAATCGTGTTGAATTCGTCGGGCCGCAGGTTGGCAAGGATCTGATAGAAAATGGTGCACTGGCATTGATGCTGGTTTCATTGGGTATCGTCTGTTATCTGTGGCTGCGTTTCGAGTGGAAATTCGGATTGTCCGCGATCATTGCCAACTTGCATGATGTGGTCATCATTCTTGGCTTCTTTGCTTTTTTTCAGTGGGAGTTCTCGCTTTCGGTGCTGGCGGCAGTGCTGGCGGTATTGGGCTACTCGGTGAATGAATCGGTGGTGGTGTTTGACCGGATCCGGGAGAACTTCCACAAGATGCGCAAGGCCGGAGTGGCCGAGATTATCGATAACGCCATTACCCAAACGATGTCTCGCACCATCATCACCCATGGCTGCACGCAGATGATGGTCGGTGCGATGCTGTTCCTGGGGGGTGAAACGCTGCACTACTTCGCGATGGCTCTAACCATCGGGATTTTATTCAGCATCTATTCCTCTGTGCTGGTTGCCAGCC
>Ga0224495_10001166_pt1 | contig 19091 bp, 17 predicted proteins | sample SF_Jul11_sed_USG_FD_168128 | JGI IMG/M metagenome (GOLD analysis project Ga0224495, IMG submission 168128) | Sediment microbial communities from San Francisco Bay, California, United States - SF_Jul11_sed_USGS_4_1 | ecosystem: Environmental > Aquatic > Marine > Sediment | place: USA: California... | reverse complement strand
GCCGGCATCCAGAGCGTCTCACCGTCAAATTGAATACGGTTTACATGTTTATAGTCAATAAGATCCAGAAATGCAAAAATTTGATCCATATTATAGACGACCACTTTGGTCAAGGGAAAGATCAAATTAAGGTCAACATCAAGTTTATGTTCTCTGATATTGTAAATGTTCACCGTATGCTCCGAGAATTTAAGAATCTTACCGACACCCGAACTGCTTCCTCCTTCAAGGGGTTCATCCGAAAGGGGTGATAGTTGGACACCTTTGTGATCGAAATAGTCTTTTAGAAAGGTAAAATGGATATTCCATATATTTTCTCCAGGCTGAACCACGTGAATCCCGAATGATTCTATTTTTTCTTTTGTCGTCATATCCTGTGATTTGAGGTCTTTTTCCACGATATCACCACTTTTTAGACGAATCTTTTCCAAAATTTCCTGCATTGAAACCGTTGAATCGCCGATTTTAATTGATTCATTGGATTGTGCAATAATATCAACTCCTTTATTAACTCCATATTGTGCTTTTCGCTGTTGCATGAGTGCCTTGAGTTCTTTGTCTTCTTCAATTTTGTTGTAATCAATAATCGGTTCCGTATCTGAAGGAATTTGAATTTTATCAGTTCCTTTTTGTGTTCCGGATATCGATTTTTGTTTCATCAGAAACCTAAAACCCGCATATGCTCCAACAAGCACCATAGCGATGATAACAACTCCAATAACTCTATTTGCCTTTTTTACAGTTTTTTTTGGCATAATTTTTCCTTTGGATACATGATAATGGATTGTATAACCCTTGATTGTAAACAAAATTGGAAAATAATTATAGATATCTTGTATATAGGGTGCTCTCGGCTTTCGCTTATTTAGGGCATAGATCGGTTCTATTCTTCACAGTTAATTTCGCTCATGCCGGGAATAATTTTTGTATCCCCCTCAATGGTGATGGAAAGGCCTCTCCTGATTTCCAGATCTAAAATTTCTTTGCGTTTCTTATTTAAAAGGTAATCGGCAACACCGTGCGGGACGATTCCTTTGACACTTGAAATTTCAGCTTTTATGGTTTCAAGGCGAAGTCGTCGGAGAAAGTCAAGGGCCAGCATTTCAGTAGAGGGGACCATTCCTTTCCCCTTACAATGGCTGCAGGGCTCGAAACTGCTGGATTCGATAGAGGGACGAATTCGCTGTCTAGACATTTCCATCAAGCCAAATTTTGAAATTTTACCGATATTTGTTTTGGCCTTATCCGGTTTAACGTAATTTTTAACGGCCCTTTCAACTTCTGATTTGTGTTTGGGGTCTTTCATGTCGATAAAATCGATGACAATAAGGCCGCCCAAGTCTCTGAGTCGTAACTGGCGTGCAATTTCCTCGGCTGCTTCAATATTGGTTTGAAGTGCGGTTTGTTCAATGGACTTTTTTCTGGTTGCCTTACCTGAATTAACGTCGATGGATACGAGTGCTTCAGTCTGTGCTATTACAAGAGTGCCGCCGGATTTAAGTTTCACATGACTTGCGTAAATCGATGAAATCTGATCTTCAAGTTGGTATTTGGTGAATATCGGCCTGTCCCCTTTGTAGTATTTGACGATTTTTCTATGTTTTGGCGATACGATTTTAACAAAGTCTTTAACAACATGGTATACGGCCTCATCATCGATGAGGATTTCGGTTACATCAGGTGTGAAGTAATCGCGTATGGATCTTACGGCAAGATTTTGCTCTTTATAAAGTAATACAGGCGCTTTTACTTTTGTCACATTTATTTTGATGTTCTTCCACAGGCGCAAAAGATAGTTTACGTCTTTTGACATGCTTGGTTTAGTACTGTTTATACCTGCGGTGCGGACAATAATACCGAATCCCTCCGGTATCTTAAGCTTACTGACGATACTTTTTAAACGCATACGCTCGTCTTCATCTTCTATTTTGCGTGAGATTCCCCGGCTGTCGCTTCCAGGCATAAGCACTAAGTATCGACCAGGCAAAGATATATAAGTTGTAAGCATGGCACCCTTTTTCATGAAGGGATCTTTGGTCACCTGCACCAAGAGCTCTTGGCCACGCCTGACCATTTTTAATATGGATCTATCTTTAGAGAGATTGTCTTGAAAATAATCGCTGTGGATTTCATTTTTTTGCAAAAAACCGTGACGATCAGCGCCAAAATCTACAAATGCGGCCTGGAGGCTTGGTTCAATGCGAGTGATGATTGCCTTGTAAATGTTGCCATGGATAATTTCTTTTCCTGAACTTTCAATATGGAATTCTTCAAGCTTCAAGTCCTTGACTTTTGCAATTCTGCATTCCTCAGGATCTATGGCATTGATAAGGATTTTACTGCTCATGAAATAGCTTTCCAATTTAGGTTAAGAACAATTAGAGTGAGACTTCCGGCTCAGCACAAATAAGGATTGTTTATGGGCAAAAACAGGCTTTAATCTTGGGCACTTGCTCTTTTAAATGAATATGAAATTGTCATGTACAAGTCAAACGATTTCTTGCCTGTGCAAAATTCAGGTCTTATGACTTGCTATTTGCATCGTGTTGTGGCATGAAACCTATTGTCATATTAGGATGATGTTCTTTTTTTTCATCAATTTTCGTGCAAGATTCAGATATTAAATTAGGATATTATAAATATACTTATTTGAATTACAATATTTTTTAGAGGTTAATCATATAAAATGGATGAACGATACGATCCCAGGAAAATAGAATCTAAATGGCAAAATTTCTGGGAAGAGGCAAAGCTTTTTACGGTCAAAGAGGATTCGAATAAAGAAAAGTATTATCTGCTTGAGATGTTTCCTTATCCTTCCGGTAATATCCACATGGGGCACGTGAGAAACTATACCATCGGAGATGTTGTTGCGAGATACAAAAGAATGCAAGGGTTTAATGTCCTTCATCCCATGGGCTGGGATGCATTTGGCATGCCGGCGGAAAACGCTGCAATTGCAAATAATAGTCACCCGGCCAAGTGGACTTATGGAAATATCGATGCCATGCGATTCCAGTTGAAGCGTCTGGGTTTTTCCTATGATTGGGATCGGGAAATCGCTACCTGCAGCCCTGAATATTATCAGTGGGAACAGTGGCTTTTTTTAAAAATGTATGAAAAGGGGATGGCCTATCGTAAGGAATCCTTTGTGAACTGGTGTGAACACTGCCAGACAGTACTTGCCAACGAACAGGTAGAAGCCGGCCTGTGCTGGAGATGTGGCCAACAGGTTCGACAGAAAAAGCTCTGGCAATGGTTTTTCCGCATTACCGATTATGCCCAGGATCTCTTGTCGTATTGTGAAAAGCTGCCGGGTTGGCCTGAAAAGGTTATTACGATGCAGAAAAATTGGATCGGGAAGAGTACGGGTGCAGAAATTCGGTTTCCCATAGAAAACTCGGATGAGCAAATACCGGTGTTTACAACACGACAGGATACCGTATATGGGGCGACGTTTATGTGCCTTGCGCCGGAGCACCCGCTGGTGGTCAAACTGTCCCGAGGAACTCCGCAAGAACTAGAAGTATCCGAGTTTATCCAGCGCATATCCATGCAGGATCGATCGGTCAAGGCCGTGGAGAGTTACGAAAAAGAGGGTGTCTTTACAGGTGCATATTGTATCAACCCTTTAAATGGTATTCGCATGCCGATCTATACGGCCAATTTTGCGCTAATGGAATATGGTACCGGGGCTGTTATGTCCGTTCCGGCGCATGATCAGCGAGATTTTGAATTCGCACGCAAGTATGGTCTCGATATTATTGTGGTTGTAAAACCTCATGATGCCGATCTCGATCCTGATACAATGACCGAGGCCTTTGCTGGTGAAGGCGCTATGATTAATTCCGGTCGGTTCAATGGAATAGATAGTGTACAAGCGCTGGACGATATCGCTGCTTACCTGGAAGAAAAGGGCCTCGGAAAGAAAACAACCAGCTTCAGACTAAGGGACTGGGGGATTTCAAGACAGCGATACTGGGGTGCACCAATACCCATCATTCATTGTGAAAAATGCGGCATTGTTCCGGTCCCTGAAAAGGACCTTCCCATTTTGCTTCCAGAGGATGCCAATCTTCTTGAAGGCGGTAAATCACCATTGTCGACCCTTGAATATTTTGCAAAGACGCCTTGTCCGGCCTGTGGCAGTCCCGAGGCCAGACGAGAAACCGATACAATGGATACGTTTGTAGAGTCTTCGTGGTATTATGAAAGATATTGCAGTCCGAACTGTAAAACCGCCATGTTTGACCGTAAAGCCGTAGATTACTGGATGCCTGTCGATCAGTATATCGGTGGTGTTGAACACGCAATTTTACATCTGCTCTATTCCAGATATTACACCCGTGTTTTATATGATTTTGGCCTTGTTAAATATAAGGAACCTTTTACACGGCTTTTGACCCAGGGAATGGTTTGTAAAGAGACGGTTTCCTGTCCTGAACACGGTTTTTTGCTCCCTGAAGGAATAAAAGGAGCCGGTGAAGAACAGCTGTGTAAAGAATGCGGTCAACAGACCATCGTCGGTCGTGTTGAAAAGATGTCCAAGTCAAAAAAGAACGTTATCGATCCCAACATTCTTTTAGAAAAATTTGGTGCTGATACCACAAGACTCTTCTGCCTTTTTGCAGCGCCACCTGAAAGAGACCTGGAATGGAGCGAACAGGGCGTTGAGGGCGGTTATCGCTTTCTAAACCGTGTGTGGCGACTGGCTTTAAATTGGGAGAACCTGATTCGTGACGCCAAGCCTTTTAACGGCAGTCCGGATCAGCTGGAGGACGATTCTCGCGCGCTATTCAAAAAAAACCATGCAACGATAAAAAAGGTTACCAGAGATATCGAAGACAGATTCCATTTCAACACCGCTATCAGTGCAGTAATGGAACTCGTAAATACAATGTACGGAATCGATCTTGGTGATAAGAACTCTCAAAAGATCGGGGTTATGCGGCTATCCATAGAATCTGTTGCGCTTCTTTTAGCACCCATTGTCCCTCATTTTGCCGAAGAATTGTGGGAGGTGCTTGGATTTGATACCAGCATCCTGCTGGCTTCATGGCCGTCTTACAGGGAGGACGCTCTAATCAAAGATGAGCTCTTGATCGTGGTACAGGTCAACGGCAAACTTAGAAGCAAGTTCCACACAGATGCAGATGCAGATGACGATACCCTAAAAGAAATGGCGCTTTCAGATGAAAGAGTCTTAAAATTCATCGATGGCAAACCCATTAAAAAAATTGTTGTTGTGAAAAAGAAACTTGTTAATATCGTGGTATAATCTAACATTGAAATTCTGGTCCTCTGGGTCAGGTCAGAGATAACTGGCTCTACCTGAAGAATTGCTGGAAGAGTTTGAAGTGAGCTAAAGTTTAAAGTGAGCTAAAATTAAGGAATTCTGCCAATTATATAAAATCAGCGGAGCGCAGCGACTCCATAACTTTAGGCACTTTAGATCACTTTAGACACTTTTAACTTCTACTAAAACAGCCCCTTCCAGGGGTTATATAAAAACCGGGCCCTCTGTGTCCGGATTCTTTACTTCATGAACTTAAAAGCTATAACAGCCTTCTTTTATCATCAAAAATATATCTGGGCGGTTATTATTATCCCCTTGTTTTTTTCGGCGTGCGGCTATCGGTTTTCAGGAAGTGGAAATTTACCGGGAGGAATACAGACGATTGCCATAGAAATTTTTGAAAACCGCACCCCGGAAACCGGGCTGGAAAATACCATTACAAATGGTCTGATATATGAATTTACCCGGAAGGGAAGAAGTGTTCAGAAAAACAGCAAGCAGGCTGACGCAGTCCTTACCGGTGTTATTGCATCCGAGCGCATCACGACAATTTCCCGTCAAGCGCAGCAAAGCCCTCTCGCAAGGCGGGTTGAAATTATCGTCAATTTGAAGTTAACAGGTTCGGGCGGTGGGGTAAAATGGTCCGCATCAGGTGTTTCAGAATTCCAGGAATATAATGTGGCGACGGACAAACAGGCTACCGAGATTAACAAGCGCCAAGCCATCGAAACCCTTTCTAAAAAACTTGCAGAAAAAGTCTACAATCGTTTAACAGAAGATTTTTAAAGAATTCAACAAAAAAGCGCATCGTACAAAGAATGTAGAAATTTCATTTCATTTTGCACGTTGCGCTTTTTTCCGGTTAGGCGGAGATGGTGTTTACCAATTTCGATAGGCGTGAAATTTTGCGAGAAGCCGTCTTTTTGTGAATCACACCCTTTTGGGCGGCTCTATCAATGTTCGATTTCGCCATATCGAGATTTTTCAATGCTTCTTCTTTAGAGCTTTCACTCACAGAAAGTCGCACATCTTTGACAATATTTTTTGTCTTTGTTTTCACGGATTTATTGCGCAACCGTCTAATCTCGTTCTGACGTGCGCGTTTAAGTGCAGATTTATGATTGGCCAATTTCTTAATAAACTCCTTTCATTATTAATTTAAAAGATGTAAATTATGAGCTTATTAAATATAAGTCAAGAAGTTTTTGCTTCGTTATAAAAAACTTGGTCCTGCGATCTATGTCAGAGAATTATAGCTCTGCCTGATGAATCATTGTAAGAGTTTGAAGTGAGCTAAAGTTTAAAGTGATCTAAAGTTAAGGAATTCTGCCAATTATATTTTAATGACAGCGCGTTAGCGCTACCTTAACTTTAGGCACTTTAGATCACTTCAAACTTTAGGCACTTGTAATAGGCACTTTAGATCACTTTAGGCACTTTTAACTACTACGGCTTTAAATAAAACAGCCCCTTCCAGGGGTTATATAAAAGTCAGGCCCCATAGATCCGAATCATTTATTTCAAATCATGAATCCTTCAAAAAAACAAATCGATCATGAAAATGACCGCGTAACAAAAGCCGCAGGAGTTGTTGGATCAGCGACACTATTGAGCCGTATTTTCGGATTTATAAGAGATGTTGTCATTGCCTGGTTTTTCGGTGCCGGATTGAGCTCAGATGCATTCTTTGTAGCTTTCAGGATCCCAAACCTTTTAAGAAGGCTTTTTGCCGAGGGTTCTTTAAGCGTTGCATTTATCCCTGTATTTACCGACACGCTCACGAATCGAGGAAAAGATGAAGCCTTTGAAATGGCAAGATCCGCCGTAAGACTGCTGTCGGTGCTGCTGGTTGTCGTTGCCATTGCAGGTATTTTTTTGTCTCCACTTATCATTCGCATCATTGCACCCGGCTTTACCGATTCACCTGAAAAATTGTCCGTTACCATTTTTCTCACGCGCATCATGTTCCCCTATATCTTCTTTATCGGAATGGTTGCACTTTCCATGGGAATTCTTAATGTTCTGGGTCACTTCGCTGCACCGGCCCTTGCCCCTGTTTTTTTGAACATCTCCATTATATGTTCGGTTTTTTTAATTTCACCGCACATGGCCAATCCTGTAACAGGTCTGGCTATCGGTGTGGTGATCGGTGGTATTTTGCAGCTTGGACTTCAGGTGCCGTTTTTGATTAAAAAAGGGTTCTATTTTTGGCAAAAAGCAAAAATTTTCCATCCCGGCCTCAAGAAAATAGGCCTGTTGATGTTTCCCACCATATTCGGCGCTGCGGTCTATCAAATCAATATCCTGGTGGGGACCCTTTTGGCGTCACTGCTTCCCGAAGGGAGTGTTTCGTATCTATATTATGCCGACCGTTTGGTGCAGTTTCCCCTTGGGATATTTGCAATAGCAGCAGCAACCGCTGTTTTGCCGAGTATTTCCAGACAGGCCGCAAAAAAGGACTTGCAGGCTGTCCGGGATACCTTTGCATATGCCATGAAACTGGTTTTTTTTATTACCATTCCCTCAATGGTCGGCCTGATCGTTTTAAGAGAACCGATCGTTGCGTTATTATTTAAAAGGGGTGCGTTTGATGCAAAGACCACACATTTGACTGCATATGCCCTTTTATACTATAGTATGGGATTATGGGCTTTTTCAGCCGTGCGGATTGTGGTTTCAACATTTTATGCACTGCAGGATACAAAAACTCCGGTACAAATGGCTGTCATATCTGTCTGTGCCAATATCATTCTTGGCGTTGTTCTCATGGGGCCGCTGGGGCATGGAGGGCTTGCACTGGCCACTTCTCTGGCTTCCATGTTAAACCTCGGGCTTCTTGTCCGGGCTTTAAGGGCAAAACTCGGCATGGTGGGATTGAAAACGATTATGACGTCCGTTTATAAGACAGTAATCTGTTCAGTATTTATGGGTGCTGCTGTCTGGGCGTCTGCTCTATTCATTATTCCTTCTGAAGACGGGAGTCTGATGGGCCTTTTCTTTGGGCTTGTGGGAAGCATAATTATCGGCCTCGTATTATATGGTTCTTTTTCTTTATTGCTTAAAAGTCGAGAATTGGAAAAGGTTATGGCCATAGCCAGAAAGGAGAAGAATAAAGCGTGAGTTTGAAGAAAAATATAATGCTTGTTTTAGCAATAATGACGATGTGTTTGATGTTGTTGTTTATCGTGTTCGGTGAAAATGGCCTTACGGATCTGTATAAACTTAAAATGGAAAAGGATAACTTGTCGAAAAAAAACGATGAACTTAAAAAGGAAAATATCTCTTTTTATCGTGAAATAGAGCGGTTGAAAAATGATCCCAGATATGTTGAAGATGTGGCCAGAAAGGAGCTGGGTGTCATCGGCAAAGACGAAATGATCATCAAAGTAAAACCTAAACCGAGAGTTTCAAATAGTAAAAAAGAAAGGTCCCAAAAAAATTGAGTAAAGACGATGTCTTTTATACCCGGACAATGGCAAAAGTTTATGCTGATCAGGGTAATTTACTAAAAGCCGCCGAAATCTACAGATATCTTTTAGAATGTGAACCCGAACACCAGGACCTTAGGGAGGCACTTTCTGAAATTGAGAGGAAGCTCAATGAAAAATCGCCGGATGATCTTATCAAGCTGTTCAACAGATGGATTGATCTTCTGCTCAAGTATCATAACTTGCAAAAACTTATGAGGTTTAGAAATTATCTCAGTGGTCCGAAATAAATTTTTTAAGGAAAAATATTTCTTATGAAAAGTATTATCGACAACAAAAATATCGTTCTGGGAGTATCCGGAGGCATCGCAGCATATAAAAGCGTTGAGCTTTTGAGACTTTTCATAAAAGAAGGTGCCAATGTCAGGGTTATTATGACAAAATACGCCCAAGCGTTTGTGGGTGCATTGACCTTTAAAGCCTTATCCGGTCAAGCGGTGTGCACGGATCTTTTTGAGAAAAGCGATGATGCATCCATAAGGCATATTGACTGGGCCGAACAAGCAGATGCCGTGGTGATTGCCCCGGCAACCGCCAACATTATCGGTAAGCTGGCCAATGGGATTGCCGATGATGCCCTAAGTACCTTCATGATGGCTGTAACGTGCCCTGTGGTCCTCTGTCCTTCAATGAATACGAATATGTTTGAAAGCAATGCCGTACAGAGAAATCTTGAAATACTCCGAACTGATGGGTACCTTGTCATAGACCCGGAGTCCGGGAGTCTGGCCTGCGGAACTACAGGCCCCGGTCGTCTTCCTGAACCTCATGACATATTGGACAGAACTGTTTTCTACCTTACGCCTAAGGATCTGAAAGATAAGAGAATACTTGTTACCGCCGGTCCCACCCGAGAACCTATCGATCCTGTCAGATTTATCAGCAACCCTTCTTCCGGCAAAATGGGCTTTGCAGTTGCAAGGGCTGCCGAGTATAGAGGCGGCAAGGTTACTTTGATTACCGGTCCGACAAACCTTTTGGATCCCAACAATGTTGCCGTGATCAGGGTGAACACCGCCAAAGAGATGGCTCTTGCTGTATTTGAGAATATGGAGCATTCCGATATCATTATCAAAACAGCTGCAGTTTCCGATTACCGGCCTAAGGATCATGCCGAACAAAAACTCAAGAAGGAAAAGGATGAACTGGTTTTGTCCCTGGAAAGAACCCAGGATATTCTAAAAGAAATCGGCAGGAATAAAAAAGAACAGATTCTCGTAGGATTTGCTGCGGAAACAGAACGTCTTGAACGACATGCAGAACAAAAACTGGCTGAAAAAAATCTCGACATCATTGTCGGAAATATCGTGGGCCATCCTGATTCCGGTTTCGGTGCCGACACAAATATGGTAACATTATTTTATAAAGACGGCACAAAAGAGAATCTTCCTAAAATGCCCAAAGATGATGTCGCAAATATTTTACTGGATCGGATATTAAAAATTTTATAATCATCTCCCAAAGAATTGGTCGATTGATAAGGGGCCAAGGGTTCAAGGATTCAAGGGTTCGAGTGAAAAAGCTTTAAAAACAAATAAATAAAGATAATACCTTGATCCTTGGAGTCACTTTCTTATAAGAACATATTTTTGAAAAGATCGAGGAATAAAGGCAGAAAAAACTTCAATGTTAACGTCTTCTGAATCAAAGCGTTTACAATCACTTGACCCCTTGAATCCTTGAATCCTCGAATCCTTTTCTCCAACTAATTTGGAGAAGAACCAAATTTCATGACACTTTTCGAATCCAATCCCAATTTATTGAAATCAGGGATTACCACTACACTTGAAGATATAAAGACCTTTTTCAGATTATTGGCTGAAAACGGATGTCAGGGGTTTGAATGTTCAAAGGAAAGCCTCAACAAGATTAAAAGCTGGGGACGTAAAGAGGGGGTTTCGTCAGAAACCCTTGAGGCAATTCGAACGGATCTGGGGGACTGCAGACGCTGCAGGCTTTCTGATAAACGGAAAAACATTGTATTCGGCGCCGGCGATCCTCATGCGAGCCTCATGTTTGTGGGTGAAGGACCAGGATATGATGAAGACCAAATGGGCGAACCCTTTGTCGGGGCTGCAGGAAAGCTTCTTACCAAAATCATCGAAGCGATAAATCATACGCGAGAACAGGTCTATATTTGTAATATCATTAAATGTCGTCCTCCCGGAAACAGAAATCCAATGACAGATGAGATCGAAGTATGCTTTCCTTTTTTAAAACGCCAGATTGCATGCGTAAAACCGGATATTATTTGTGCACTGGGGACTTTTGCCGCTCAGACACTTCTTGAAACCAAATCGCCGATTTCAAAACTCAGAGGATGTTTTTATGATTATATGGGGGCAAGGGTGTTACCGACATATCATCCTGCATATTTGCTTCGTAATCCAGATAAGAAGCGAGATGTTTGGGAGGATATGAAAACATTAATGAAAGCCATGGGGTCTAATCAGTAAATTAGATACTTGACATGATTTTTATTTACGAAACTTCTTGGTGATAAGGATAGAAAAAGTGTAGAGTGCCTAAAGTGAACTAAAGTGAGCTAAAGTTAAGGTATTCTGGCAATTTATATTAGAATGTCAGCGCGATAGCGCTTCCTCAACTTTAGTCACTTTTGATCACTTTAAACTTTAGTCACTCTTGTAACGACTGTGCCAGGTTATCCAGCAATATTATTTATGTCGAACAATTAATGTGCTTATTAGTAAGACTTTTAAAATGAAGAGAATAAATTTTATTTTACCGGCTTTGTTATTATTTTTATTTTATTTTCCCGGAAACAATTTTGCGGCCGAAAATGAAGTCTATATCATTGAAATTTCGGGCTCCATAAATCCTGCTGTGGCTGATTTTTTAAAAAAGGGAATTAACCAGGCTTCCGGGGATGGCGTTTCATGTGTCATTATTAAGATCGACACGCCCGGCGGCCTTGCTGAATCGATGCGTGAAATCGTCAAGGCAATCTTTGCAAGCAAGGTTCCGGTTGTGACTTATGTTGCACCAAGCGGCGCCAGGGCCGCTTCGGCAGGCGTCATGATTACCATCGCTGCGGACATTGCTGCCATGGCGCCGGGAACAAACATTGGTGCCGCACATCCGGTGGGAGCCGGCGGCAAGGATATCGGCGGGAAAATGTCTGAAAAAGTCATCAATGATATGGTTGCCCAGGTCAAAAGTATAGCCCAGAAAAGGGGAAGGAACGTCCAATGGGTTGAAAAGGCGGTTCGCGAAAGCGTTTCCGTGACGGAGACCGAGGCCCTTAAGACAAATGTCATAGATATTGTGGCAAAAGATATGGATGATTTGATACGTCAGATTAATGGTCGCAAAATTGAAAACAAAGGGGTTTTAAAACTTGATAATCCTAAAAAAACGATTATTGAGGAAACCTTGCGGACCAAGGTTTTAAAGATCATCAGTGATCCGAATGTAGCGTATATTCTTATGATGATCGGTCTTGCCGGTCTCTATTTTGAACTGTCACACCCCGGTGCCGTGCTTCCTGGAGTCGTGGGCGGGATATCGATTATTCTGGCATTTTTTGCATTTCAGACCATACCGGTCAACTATGCCGGATTTCTGCTTATTATTCTTGCCATTGTTTTTTTTATCATGGAGATGAAAATTGCAAGTTACGGTCTTTTGAGTATTGCAGGCATTACCTCACTTTTACTGGGCTCCTTGATGTTGTTTGAAGACAACGGCACCGATATGAGATTGTCGTGGAAAGTGCTTGTATCGACACTTACGGTCGTTTCCGGTTTTTTTGTCGTTATTTCAGGGCTGGTTTTTAAATCTCAGATGTCAAAGCCAAGAACAGGTGCAAGCGGTCTTTTGGGTGAAATCGGAGTGGTTAAAGAACCCATATTGCAGGAAGGCAAGGTGTTTGTTCACGGAGAGCTGTGGAAAGCGATTTCAAAAGATCCCATCGAAAAGGGGGCCAAGGTCAGAGTTGTAAAGGTCGAGAACCTTGTTCTGGAAGTGGAACCTATAGAATAAATACAGGAGAATAAAATGTATACAATAATCGCAGTCGTTATATTGACGGTCCTTTTTCTCTCTGCAGCCATACGCATATTAAACGAATATGAACGAGGCGTTATCTTCAGGCTCGGCAGGGTGATAAAGGCAAAAGGACCGGGGCTGATCATCCTGATTCCGGTTATAGACAAAATGATGAAGGTCAGCATGCGCCTTGTGGCCATGGATGTGGACCCTCAGGACGTCATCAGCAGGGACAATGTCTCCGTAAAGGTGAATGCGGTCATCTATTTTAGAGTCATTGAACCCATAAAAGCTATTGTTGAAGTTGAAAATTACACATATGCGATGTCCCAACTGGCCCAGACAACCTTGAGAAGTGTATGCGGTCAGGCGGAGCTTGATGAACTACTGTCTGCAAGGGAAAAAATCAATTCTCAACTTCAGGAAATTCTCGACACCCATACGGATCCGTGGGGGATAAAAGTCACAACCGTAGAGCTTAAGCATATTGATCTGCCCCAGGAAATGCAGCGATCTATGGCCAAGCAGGCTGAAGCGGAGCGGGAGCGACGTGCCAAGGTGATTAATGCTGAAGGTGAGTTCCAAGCTGCAACAAAGCTGGCTGAAGCGTCTGAAATTATGCGTGAACATCCCATGGCCCTGCAGCTAAGATATCTTCAGACCATGCGCGAAATAGCTGCCGAGCAGAATACAACGACCATCTTTCCGTTTCCTATCGATCTTTTCAAGCCGTTTCTGGATGCTATGGGCAAAACAATAAAGGAAGAAAAGGAATAAAAGTCATCTATTTATTGACATCATTTAAAAAAATTGCTTAATTAAATCTTTTCATCTTGTAACAACCACAGCGGGGGTTTTACAGCCTCCGCTTGTGCTTTTTAACCATTGTTCAGAAAAGGAGACCTTGAAGCATGGGTGTGAAGAAAAAGGAAGCCAAAGAAAAACCCTTGGACAAAATGACAGCCAAAGAATTGAGAGAACTTGGGAAACAAATACCTGAAATAACTGGTGTTTATGGTATGAACAAGGCAGAGCTGATCAGCGCCATTAAAAAAGCAAGAGGGATCGTAGAAGATACCAAGGCAACGCCGGATGCCTCAGTTCGTGAAATTAAGTTGAAAATTAGATCACTTAAGGAAAATCACGAAAATGCTCTGAATAACAATGATAAAAAAATGGCGGATATTTATCGACGCCGTATTATAAAACTAAAGAAAAAGACGCGTAGAGCGGCATAGCCGACAAATCATCAACGGCAGGCGACGGTGACGAATCTCAAGTAACGAGTGGTCGTGGAGATCTTATTTAGTCCTGAAAAACCTGTTCCTACGGGGCTATGCCTGTCCCGCATTGCGGGAGTCAGAGTTGTCCGACTCTGCCTGAAGAAGCGCTGCAAGAGTTTGAAGTGAACTAAAGTTAAAAGTGAGCTAAAGTTAAGGAATTCTATCAATTATATGAAATCAGCGGAGCGAAGCGACTCCATAACTTTAGGCACTTTAGCTCACTTTAGGCACTTTAAACTTTTGCATACACAGAATGAAAAAACCAAGTTATAAATACTTAACGTATTTACGAATACATGTACTAAGTTTATGATCGATCCCTCTTCATTGGCTTTTGATATTGACGGTGTTCTTGCAGACACCATGACATTGTTTTTAGATATTGCACGGGAAGAATATCAAATTCGCGGTGTCAAATATGAAGACATCACGTGTTATACATTGGAAGAGTGTGTCGATATTGATCCGGTTCTTATCAAGACGATTTTAACCCGGATAATGGATGGAACCCATAAAGTGTCTTTAAAACCAATGCCAGGTGCCAGGAATGTCTTAACCCGATTGGGCCGACTGCACAACCCGATTTTATTTGTGACCGCTCGACCGACCAGAGAACCCATATATGAATGGATACAAAGCGTATTGTCTTTTGATCCTGATTCGATAGAAGTTGTTGCAACAGGTTCATTTGACGCCAAGGTCGATGTGCTTTCAAGCAGAGATATTTCTTATTTTGTAGAGGACAGGCTTGAAACATGTTATCCACTTTTCGAGGCGGGCGTTACGCCTATTATTTTCAAGCAACCATGGAACAGAAAACGTCATCCTTTCGTAGAAGTCGACACTTGGAAAGAGCTTGAGTCTTTGATTGAATTTTGATGATTTCACAATCTTTGAAGAATCAGATCAGATCCTTTATCGACTCCCTTCACTCTGAAAAGGGATACGCTGCAAACACGTGCCGTGCGTATTCGCACAATCTTAACGAGTTTATTTCATTTGTCAGTGAAAGCTACTTTTCAACTGAAAATCAAAAGGGTGCTGATCTGTTGAAGGCCGATCAGATCAACAGCCTGATGATAAGAGGTTATCTGGGGTTTTTACACAAAAAGAACAAAAAAGTTACCATGGCGAGAAAACTTTCGGCTGTTCGTTCTTTTTTCAGATTTCTTGTCAAGCATGGTGTTATACTGGACAACCCGTTGGATCTGATTTTGACACCGAAACAGAAAAAAGCAATTCCAGTATACCTCCCCGTGGATGATGTTTTCAGGCTGCTCGATTCGATAAAGACCGATACACTGGCCGGCATCAGAAACCGTGCTATTTTTGAAACACTTTACTCGAGCGGGATCCGTGTTTCGGAACTTGAAGGCCTGGATGTCTTTGATGTGGATTTTAAAAAATGTTTAATTCGTGTCGTTGGAAAAGGTAACAAAGAAAGAATTGTTCCCATCGGCAAAAAGGCCATAACTGCGATTAAAGAGTATAGAGAAAGATTGCAAAGCGATGCGGGGATAGGAGAAGACGATAATACGCCACTCTTTTTAAACAAGGACCATGGTCGCCTGACAAGTCGCTCCATAGCCCGCATTCTTGATAAAACGGCAAGAGAAAGTGGTCTCTTGATACCTGTTTCTCCCCATGCGCTGCGTCATACATTTGCAACGCATATGCTGGATGCCGGGGCGGATTTGAGGGTAGTTCAGGAACTTTTGGGACATAAAAGTCTATCCACGACGCAGAAATATACCCACGTGAGCATTGACAGGTTGATGGAAACCTATGACAAAGCACATCCCAGACGATGAAGTGGAAACGAAAATAAAACGATGAAATTACATGGTACGACAATTCTAGCTGTCAGACATAAGGGGAAAGTCGCTGTGGCCGGTGACGGCCAGGTTACATTGAACAATATCGTTATCAAGCATAAGGCCAAAAAGGTTCGGAGGATTTTCAACGACAAAATCATTGTGGGATTTGCCGGGGCTACAGCCGATGCCTTGAACCTTTCAGAACTTTTGGAAAAAAAACTTGAGCGTTACAATGGAAACCTGATGCGTAGTGCCGTAGAATTGGCACGGGATTGGAGAACCGATAAATTCTTAAGGCGTCTCGAAGCAATTATGATTGCCGTAGATGAAAATAACATGTTTGTTATTTCAGGAAATGGTGATGTGATTGAACCGGATGAAGGTGTCATGGGGATAGGATCAGGCGGCGCCGGAGCGCAGGCGGCGGCAACGGCCCTGATTAGACATGCGGACATGGATGCTGCTGGCATTGTTAAAGAAGCCATGAAAATAGCAGGTTCCATATGTGTCTTTACAAATGATGCCATCACGATTGAAGAATTATAGACCCTTAACCGATGATGAAAAACTGATAAAATGAGTAATCTTAAACCGAATGAAATTGTCGAAGAACTTGATAAATATATAATTGGCCAGCATAATGCCAAACGTTCAGTAGCCATTGCTTTGCGGAACCGTTGGCGCAGACAGCAGGTTCCGGAAGATCTCCGTGATGAGATTGTGCCGAAGAATATCATACTCATCGGACCCACCGGCGTTGGAAAAACCGAGATAGCAAGAAGACTTTCGAATTTGACCGATTCACCTTTTAATAAGGTTGAGGCATCCAAGTTTACAGAAGTGGGATATGTTGGCCGGGACGTGGAATCTATGGTAAGAGACCTTCTAGAACTTACTGTAAACATGCTTAGAACAAGAGAACAGGAGGCCGTTAAAGAGAAAGGACAACAGATTGCTGAAGAGAGGATGCTCGATCTATTGCTTCCCAAAAGCGGATTAAAATCGACTCTTAAACCAGAAGATGAAAGCCAACCGCAGTTTGAACTTGTCTCAAATAATACAGAAACAGCTTCTTCTACAAGAGAGAAACTTCGAAAAATGCTTCGTGAAGGGAAAATGGACAATCGGTATGTTGACCTTGATGTTTCAGATCGAGCAATGCCTGTTGTTGAAATATTTTCCAACGTGGGTATGGAAGAAATGGGAATTAATTTCAAGGACATGTTAGGAAGTCTTCTGCCCAAAAGTACAAAACGACGAAAAGTAAAAGTGCCTGAAGCCATGGAAATGCTTTCTGCCGAAGAGGCTCAAAACTTGGTGGATATGGATAAGGTGGTAAAAGAAGCCATTAGCAAAGTCGAACAATCAGGAATCATCTTTTTGGATGAGATTGATAAAATTGTCGGAAAGAACGGCACACAAGGCCCCGATGTATCCCGGGAAGGCGTTCAGAGAGATCTTCTTCCCATTGTGGAAGGGAGCACCGTAATGACAAAGCATGGTCCGGTTAAGACGGACAACATTCTTTTTATCGCTGCAGGAGCATTTCATGCTGTGAAGCCATCGGATATGATCCCTGAGCTTCAGGGCCGGTTCCCCATCCGGGTGGAATTGGATTCACTTGGCAGGGAAGAGTTTGTGAGGATATTGACCGAACCGAAAAATGCACTTCTTCTTCAATATATGGCGCTATTAAGGACCGAAACTGTTGACGTTGTTTTTAAAAATGAAGCTGTTGAAGAAATCGCGAGAATTGCTGAAGAGGTCAACAACGTGACCGAAAATATTGGGGCCAGACGGCTCTATACACTTATGGAGTGTCTGCTGGAGGACATTCTTTTCGACGCTCCGGATATGGAAGAGAAACGGGTGGTCATTGACAAAACATATGTGGAAGACAAGCTGAAGGACATTAAAGACGACGAGGATTTGAGACGGTATATCTTGTAACAAATTATTTCTAAAAGAGTTGTTAGGATTATAAGGATTCAAGGATTCAAGGGGTCAAGGGGCCGAGTGAAATGCTGAAGACTTATAAAGAGTTAAAAGTTTGACAGAGATCCTATCAGCTTTATTTAGAAATATATAGAATAACAAAAGGATTTCCTAAAGAAGAAAGATTTAGAAAAAAACACTTGACCCCTTGAACCCTCGAATCCTTTACATCAACTAATCAGGGCAAAAATCTTTATAATAAATATCAAAAAGACAAAACCTCAGTTGTGGTGAAAACAATGAATCCCAATGCTGCCGACATACTGATTGAAGCGCTTCCTTATATCCGCCGTTTCTATGGCATGACCATCGTGGTCAAATACGGAGGCCACGCCATGGTGGACGAACAACTGAAAGCTGATTTTGCGCGTGATATCACTTTGATGAAATTTACCGGGTTGAATCCGGTTGTTGTTCATGGCGGCGGGCCCCAGATTAACAAGGTTCTCGACCAGATGGGTATGCAGCACCAATTTATAAAAGGAATGCGGTTGACTGATGAAGCGACAATGGATGTTGTTGAGATGGTTCTTGGCGGAAAGGTAAACAAAGATATTGTGACTCAGATCAATAAACAGGGCGGCAAGGCCGTGGGTTTGAGCGGAAAGGACGGAGGACTTATTCGTGCAAAAAAGCTCCATATTGTTTATCAGGAGGATGAAAACAAGCCGCCGGAGATCATTGATCCCGGGTTGGTGGGACAGGTGACGCAGATCAATCCGAGTATCATCAATACGCTGAGCCGGGAGGGTTTTATTCCTATTATTGCCCCTGTGGGTACAGGTGATTCAGGAGAAACATACAACATCAACGCAGACCTTGTCGCGAGCAGTATGGCTGTTGCCCTTTCGGCAAAACGTCTTATATTCCTTACCGATGTAGAAGGTGTCCTAAATCTTTCCGGAGAGTTGATATCTTCAATCGATATGGAAACAATCGACCAAATGATAAAAGAAAAGGCGATTTCAGGGGGGATGATTCCTAAAATCGAGTGTGCTTTGGAGGCATTGAAAAACGGGGTTGAAAAAGTTCATATTATCAATGGAAGTAAACGTCATGCCCTGTTGCTGGAGCTTTTTACAGACAAGGGAATCGGTACGGAAGTTACCATATAGTATAAAATTCGGGAAGTTATCTATAAGTTCAATAATGGTAAGAGTTTAGCTTATTGAAAATTGATCGCTTCAGATAGAGTTAAATTTTT
>Ga0224495_10001165_pt1 | contig 19100 bp, 17 predicted proteins | sample SF_Jul11_sed_USG_FD_168128 | JGI IMG/M metagenome (GOLD analysis project Ga0224495, IMG submission 168128) | Sediment microbial communities from San Francisco Bay, California, United States - SF_Jul11_sed_USGS_4_1 | ecosystem: Environmental > Aquatic > Marine > Sediment | place: USA: California... | reverse complement strand
TCAAAGCTGGAGCGGTACCAGCCGCGCGCAGCGCCTGATATGCCAGCCCCAGGCAGGGGAAACGATCGAAATCAGGCGCAAGAAAATTCAGCGTCGCCACCTTGAACAGATCCAGCGATGCCACGCCGGAATCAATGCGTTCCGGATATGCCAAGCCATAGGCGATTGGCGTGCGCATATCGGGGTTGCCAAGTTGCGCCAGCATCGAACCATCCACATATTCAACCAGCGAATGAATCACGCTCTGCGGATGTATCACCACCTGTATATCATCGGCACTCGCTCCGAACAGCCAGTGTGCCTCGATGACTTCCAGCCCCTTGTTCATCATCGTGGCCGAATCCACTGATATTTTGCGCCCCATCACCCAGTTAGGATGCGCGCAAGCCTGTTCGGGCGTTACTTCTTGCAAATCACCAAGAGGTGTATTGCGGAATGGTCCACCGGAAGCCGTAAGCAGGATACGGCGCACACCTTTGCCAATCGGATCACCTTCATAACCGCTTGGCAAGGACTGAAAGATCGCATTGTGCTCACTATCGATCGGCAACAGTTTAGAGCCGCTGGTGCGCACCGCATCCATGAATACCTTGCCCGCCATCACCAAGATTTCTTTGTTCGCCAGTAATATCTTCTTGCCGGCTCGCGCTGCTGCCAGCGTGGGCTGCAAACCCGCCGCACCGACGATAGCGGCCATCACTGCATCAACTTCCGGCAGCACAGCCACCTGTTCAAGCGCCATGACTCCAGACAACACTTCGGTGCTCAAACCCGCATCGCGCACACGCTGGCGCAATTGCGCCGCACCCTCCTCATCCAACAGCACCGCAAAGATCGGCTTGAATTGACGGCATTGGTTGAACAACAGATCAGCCTGCCGGTTTGCCGTTAATGCAATGACCCTGAACTTGTCAGGATGGCGCGCCACCACATCCAGCGTGCTGGTACCGATGCTGCCGGTGGATCCCAATATAGTGATTCGCTGCATGATTATTATTTTACCTGTTGCATCAAGATCACCAGCGCTGCGAGCGGCATGGTCGAGGTCAATGCATCAATACGATCCAGCAAACCGCCGTGTCCGGGCAACAGCGCGCCGCTGTCCTTTACACCGGCTTGGCGCTTGATGGCAGACTCGAACAAATCGCCGATAACGGCCAATCCCACCCACCACCACGAAGCCAGAAGCAAAATGGGTAGCACTTCGCGCTGATTGAAGTTGGGGCTGAAGCCCCATACCAGCACCACATAAATCGACACCCCGAGCATCGCGCCGGCCACACCCTCCCAGGTCTTTCCCGGACTTATGCTGGGGGCCAGTTTGTTTTTGCCGAATCTTCGCCCAGAAAAATAGGCCGAAATGTCAGCGATCCACACCAGTCCCATCACAAACAATAATAACCAAGGGCTGATGACACGCAGATCCAGCATCGCCAAACCGGTGGGTATCAGCACAGCCCATCCGGTCTGCATCATCATTATCGGCTGCCTGACCTTCCAGCCCGCAATCATCCATGTCGGCACAATGATTAGCCACAATAGGGCTGACACGGCATAGACAAGCATATGCAGCAATTTCTGCTGCTCGATGGAATGATTGGCATCGAACCAGACCAGACCCAACATCAGCAGCAGCGTCGACCACCAGAACAGATTCGCTTGCCTGACGCTGAGCTTGGACAATTTCGCCCATTCTGAAACCCCCTGCAACACCATCAATATCACAAGTACAGACCACCCAGAAACAGGCAGTGCAAACAGTGCCAACAAAAATAGCATCAGCAAGATGACCGCAGTGATCACCCTTGTCTTAAGCATTTGCGCTTCCCTCCGGTTGCTGTTCCAGTTGCTCGCTGGTCCGGCCAAAACGGCGCTCACGATGCTGATACGAGGCGATCGCCGTATTCAACTCATTGCGACCGAAAGACGGCCACAATGTTCCGGTGAAATACAGCTCGGTATAAGCCAATTGCCACAGCATGAAGTTGCTGATGCGCTGCTCGCCGCCAGTGCGGATAAATAGATCCGGTTCAGGTACATCGCTCATCGAGAGATAAGGTTGCAAGTCCTCCTCGCTGAAGGTTTGCGCGAGGTGAGGATGATCCCTGAGCATGGCCTTTACTGCCTGCATAACGTCCCAGCGCCCACCATAATTCGCTGCGATAGTCAGCGTCAGTGAGGTATTGTCGGCGGTAAGTTGCTCGGCCTCCAGCATGGTCCGCTTGAGTTTGTCGTCGAAGCGGCTGCGGTCGCCAATGATCTTCAGACGGATATTATTTTCATGTAGTTTGGCGACTTCGCGCTCCAGCATGATCAGGAACAGCGACATCAGGAAAGAAACCTCTTCGGCTGGGCGCCGCCAGTTTTCGCTGCTGAAAGCAAATACCGTCAAATACCCCACACCCAATTCTCGACAGGCCTTCACTACATCTCGCAGTGCTTCCACACCGCGTTGATGCCCGGCCACGCGCGGCATGAAACGCTGCTTCGCCCAGCGCCCGTTACCATCCATGATGATGGCGATATGACGCGGGATACTGGGGACATCCGGGATGGTGCGGGTGGAACTGAACGGGAGACGAGTCATTATCCTGAAGAAATCAGTTAATCCACGAACAGCACGAAAAGGGATAAGCAGGCATTTCGTCGCCAGGCGGAAACTCGCAAAACATTCAAAAAGACTCCAAGTTGTAGATCGTTACCCAAAGGGTGAATGACGAGATCGCCACAATGTATTTTTGTTTTGAGTCATTCCTGGACAGATCGATGTAATAGAATTGCCCAAGTGGTCACTATTTTCGTACCGGCAGCAATCAAACTGCCATCAGATCCGCTTCTTTGGCAGCCAGTGCCTTGTCGATCTCTGCAACGAAACGATCGGTTAATTTCTGGATCTCGTCCTGGGTGCGTCGCTCCTCATCTTCTGCGATTTCCTTATTCTTCAGAGCATCTTTAAGCATGTTATTGGCGTCGCGGCGAATGTTGCGCACCGCAATCTTGGCTGTCTCGCCTTCGGACTTGATCACCTTGATCAGGTCACGCCGGCGTTCTTCAGTCAGCATCGGCATCGGCACGCGAATCATGTCGCCGTTGGTGGCCGGATTCAATCCCAGGTCGGAATCGCGTATCGCCCGTTCTACCGGTCCGACCATATTCTTTTCCCAAGGCTGCACACCGATAGTGCGCGCGTCAACCAGCGTGATGTTGGCCACTTGGGTGATCAGAGTCGGGTTGCCGTAGTATTCAACCATCACATGGTCCAGCAACCCGGTATGAGCCCTTCCGGTGCGCACCTTGCCCAAGTCAGCTTTCAACGCATCCAGCGACTTGTTCATCTTTTGTTCGGTAGTTTTTTTGATATCGGCAATCACAGCTCCCCCTCTGAGTCCAGTCAACACGCACCCTAATCTACTCGAACCAGGGTACCCTCACCTTCACCCATCACCACGCGCTTCAACGCGCCGGGCTTGAAAATACTGAACACGATGATCGGAAGATTTTGGTCCCGGCACAACGTCAATGCAGTCGCATCCATCACCCTGAGGTTCTTGCTGATCGCCTCATCAAAGCTGAGGACCTGATAGCGGGTCGCCTTGGGATCCTTCTTCGGGTCTGCGGTGTATACGCCATCCACCTTGGTCGCCTTGATCACAACTTCGGCGGACATCTCCACACCGCGCAAAGCAGCAGCAGTGTCAGTTGTAAAGAACGGGCTGCCTATGCCTGCAGCAAAGATAACCACCTTGCCATCTTCCAGATAACGCATGGCTTTGCCGCGTATGAAAGGCTCTGCCACCTGTTCCAGGTTCAGTGCTGACTGCACGCGGCAATCCAGCCCGGCGCTCTTCATCGCATCCTGCAATGCCATCGCATTCATCACCGTGGCCAGCATGCCCATGTAATCGGCTGTAGCCCGATCCATCCCTGCAGCAGCCGGAGCCACTCCGCGGAAGATGTTGCCGCCACCAATCACGATCGCCACTTGCACACCCAGCCTTGCCACTTCCGCGATCTCGGCGACAATGCGCTCGATAACCTCGCGATTGATACCGTAGCTGTCCTCGCCCATCAAGGCTTCACCGCTGAGTTTGAGCAGGATGCGTTTATAGGCCGGCGCGCTCATGATGATCAGCCCTTGGCTGCAGCAGCAGCGGCAGCAGCCACTTCAGCAGCGTAATCTTCTACTTTCTTCTCGATGCCCTCACCCACCACGAACATCTGGAACGCAGCAACCGATGCGCCCTTGCTCCTCAGCAATTGCTCGATAGTCTGCTTGCCATCCTCGGCCTTGACGAACACCTGGCCCAGCAGGGTCACCTCCTTGAGGTACTTCTGTACCGTGCCTTCGGCGATCTTGTCCAGCATCGCATCTGGCTTGCCTGCTTCACGCGCCTTTTCGATTGCGATACGGCGTTCGGTTTCTATATCCACCGGATTCACACCGGAAGCATCAATCGATTTCGGTTTGCTCGCTGCGATATGCATACATAGATCACGGCCAAGCGATTCGTCACCACCGGTGAAGTTCAACAGAACGCCAATCTTGCTGCCGTGCAGATAGCTGGACAGTTTTCCGCTGCTGGTTGTGTAGCGTTCGAACCGGCGGATGCTGATGTTCTCGCCAAGTTTCATCACCAGCGCTTTGCGCGTCTCCTCCACAGTGCCCGTACCATTGACGATCGCCATGCCGGACAAGGCTGTGATATCGGCAGGATTGCCCTTGGCTACGGTTTGGGAAAGATTTTTTGCAAATGCCATAAAGTCATCGTTCTTCGCGACAAAATCAGTTTCGCAGTTTACTTCCACAACTGCACCGGTTTTGCCATCAGGTGCGATGAATGTGCTGACCACCCCTTCTGCAGTCACACGGCTGGCTGCCTTGCTGGCCTTAGCGCCACTCTTGATGCGCAATTGCTCTTCAGCGACTTTCATATCCCCGTTGGATTCGACCAACGCTTTTTTGCATTCCATCATGCCGAGACCCGTCATCTCGCGCAGTTCCTTGACCATACTTGCAGTGACTTCTGACATCTTTTACTCCGTAATGAACATTCAACAATAAATATTAATCGGTTACAGCACCTATGCTTGCCGTCGACACCAATCTTGCGTACTTCGCCAGCACACCGCGCGTGTAGCGCGGCGCAGGAGGCTGCCAGGCAGCACGGCGGCGCGCGATCTCTGCATCATCAACATTGAGTTGCAGCAAGCGTTGCTCCGCATCGATGGTCACCGAGTCGCCCTCATTGACCAGGGCGATCGTGCCGCCCACGGCCGCTTCCGGCGCAACGTGGCCTACCACCATGCCGTAAGTGCCCCCTGAAAACCGTCCATCGGTGATCAATCCGACTGAATCGCCCAATCCTTCGCCGATGATAGCCGAGGTCGGCGACAACATCTCGCGCATTCCGGGGCCACCCTTTGGACCTTCGTAGCGGATGATTACCACATCTCCCGCCTTGATCTTCCGCGCAAGGATGGCTGCCATGCATTCTTCCTCGGATTCGAACACCCTTGCCGGCCCGGTGATCTTGGCCAACTTGATTCCGGTGATCTTCGCCACCGCGCCTTCCACCGCGAGATTGCCCTTGAGTATCGCCAGGTGTCCTTGCGCATAGATCGGATTGTTCCACGGGCGGATCACATCCTGATCCTTGCGCGGCTCGACCGGCACCTCCTGCAAAACCTCCGCAATGGTCTGGCCGGTGATGGTCAGCGCATCGCCATGCAGCACGCCGTTCGCTAGCAATATCTTCATTACCTGGGGTATTCCACCGGCCTGGTGCAAATCGGTCGCGACATATTTACCGGACGGCTTCAAGTCGCACAACACCGGCACTCGTGCGCGTATGGTCTCAAAATCATCAATGCTCAGCTTTACCTGCGCGGCATGCGCGATGGCCAATAGATGCAGCACCGCATTAGTGGAACCACCCACCGCCATGATCACAGCGATCGCATTCTCGAACGCTTTGCGCGTCAACAGCTGGCGAGGCAGGATCTGTTTCCTGATCGCGTTAACCAGCACTTCGGCAGATTTCGCAGTGCTCTCGGCCTTTTCCAGGTCTTCCGCCGCCATTGTCGAGGAATACATCAGGCTCAGCCCCATGGCCTCGATGGCAGAAGACATCGTGTTCGCGGTATACATGCCGCCGCAGGAACCCGCACCGGGACAGGCATGACGCTCGATTTCGGTCAATTCCTTTTCGTCGATCTTGTGCGCCGTGAATTGCCCGACCGCCTCGAAAGAACTGACGATGGTCAGGTCGCGGCCATGGTGGTGGCCGGGCTTGATGGTGCCGCCGTAAACGAAGATGGAAGGAATATTCATGCGCGCAATCGCGATCATCGCACCCGGCATGTTCTTGTCGCAGCCGCCGATGGTAAGCACACCGTCCATGCTCTGGCCGTTGCACACGGTCTCGATGGAATCTGCGATCACCTCGCGCGACACCAGCGAATATTTCATCCCCTCGGTGCCCATCGAAATGCCGTCAGATATGGTTATCGTGCCGAACACCTGCGGCATCGCACCGGCTTTTTTCAGCGCAGCTTCGGCACGATCTGCCAAAGCACCGATTCCCATGTTGCACGGCGTGATGGTGCTGTGCGCGTTCGAAATACCGACGACAGGCTTTTCAAAATCCTTGTCACCAAACCCCACCGCGCGCAGCATGGCGCGGTTCGGCGAGCGCTGCACGCCTTGGGTGACGATTCTACTTCTGCGGTTGTCAGACATGGCTAATCACTTAATAAAATGCCAGTTGTAAAAAAAGGGGCTCGCGCCCCTTTCTGCGGCTTATTCCAACTTAAGCGGCGGTTTGTTCGGCAACCTGCTCGACCAATTCGTTCATCGCCTGGGCACGGCCTTCCAGCACCGCATCGGCAATACCGCGGGCATACAGGCGAATCGCCTGCGTGGAGTCGTCGTTGCCAGGAATAATATAGTCAACGCCGAGCGGGGAATTGTTGGTATCGACGATGCCGATCACCGGAATGCCAAGCTTTTGAGCCTCGACGATGGCGCCCTTCTGGTAGCCCACGTCGATCACGAACAGCGCGGATGGCAAACCTTGCATATCCTTGATGCCGCCCAGGCTGCGCTCCAGCTTTTCCAGTTCGCGCCTCATCATCAGCGCTTCTTTCTTGGATATTCTTTCATTCGCGCCATCGGCGGTCATCTGCTCAAGTTCGCGCAGGCGCTTGATGGATTCCTGCACGGTCTTGTAGTTGGTCAGCATACCGCCCAGCCAACGGTGGTTCACGAATGGAGAGTCCGCACGAACCGCCTCTTCCTGCAGAATGTCGCGCGCCTGACGCTTGGTCGCGACGAACAGGATAGTGCCTTTTTTCGCGGACAGCTTGCGCACGAATTTCTCGGCTTCGGCAAACATCTCCACGGTCTTTTCCAGGTTGATGATATGTATCTTGTTGCGGTGGCCGAAGATGTACGGAGCCATCTTGGGATTCCAGAAACGTGTCTGGTGTCCGAAATGCACACCAGCTTCAAGCATTTGACGCATAGTTACAGCCATGATTACTCCAAATGTAAGGGTTATAAACTACCGTTCGCCAGCCTGACCCTCCCAGATCTGAACTTGGCGGGCACCCCAACTCGTGCGAACGGGAAATTTGCCCCGGACTATTCCGAAGCGGCGCGCATTCTATCACCAATGCAGCATTTTGCTCAACTTAAACTGACAGTTAATAAAAGCCGGCTGGTTTATTCGCGCAATATCGCCAACGGTGGCAGCAGGATCAACCTCCGTGTGCCCATCCACCCGGCCAGCATTACCACTCCCATCCCGCCCAATCCTCCGGCCAACCAGATCGCGATGCCGGTCTGATAGGGGATTTCCAGGACAAAGCGCGCCAGCACCCAGCCCAGCAGCAGCGCGCCCGCGGCTGAGAATAGCCCGCTCAACAATCCCAGCACGGCAAATTCGCTCAGGTGCAGCTTGCGCAGATAGCGACTGTCGGCACCCAGAGTGCGCAGGATGGCGGCTTCGTGTATGCGCTCATCCTGTGTTGCCAGCAGCGCCGCATACAGCACCGCAAGTCCGCTCAACAGCGTGAACATGAAGACTGCGCTCATGGTCTGCGAAATCTGGTCCATGATGCGCCGCACCTGCTCTATCATCGCCTCGGTGTCTATCAGCAGCAGATTGGTGAAATTCTTGACCAGCGCATTCGCGGACTGTGCCTGGCTTGGGGACAAGTGGAAACTGGTGATGTAACTGGCCGGAAAATCCTCCAGCATGCCGGGAGCTGCGATCACGAAAAAATTCACCTGCATCGAATCCCACTGCACCTTGCGCAAGTTCATCACCTTGGCGTTAAACCGGCTACCTGCCACATCATAGGTCAGCGTGTCGTATATGTTGATGCCCAGCGTCTTCGCGATCCCCTCTTCGACAGATAGCTGTCCTTCACCTTTATGTGCTGAATCCTCAGTCATCAATCCTCTATCCTTCCACCAGGTGCCTTGCACCAGCTCATTATTCCTGGGCAGATCAGCCGACCAGGACAAATTGGTCTCGCGTTCTGCCAAACCGCGTGCACGCGGATCGGGATAGTCGTCGCCACTGATCGTTCGCTGGTTGATCGCAACCAGGCGCCCGCGCACCATAGGGAATAATTCCGGCTGCGGCAATTTTTGTTGCGCAAAAAAATCCCGCACCGCCGCACGCTGGTCGGGCTGGATGTTGACGATAAAACGGTTGGGCGCGTCCGGCGGCAGGCGCGACCGCCAGCTGTTCATCAGGTCGGCGCGCACAAAGGTGAGCAACAGCAAAGCCATGCCCCCCAGACTGAGCGCAACGATCTGCACCGCATTACTGCGCCCATGCCGCGCCAGATTGGAAAAGGCATGACTGCCCAATCTCGCCAAGCCGCGTACCATCACCCAGGCTAACAAACCGAACACCAGCAATCCTGCGGCAAGACCACCCAGCACGGTCAACCCTAATTTCAGCGAACCCGCCTGCCACAAAAACAGCCCGCACAGCACCACGCCACCGGAGGCATATAGCATCCATGTATTCGCTTGCGGCACACCCAGCTCGCGGCGGATCACGCGCAACGGCGAGACGCTCTTCAATTGCCACAACGGCAGGAAAGCAAAGCCCAGCAACAGCGCCATGCCACTCGCCGCCGCCTGCCATATTGGCGTCCAGCCGGGCGCAGGCAATGTAGCATCGCGCATAGCCGCGATGGATTCCACCAACGCTGCCTGTGACATATAGCCGAGTACACTACCCAGCAGCACCGCACAGCAGCCCAGCAACAGGAACTGATACAAAAAGATGCGTAGCACTTGAGCCTGATTCGCCCCAAGGCAGCGCATCATCGCGCAGGTATCCAGATGTCGCGAGATGAAATGTCGCGCAGCCAAGGCGAGTGCAACACCGGCCAGCACCACGGCAGTGAGCGCGGCCAGCCCGAGAAAATGCTCGGCACGCTCCAGCGCGGTGCGTATCTCGGGACGCGCATCGCGCACATCCTCCAGCTTCTCGCTGATCGTCAAGCGGCTTTGCAACCATGAACGCAGATCGGCCACCTGCTTCGCATCGCCTGCCACCGCCAGACGGTAGCCGATGCGGCTACCTTCCTGCACCAACCCACTGGCGGGCAGATCTTCCGCATTCAGTATCACGCGCGGCGCAAAACTCGCGAACCCGACCGACTGATCCACAAAGCGCACCACCCGCGCTGCCACTTTCAATTGCAGCTCGCCTATGCCCACTTTGTCACCCAACCGCAACCCCAGGCGCTGCATCAGCCGTTCATCCGCCCACAAAGTGCCGCGTGCGGGGATGGTGCTGTTCTCGTATTTAATCACCTGCTGCGCGCCATCATCGATGATGATCTTGCCGCGCAAGGGATAGCCTTGCTCCACCGTCATGATGTCCGCCAGCAGATTGTCGTTCCTTCCCGCCACCATGCTGGGAAATGCATCCGACCCGATCACGCGCAATCCGCGCTGCTTTGCAGCATCGCGATACGCTTTCGGCAATGGCCTTGTCGACATGATGCGCAAGTCCGCGCCGATCAGACTGGTCGCCTCCTGCTGCAATGCAAGGCGCACCCGGTCGGCGAACAACCCGACAGTGGCGATGCTGCCCACCGCCAGCACCAGCGCAATCAGCAGTACGCGCCATTCCCCGGCGCGCCAGTCGCGGCGCAGCAGATTGAGGGAGAGGCGGAAAATATTCATAACTTATTTTGTCTGCTTGGAAATACCTTGTGCAAAATTCCTGATCTTGGAAATTTCGGGAACCCAGGACAATTGACTATCGCAATAAATGTTCGCGGTTGGCACCACATCCTGCGTATCTGTTATTCCACCAAGGTAAAGCATGACAAAGCCGGGATATCGCGCATTTCTGTTAAACAGCGGACTGCCGCACTGTTTGCAAAAATGCTTGTGCGCATTTTCTTTCATCAGAAAAGCAGCGATGAAGTCCTGCCCGGTGGTCATAACCAGAGCATCTTCCTGTACCACCGCATAGGTGCTGAATGCTGCGCCGCTGTGTTTGCGGCAATAATTGCAATGGCAATTCACTACCGCCCTTGGTGCAATATCCACCTTGAATTGCACTGCATTGCAAAAACAGGAGCCTTTAATGCTCATATCATTCCCCTTCAAATTTACGTGTAATACATCACATCACCCGACCCGCCGCCAAGAGCAATTGCCGGTTGCAGCGCCGTGCCAGCGCTTCGTCGTGGGTGACGAGGATCAGTGTGGTTCCTTGCGACTGATTCAGCTCCAGCAGCAATTCGATGATCTGGCTGCCGGTGGTGGCGTCGAGGTTGCCGGTGGGTTCATCGGCAAACAATATCTTCGGCTGCACGACGAAAGCGCGTGCGATGGCAACGCGCTGTTGCTCGCCGCCGGAGAGGTGCTTGGGCAGGTGTGACATACGATGAGAAAGCCCAACGCGCCTCAATACCTCGCTGGCGCGCTCGCGCGCAGCAGCTACACCGTGCAGTTCCAGCGGCAGCATGACATTTTCCAGCGCGGTCAACGCGGGCAGCAACTGGAACGACTGGAACACGAAACCCGCTAGGCGACCGCGCAGACGCGCGCGGCTGTCTTCGTCGAAAGAAAATATATCCGTGCCGTCGAGATACACCGTGCCGCTGCTGGGCGCATCCAGACCTGCCAGCAGGCCGAGCAGTGTGGACTTGCCGGAACCGGACGCGCCAAGTATCGCCAGGCTATCGCCCGCCTCGACACTGAAACTGACTTCGCGCAATATGACCAGCGGCTGGACATCCCCTTCTTTCGATGGGCTTGTTACTTGCTTGCCGAGATTAATTGCCTGCACAATCGCTGTCATGAAAACCTTATCCTTGAAATTTATCCTGTTTATCGCCGCGCTTTGCCTGCCGTTAAATTCGTTTGGGCAAACGAGTAATAATCATGCCGCAAAAAACATTCTGGTGTTCGGTGACAGTCTATCAGCCGGATATGGCATCGCCATAGAAAAAAGTTGGGTCAATTTGTTGCAGCAGGAATTGATACGGATCCAGTCCGGGTTCGGCGTCGTGAACACCAGCATCAGCGGAGAAACTACCACAGGCGGGCGGCAACGCATCGCAAAGGTACTGAAACAGCATATCCCTGCAATCGTGATCATAGAACTGGGCGCGAACGACGGTCTGCGCGGCGTGCCAATCAAGGACATTGAAGCCAACCTTGGCTACATCATCGAACGGTCACTACGTTCCGGCGCCAAGGTTCTTCTGGTTGGCATGAAGCTGCCGCCGAATTATGGCAAATCTTACATCACAGGATTCGGCGACCTCTATCCTCATCTGGCCAGGAAATACCGCACCCTGCTGCTGCCTTTCCTGCTGGAAGGTGTAACTGCAGATCAATTCCAGCCCGACAACTTGCATCCGGTTGCCGCCGCGCAGCAGCGCATCATGCTCAATGTGCTGCAGGAACTGAAGCACCTTCTACACTGAGCTTATGCCGAACTTACTTGTGCACGAAACCAGCCCCTATTTGCAGCAACATGCAGACAATCCAGTGGACTGGCATGCGTGGAACCCGGTTTCGCTACGTCTGGCCCGCGATCAGGACAAGCCCATCCTGCTCTCGATAGGCTATTCTGCCTGCCACTGGTGCCATGTGATGGCGCATGAGTCGTTCGAGGATGCAGAGGTCGCTGCGGTAATGAATCAACACTTCATCAACATCAAGGTTGATCGCGAAGAGCGTCCCGACCTCGACCAGATCTACCAGACCGCACATCACATGCTGACGCAGCGCAGTGGCGGGTGGCCGTTGACGATGTTTCTCAGCCCGGACGGCACGCCCTTCTTCGGCGGCACCTATTTTCCCAAACAGGCGCGCTATCACCTGCCGGCCTTTCCCGACCTGCTGGAGCATGTAGCACGGGTTTACCGGGACAATCGCGCAGAACTCGCCGCACAAGGCGTGCACCTGATAGCCGCACTCGCCAGTACCGTTCCCAAGCCGGGCCTCACCGAGGTGACGCTGAACGCTCGGCCACTTGAACTCGCGATGCGGCAACACAAGGAAAACTACGACAGCGTGCACGGGGGCTTTGGCGGCGCGCCTAAATTCCTGCATCCGGCGGAGCTCGATCTGCTGTTGCGCCGCGCCCACGCGACTTCAGACGATCCTGCCCGTCACATCGTGTTGCATACGCTGGAACAGATGGCGCATGGCGGGCTGTATGACCAGCTTGGCGGTGGATTTTGCCGCTACAGCGTGGACGAAGTGTGGGATATCCCGCATTTCGAAAAAATGCTGTATGACAACGGCCTGCTGCTTGGACTGTACTGCGATGCCTGGCAGAACCGCAATGACCCGTTGTTTGCGCGCATCGTCGACCAGACCGCCGCCTGGGTGCTGCGCGAGATGCAATCTCCTGAAGGTGGCTACTATTCGTCGCTGGATGCCGACTCGGAACACGAAGAAGGCAAATTCTATGTTTGGCAGCGCGACGAGATACGCCGGTTGTTGAATGAAGATGAATATGCGTTGATCGCACCCTATTACGGACTGGAACGTCCGGCCAACTTTGAACATCACGCATGGAATCTGCGTATCACTGCGCCACTTCAGGATATCGCGACACGCCTGGACATCACATCACAGCAGGCAACCGTACTGCTGGCCAGCGCCCAAAAAAAATTGTTTGACGCACGCGAACAGCGCATCCGCCCGGGTCGTGATGAAAAGACCCTGGCCGCATGGAACGGTTTAATGATCAGCGGCATGGCGCGTGCCGCACGGGTGTTCAGCCGTCCTGACTGGCTGAGATCGGCACAGCAAGCCATGGATTTCATACGTACCACCTTGTGGCGACACGGTAAATTATTGGCAACCTACAAGGATGGCAATGCGCACCTGAACGCTTACCTGGACGACCATGCTTTCCTGCTGGTTGCGCTGCTGGAATTGATGCAGGCGGAATTTCGCAGCGTCGATCTGGCGTTTGCGGAGCAACTGGCGGATGCGCTGTTGGCGCGTTTCGAGGACAAACAGGACGGTGGATTCTTTTTCACCAGCCACGACCATGAAGCGCTGATCCAGCGCAACAAGACCGGTCAGGACAACGCCACACCGTCAGGCAATGGCGTCGCCGCCCAGGCCTTGTTGCGCCTGGCAGCCATGACCGGTGAAATAAAATACGCCGAAGCTGCAGAACGCTGCCTGAAACTGTTCTTCCCGGCATTGCAACAGGCAGCTGGGTATCACAGCAGCCTGTGTACGGCGCTTGCCGAGTATATGCAACCGCCATCGGTATTGGTATTGCGCGGCGCAACCGATGCATGGCAAAGCGCATTGCGTTCGCGCTATCTGCCCGGTGTGATGACGCTGAACTTGGCGGATAATGTTGCCGATTTACCCGAGGTCCTGGCCAAGCCGCGTGCAGAAAAGACCACTGCATGGCTCTGCCAAGGAACGCAGTGCTTGCCACCGATCACCGGCCTGGACGAGTTGCTATATTTATTAAACTGAATCGCAGTTAGGGTAACTACTCTTCGCTAACCCATCCGGCCAGAACCACCACGTTCCGGCATACCCAACGCGATTACACCCAATGCAACGGCAAACCACAGTGTCGCAAGCCGGATCAGAATAGTCGCGGCGACGGCTTGAGGTTGTGCAACATGGTTCAGCATCAGTAATGCAACCATGGTGGCTTCTGCCCCGCCTAGGCCGCCAGGTAGAAAACTGACTGCGCCTACCAGCATCGAGAAAGCATAGATGAAAAGCGCAACCGGCAACGCCAAGTCGCTGCCGAGCATGTGCATGATGTAATAAAAAGCCACGGCCTCCGCACCCCAAGCGAACGTCCCCAACGCAATGCCATATAGCAACATGGGCAGGCTGAAGCAACGCCCGGAATGAAGCACAATCTCAATGGTGTGCCCGACCAGTCTGCCAATCCTCCCAGACAACCGGTTAAGTGCAACAGACTCCATCGCTTGCAACCATCTGGTTTGCTGTAGAACCACCAAAACAACCACAATAAATACAGCCAAAACCATCACCATAGGCTGCGCCTGCGGATAGACCCACAGGCCGACGGCAACCAGCAGCAGCATGACGATAAGATTGGTGAAATGCTCCGCAAAGAATGCAGCAAGACTTTCCGGATAGGACACACCATGCTGCTTGAGGAATACACTGCGTATGCCTTCACCAATCTTTCCGGGCAGGATGGTCAGGCCGAATCCGGCAATGTAGATGCGCAGGCTTTCGGATGTATCGACTCGATGACCGAGCAGTGACAGATATTTCTGCCAACGTACAAAGCGCAATCCGTAATTGACCAGCGACAGTGCAAGTGCAATGGCAACGCCAATAAAACCCACGCGTACGATGGCCGCCACGACTTCATGCCAACCGCCCCACAACGAGAAACCCAGATAGCCGATCGCACTGAACAGCACGATCATCAGCAGAGTGCGGAAGCGCCAACCGATCAGGACGGTATGTTTAATTTTGGTCATATCCGGATAGGATTATGTTCAGGCGATCATCAGCATGGTCACCACCAGCCACGCGCCCACCACGATGAACAAGTGCGGGTCGCGCACCAGGTCATGTGCGGTATCGCTGCCGCGGTTCTGGTGGTGCAGCAAGTAGATGTAGCGGAACACGCCGTACATCACGAACGGCACGGTGTAGATCAGATTGGTGGTGCCGTGAATACGTATCGTGTCGGTATTCATGGTGTAAAGGCTGTAACTCATGATCAACCCGGCAGCAGTGACCCCTATCATCTTGTCCAGCAACACCGGGCTATAGTGTTCCAGCACTTTGCGATGCGTGGCTTTATCATCTGAAAGCGCGATGATTTCTGCGCGTCGCTTGGTAAAGCCAAGAAACAGGGTCACCATCAATCCGCATAGCAGCAGCCACTGAGATGGCGGGATGCCGATGCCAAGTGTGCCGGCGAGTATGCGCAGCATGAAACCAGTGGCAATGATAAACACATCCAGGATTACCACGTGCTTCAGCTGCAGCGAATACGCAATGTTCATCAGCGCATAGCTGGAGAGAATGATGAATATGCTCGTCGATGCGGCGTATGCAAACGCAAGACCGGACACAGCCAGCAGCGATGCGAAAACGATAGCAGTGGAAATCGACACGGTGCCCGACGCCAATGGTCGTTTGCATTTCTTCGGATGCTGCTTGTCATGCTCCACATCGATGATGTCGTTGATGGTGTAAATAGAGCTGGACATCAGGCAGAATGCGGCGAAAGCGGTCACCGCCAGTGCAACCAGATGCGGGTCGTGCCACGCATGGCCGAACAGCAGTCCGATGAATACGAAGGCGTTCTTCACCCATTGATGGGGCCTCATCAGGCGAAACAGCTCGAGCAATTTATTCATACTAAATTTTCGGAAATTTCCGGTAATAGGCGTAATCGGCAAAAGACAGCAACTCACGATCACCCCGGCTATCGCCGTAAGCATACAGGGTATAGCGCTCCCTCTCACCCAGCAATGCCCGCAAGCGACTGACTTTTTCGGAGCCAAAACAATTTGCTCCAGAGATCTTGCCTGTAGTACATCCTTCACCGTTGGTTTCCAAAAGCGTGGCAAGCACATCGTCAAAGCCAGCGCTATGCGCCCAGGGCAACACATAGAGTTCCAGCGATGCACTGATCACCACGCAACGGTGACCCTGTTGCTGGTGCCATTCGAGACGTTGCATGGCCTCATGACTGAGCAGGCCCGGAAGCACATACGAAGCAAACCGCTCGCCTTTGTTCTGCAATTCATCCATGCGCATCCCCTTTAGACACCGGATGAACACCCGTTCCTTGGCGACATTGTTAGCGATCAGGCCGAGCGCGTAACCTGCAAGAATCGGTGACAACAGCAGCGCATTGCGTACAACCGTCGCCGCACCTAGCGTATGCAACAAGAACGGCAGCAGTGTTTCGCGCCGCGTCAGCGTACCATCGAAATCGAATGCTGCCACGACCTGCTTTCCAGATTGTTTCGTGCTCACAGTTTCATCCGTTTGAATATCGGCTCAGGGATGTGCTTGATGACGAACATGATGTAGCGCCAAAACCACGGCAGATAAACCACATCCGCCGATTTCCCCAACGAGAGCACAATACGATCACCGATATCCTTTGGGGAAGCGACCAAAAACATTCCGGGCAGCCCGAACGTCATCGCGGTATCCACGAAGCCGGGTTTGACGGTGATAACCCGCACACCGCTGGCATACAAGCGGTTGCGCAGCCCTTGTAAATACAGGCTCAATGCTCCTTTTGCGGCGCCGTACACATAATTGCTCTGCCTGCCGCGGTCACCCGCCACCGATGAGATGCCAATGATGAAGCCGCGTTTCTGCAGTTCGAAATAGTTTGCGCAATGACTGAGAATGGAAGCCGCACCGGTGAAATTGCAGGCGATGACCCTCTCACCCACACTGAAATCGCGCGCTTCCAGCTGGTCACCGAGATAGCCAAAAGCAAGTAGCACGCCTGAAAGATTGGGTATGGCTGTAACAACAGATTTAAAAAACGCCTCATGGGTATCTGTTTCCTCCGCGTCAAACAAACCGTGATGCACCACAACGCCATAGCGCAGGTGGATATCCGCAGCGATGCGTCGCAACTCATCCTCATCGCGCGAGGCCAGGTACAAGGCATCTCCTCGCGCCGCGAAGGCTGCAGCGGTGGCACGCGCGATGGCCGAGGTGGCGCCGAGGATCAACACCGCTTCACTCACGGGAGCCCCTCCCTGCTTCCATTTGATCAATCCCCAATCGTCGCGACAAGCTGGAGCTGAACCTGTTTTCCGGATCGAGCGCATTTTTGATCCTGAGCCATTCCGCATAGCGCGGATACATCGCTCGGAACGACCCAGCGGAAAGCCGCGCATCCTTGGCCAGATACACGCGCCCGCTGTGTTGCAACACGATCTGGTCCAGTCTGTTCAGCAATGCAAACAATCCCTCGTCGCGAACCGGCAAATCCAGCGCCAATGTATAGCCTGCCATCGGGAAGGACAGCAGCCCCTTGCCTTGTGCGCCCAGCCTCTTCAGCACCGCAAGAAAGGACGGACGACGGCTGCCAGAAAGCTCTTCAAGCAAATTCCTGATGCCTTCGAATGCCGCCGCATCAGGAATCACGCACTGATATTGCACGAAGCCGCGCTTGCCATACATGCGGTTCCAGTTCTCAATCGCATCCAGCGGATAGAAATATGGGTCGTAGACGCTCAGGTACGGCTCGCGTTTGCGGGCCTCGCGCTTGTAATACAACGCATTGAATACGGAGATGCTAAGCGGGTTCAGCATCCACTCCGGAAAATCGAAGCGGATGGCGTGGCTGTGCCTGGCTTTGCAGGAATCGCGAAAACCGGGCCTGAGTTCGTCATGAGCAGCGTGATGGCCGCACATCAAAATACCGCGGCCCAGATCCTTTCCGGTCGCCAGACTGTCTATCCATGCAACCGTGTAACGGTCATCAATGGCTGAATCTTCAAAGTGATTAAACAGTTGTTCGAGGTTGCCGGCAACATGATGCTGCACGATCATGTAACCACTTTGTATCGGACTCAGCTTGATAGTCACTTCGCCGATGATGCCGGTCAAGCCCATGCCGCCCACCGTTGCCCAGAACAGTTCAGATTTTACTTCGGGGGTGCAGGTCACGTGGCTGCCATCGGCCAGGATCAGCTCGAGGGATAGCACATGATCGCAGAATGAACCATCATGATGGTGATTCTTGCCATGCACGTCAGCTGCCACGCAGCCTCCCAAAGAAACGAATTTCGTGCCGGGCGTAACCGGCAGAAACCAACCTTTGGGCACGATTACATCCAGAATGTCTGCCAAAGTCGCACCTGCCTCGGCGCGCAGAATGCCGTTGATCACATCGAATTCCAGCAAGCGATTGACCCGCTCCGTCAAAAGCACGAATCCGCTCTCATTCAGAGACGCATCGCCATAGCTGCGTCCTTGGCCGCGTGAGATCAGGTTAGCCGCGGCAGGGCGAAGGTCAGCGTAGCGTTCAGGGCGCTCCAGTTTGCATGATTGAAACGGGAAGTGCCCCCAGCCGGAGATAGGCGCAATTAGTGTGGGCATCGCATTCTGGCAAGCATTGCTCGCCCTCTTCAAAAATTAATTTGTCGCGCAAATAACCAGAAGCGTATCCTGGACATTGGTGTTACGAATCGATTCAGCGCAAGCTCACTCCATTGGATTGCGCGGAAAATCCCGTCATCGCGCTCGCCACGCCGGCACCGAAGCGTTTGGCCAGTCGATCCACAAAATTTTCCTTCATCGTAAAATCGACGATCTTCTCTGCCTTGATGATATCGCGCGCCACCGACTCCAGGCTGCCATACCCGTCCGCCAGGCCTATCTCCACGCCCTTTTCGCCATTCCACACCAATCCGCTAAATGTGTCCGGTGTTTCCTTCAGGCGCTTGCCGCGCCCCTGCCTGACCACATCGATGAACTGTTGATGAATCTGCGCGAGCATCTGCTTGAAGTATTCCGTATGCGCCGGATTGGCCGGCGAGAACGGATCGAGAATAGCCTTGTTGGCACCGGCCGTGATCAGGCGTCG
>Ga0224495_10001164_pt1 | contig 19101 bp, 26 predicted proteins | sample SF_Jul11_sed_USG_FD_168128 | JGI IMG/M metagenome (GOLD analysis project Ga0224495, IMG submission 168128) | Sediment microbial communities from San Francisco Bay, California, United States - SF_Jul11_sed_USGS_4_1 | ecosystem: Environmental > Aquatic > Marine > Sediment | place: USA: California... | reverse complement strand
CCGTCGTGACCAAGGTGAGGGCTGTTTTGTTGCCCAAACCTTTGGATGAAATTCGTGACCCAAGGGACAAGTTCTCTTCTGTTGATGAGGTTGCAGCCGCCAGTGGAGTTAAGATTGCGGCGCCTGAGTTGGAGGGAGCGATTGCGGGCGCACCTCTCTACGCTGTTCCGTCTGAAGACCGTGTTGACGAGTTTGTGCGGATGGTTGCGGAAGAGGTGGAAAGGCTCCGTGTTGCTACGGACATTGATGGTGTGGTTTTGAAGACTGACACCCTGGGATCGCTTGAAGCAATAGCAGAGATTCTGCAACGCAATGGTGTTCCCATCCGGTTGGCAGATGTAGGAGATGTCTCCAAGCGAGATGTGACGGAAGCGGCAGTGGTTAAGGATCATGAACCATTGTACGGTGCTGTTCTAGCGTTCAATTCCAAGATTTTGCCTGATGCTCAAGAAGAGGCACAGAACAAGGGCGTGCCAGTCTTTGAACACAATATCATCTATCATCTTGTCGACAACTACCTAGACTGGAGGAGAAAGGAGCAAGAAGCCCGCTCAGCAAAAGAATTCGGAAAGCTTGTTATGCCCGCCAAAATGAAAGTCCTGCCGGGCTTCGTTTTTCGCAGAGCAAAGCCGGCGATATTCGGGGTTGAGATTGCTGGCAAGATTAAACCCAAGGTTCAATTGGTTGGTGCTGATGGAGAGGATTTGGGCGAGATTCTGCAAATTCAGGATAAGGGCAAAGCTGTTTCAGAAGCAGCAACTGGTATGCAGGTGGCGGTTTCGTTGGAGAAGCCGGTCTTCGGGCGTCACATCAACGAAGGCGACACGTTGTATGCTAAGGTTCCTGAATCTCACGCCAGAGCCATGCTTACGAAGTTTCAGACACGCCTTTCTCCAGAGGAACTAGACGCGCTGAACGAATATGTGAATTTCATGAGGCGAAAAATCCCGTTCTGGGCAGCTTCCTAGATATCATCAAAACCTTTTCAAACAACGCGTATAATGAAGAGTGAGCGAGGAGAGATAAGTGACTGAAGATGTCTATGAGCGACTTGCGAAAGCCTTGGACAAGCTTCCGAACGGTTTTCCTCAAACGCCGTCTCGCGTTGAGATTCAGGTTCTGAAGAAGATATTCCCAGTTGGTGAGGCTTCGTTAGCAGGTCAACTGGGCGGAAGCATGGAAACAGTTGAAGCCATTGCGCGTCGCGTTGGTCTTTCTGAGGAAGAGGCGTCAGAAAAGCTGAAAGGCATGTTGAAACGCGGTCTTTTGTGGTCTTCCGAGCGGGAAGGTAAGCTGCGCTTTAGACTTGCGCCTTTCATCGTCGGCATTTACGAGGCACAACTGGAAAGCTTAGACCATGAGTTGGCCCACCTCGTCGAGAAATACATGCACGAGGGAGGCGCAGCGGGAATTATGAAACCTCAACCGGCGTTGCACCGTGTTATTCCTGCACAAAAGGCAGTGAAATCTGAGTGGATTCTGCCCTACGACGACGTCAAGGCAGTTCTGTTGGCTTCAAAGTCTTTCAACGTGCGAGACTGTATTTGCCGGGTGCAACAGGACTTCATAGGCAGAAGATGCAGTTTTCCTTTGAAAATATGTCTCGACTTTGCCAGTTACGAGCGCCCTGCCCAAGCGGGAGACATTTCAAAGGAGGAAGCATTGGCTTTGCTTGACAAAGCTGAGGAAATCGGGCTTGTTCACACTGTGAGCAATGTTACGAAAGGTTTCGGCTATGTCTGCAACTGTTGTGGTTGCTGCTGCGGCATACTAAGAGGAGTTACTGATTTTGGGATTGAGAACTCTGTGGCTTACGCCAACTACTACTCAGTTATAGACGCCAGTGAATGCCAAGGCTGTGGAATATGCATCAAGAGATGCCAAGTGCACGCAATCAGTGAGGAGAATGGTGCCGCTGTCGTTGATCTCAAACGCTGCATCGGCTGCGGACTGTGCGTAACAGGATGCCCAAATGGCGCGGCGAAACTTCAACGAAAACCCAAAGACCGAATTGTTGATCCGCCAACAGACTTCAAAACTTGGGAACAACAACGCCTACACAACCGAGGGCTAAACCCACAAGACGATGTTTGAAGACCATGCATTTTCTGACTAAAGTGTGCCTCTGTAGTGGCTTGTCGTTGGGCAGCCGACGCATTTTCCTGCCTTGTATGGGTTGCATGGTCTGCAGTCGACGTTGCAGGGTGCTGCCGTCTTCTCTTTGTGGGTGAGGTGTTCTCTTACTGGAAGAAACGGAGAAAAATACATGTCGCTAATGGGGTAGAATTCTGATCTGCGTATTCCTCCACCGCTTCTCAAGGAGCATTTTTCCACAGATATGCTTTCAAGTGTGGTCTGGTCTTCGGCCACAACAAGAGCGATTAAGTTGTAGCCTCCGATTGTCCTGAAGATGTAGACAACTCTTGGACAGTTTTTGAACCGGTCAATGAGGTTTTGCATCGCCTTCGCGCTTTCCATTTCAAGCATCACTATGGCGGGAAAAAGCTTGAAAAAGGCTGGATTAAGCAGCGCCGACACTTTTATGGCGTTTTGATCGACAAGTTTTTGCAGTCTCTTTCTCACTCCCATGCTTGTATATCCAACGTTTTTGGCAATATCGCCGAGTGTTGTGCGCCCGTCTATCTGAAGCTGAGAAATTATCTTTCGATCAACTTCGTCCAATCGCTTTTCCTCGGTTTATTTTCTAAACATAAAGTATTAATATTGTTTAGCTATTAAACTATTCCTCCTTCGCTTGGAAGGAACATGCTGACAAAGATGTGCAAGGTATGAGCGAGGAATGCGATGGAAAATGCGATTCTTGTTCGAAAGCAGATTCGTGCAAGGATCCAAGAAGAGAGTATTTTCTGGAGCAAGAGGCTCTCAACATCAAGATGAGTAAGATCAAGCACAAAATAGCGGTGATCAGTGGAAAAGGGGGAGTCGGCAAGAGCACAGTGACTGTGAACCTGGGTATGGCTTTTGCAATGCATGGCTATGTGAATTCCGTTGGCATTCTTGATGCAGATATTCACGGTCCATGTGTGCCTAAGATGCTGGGTCTTCGGGGTCAGAAGCTTCAAGCCATCCCTATAGGTGTGTTTCCAGTGGTGGGTCCGCTTGGGATCAAAGTTGTGTCTATGGATTTTTTGCTTTCGAGTGATGACGCGCCTGTGGTTTGGCGAGGTCCCTTGAAAATGAAGGCCATCAAACAGTTCTTGTCCGACATAACGTGGGGTGAACTTGATTTTCTGTTCATAGATCTTCCGCCGGGAACGGGTGATGAGCCATTGAGCGTTATGCAGTTAATCTCCGATATGGATGGCGTAATAATTGTCACGATACCGTCTGAGGTTTCGCAGGTTGTAGTGAAGAAGGCTGTAACCTTTGCTCGACAACTGGGCGTTCCCATAATAGGCATAATTGAGAACATGAGTGGTTTCGTCTGCCCAAAATGCGGAACAGAGACTAACATCTTCACAGTTGGCGGAGGACAAAAGATCGCACAAGATATGTCTGTTCCTTTCCTAGGGAGCATTCCGATCGACCCTGAAATCTGTCGTGACTCTGACAACGGAATGCCTTTCATAACTGAACACGTGGATTCCCCTGCGACAAAGGCGTTTACAGAAATCGTCAAGAAGATTGTAAGCTTTCTGGGGCAGAGAAAACGATTAGAGAGCCTGCCTAAGCCGAGTTTGCATGAGCGAGGAACGAGGGAATGAAAATGGTCACAAGACGTTGGCAAGAAGAATCTTATCGAATTTTCAGAAAACTGCCAAAAGAGCAAGCCTTCCACTTTTTTACGTCAGTCGGAAACTGCACAGGTGAAAGTGCAGCGTCTTTTGAAGAATTCTTAGAGAGAATTAAGGAAATCGACATCAAATCATTGGATTTTCACCTATGCCGAGGGGATTTTGAAAAGTGGATTGCTGAGACCCTTGAAGATAAGGAGTTGGCTGAAGAAGTCCTTAATTTGCGGGATATAATGCCCACAAGAGATGTCTTGCGGAAGAGACTTGTCACAATCGTCTCAAAGCGACGCGAGAAGCTGGTCTCAGAGGAAGTGGTTTGAATGAAAGTGTGTGTGTCGGCGGTAGCAAGTAGCCTCGATGCGCAAGTGGATCCAAGATTTGGAAGATGCCCATACTTGGTCATCGTAGACTCCGAAACCATGCAATTCGAGGCGATTCCAAATGTGGCTTCGGGTGCAATGGGCGGCGCGGGAATCCAAGCAGCCCAAACTATAGCGAGCAAGGGCGCCAAAGTACTAGTAACCGGCAATGTTGGCCCAAACGCGTTTCAAGCACTGTCAGCCGCCGGTATAAAGATTGTTACTGGTGCTTCTGGAACCGTGAAAGAGGCCGTTGAAAAATACAAAAGAGCAGAACTGAAAGAAACCGACGAACCAACGGTTCGTGGCCATTTTGGAATGGGTATGGGTAGAGGACGAGGTAGGGGGCAAGAATGATGAGGCAAGAAGGAAGCTCAGATAACAAGAAATCTGCAGAAATGAAAAGTACGAAGATTCAAGAGAATGGTTCGAAAATCTAGAAGGAGGTGACAAAATGAGAGCTCGAATTATCGTTCCCGCAGCTGACGAAAGTGGCTTAAACGCCCAGCTGGCAGAGCACTTTGGGCGAGCACCCTACTTTGCCGTTGTCGACCTAGATGAGAACGGCGAGGTTGCAGGCGTCAAGACAGTGCCAAACGTAGGCGAACACGCTGGCGGCACTGGACAAACTCACGATCACATTTTGGAACTAAAGCCCAACGCCATAGTAGCTTATGGAATGGGACCACGAGGCCTAACCCATTTTCAAAACGCTGGAGTGGCTGTGCTGAAGGCTACTGCAAACACAGTGAAAGAAGTCATCGCATCGTACAAAGACGACAGACTTCAAGAACTTACAGAGGGGTGCCATCACGCGCAACATCATTGAAAAAACAACGGATAGCTACACAGTAGCCGTCAGATGTGAGACAGATGCTCAGAAGACTGACTGAAGCGGAAATCAGGTTATTGAAAGAATCGGGGTACTCTGAGAAGGCCATCAAACTATACGCAGACAAAGTTAACATAGGAGTCATAAGGAAGCCTGACATAGTTAAAACCCATATCGGACCGTGTGGAGACGTCATAAAGCTTTACCTGAGAATTGGCAAAAACAACATTATAGAAGACGCCAAGTTCCATTATTTGGGTTGTCCCGGCTCAGCGGCTGCGGCCTCTGCTCTGACGGAGCTTGTGAAAGACAAGTCTGTCAATAAGGCGAAGAAGTTGACTGCAAATGACATATTGAAGCAGCTTGGAGGCTTACCAAAGCCAAAACTTGATTGCCCAAAACTGGCCATAACAGCACTGCAGAAAGCAATCGCAGAATATGAGAAGAGGAAAGGTCATTCAAATGCATAAAGAACATGCTTCAGAAGCGACGGTTTTCCCTCAGTGTGCAAAGTGTTCCGCCACCTACTGTCAACGCTTGCCCTTGGAGAAGATCAGCGAAGACAAACTTGCGAAATACTGCCCTATGAAGACAAGCAAGAAAATGATAGAGTCAACAGTTAAGAAATACGGAATGGCTGATGTGAAAAGAATCTATGTCCCCGCTACAATCACGGAGAAGGAAGCATACGAATCAGTTAGGGGCGTGCGCATGGCAGTACGTCCCCGAATCAAAGAGCTCATAGAATTTGGCAGGTTGGTCGGCGCCAAACAAATAGGAGTGGCTTTTTGCGCTGGGATGCGAGACGAGGCTGCAAGAATTGTGAGTTTTCTCGAAAAAAGCGGGTTCGGCGTTGCGTCTGTCCTTTGTAAATGTGGTGGCGTTGATAAGACCAGACTTCACATTTCAAAGGAGTACAAGATCGGAGATCCGTCGCAATTCGAGGCAAGCTGTAACCCAGTTCTCCAAGCAGAGCTACTGAATAGGGCTGGAACCGACATCAACGTTATTGTTGGTTTGTGTTTAGGTCATGATATGCTATTCACTATGAACTCCAGGGCCCCAGTCACAACGCTCATAGTCAAAGATCGCCTCCTTGGTCATAACCCTGTCATAGCGCTGTACAGCTATTATCATAAGAACATAGTTGAATCTCAGAAGAGAACGTAGATCCAAACTGGCTCTGCAGAATGCCTAAGAAGAGCTGCCTGAATGATTGTTTCGATTGCCAGTGGAAAAGGCGGAACCGGGAAAACGACGGTAGCCGTTAATCTGGCTTTGGCCCTCAGCCATGTGCAGCTCTTAGATTGTGACGTAGAGGAACCCAACGTTCACCTCCTTCTGAAACCAGAAGTAAACCAAGTGAAACCAGTCTGCGTTTCAATCCCAAGAATCAATGAAGAACTCTGTAATCATTGTGGAAAATGTGCCGAATTCTGCGAGTACAACGCCCTCTTCGTCAGCGCCGAGAAGGTTCTCGTGTTTCCCGAATTGTGTCACAATTGTGGCGGCTGTGCAATTATCTGCCCTAACCACGCAATTGTCGAGGAAAAACACCAAATTGGAAGGATCAAAATGGGCATCGCTGGCAAGGCTGAATTAGTGTACGGTGAACTTGAGGTGGGCGAACCCATGTCCGTCCCTATCATAAGAGAAGTCAAAAAGCAGATCGACAGAAGCAAAAATGTAATTCTGGATTCGCCGCCTGGGACTTCCTGCCCAGTGATTGAAACCGTAAGAGGAAGCGACTTCTGCCTTCTTGTCACAGAACCTACACCCTTCGGTCTGCACGACTTGAAAATAGCAGTCCATGTTTTAAAGAACATGAAAATACCGTTTGGTGTTGTTATAAACCGTGCAGGCGTGGGTGACAAAAAGGTCTACGAATACTGTAAAGAAGAGCACACCCCAATTTTGCTTGAGATTCCTTTCCAAAGGAGAATCGCAGAACTCTATTCTCGAGGCATTCCCTTCAGCCAGGAGATGCCTGAGTGGAAAGAGAAGTTTCAGACCCTTTTCAACCAGATAGAGAGACAGGACACCAAATGAAACAGATAACGGTCCTAAGCGGAAAAGGTGGAACGGGCAAGACCACGATAACGGCTTCCTTCGCGGTTCTAGCCAAGAATGCAATAATCGCTGATTGTGACGTTGATGCACCAGATCTCCACATGCTTCTACATCCGCAGATCATGGAAACTAACAAGTTCAAAGGCTCAGAGTTAGCCGTGATCGACGAGGCTAAATGCACAAAGTGTGGCTTGTGCCGAGAAAAGTGCAGATTCGACGCTATAACAGAGAACTTTCAGGTTGCCCCCTTGGCATGCGAAGGCTGTGGAGTGTGCACGATTGTCTGTCCAGCAAGCGCGGTGACTTTGACTGAACGAATTTCTGGGCACGCCTACATATCAAAGACGAAGTATGGTCTTATGGCACATGCTATGCTTAGCCCAGGTGAATCAAACTCGGGAAAGCTTGTCACGTTAGTGAGGCAGAACGCCAAGATACTGGCTGAAAAAGAGAACGCTGACTTCATCATAATAGATGGTTCACCTGGAATCGGCTGCCCTGTTATAGCCTCAGTCACAGGAGTTGATGTCGGTTTGGCAGTTACTGAACCAACAATGTCCGGGATTCACGATTTGGAGAGAGCATTGCAGTTGCTGAAGCACTTCAATGTGCCTCCTATTGTATGTATAAACATGTATGACATAAATGGGGATAACACAGAGGAAATAATTCGCTTCTGCGAGAAAAGCGGAGTCCAAGTTGCTGGAAAGATCCCTTTCAACCCGATTGTCACGGAAGCCATGGTTGAGGGAAAGCCTGTTCAGGAGTATGCTTTGGGAAGCGATGTTGCCCAAGAGATAGGCGCAGTTTGGAAGAGCATTCTTTCAGTTCTAGGAATTTGAAGCACTTGACAAATGCGCGTATGCTTGCTTTTGGTCCTGTTCCTTCGAGGCGACTTGGAAAGAGCTTAGGAGTAAACAACATACCACCAAAGACTTGCTCTTACTCTTGCGTTTACTGCCAGTTGGGAAGGACCATTACTGTGACAACTAAGAGACGAGTCTTCTTCAAGCCAGAGGATGTTCTTCACGAAGTTCAGAGAAAAGTGGCTCAGGCTGTTTCTCGAAACGAGAATATTGATTACTTAACCTTTGTGCCTGATGGAGAGCCGACCTTGGACGCTTGTCTAGGAGCTGAAATATCACTTTTGAAAAAGCTCAAAATCCCAATCGCTGTCTTGACTAATGCTTCGCTTCTCTGGCAGCCAGACGTGAAGGAAGACTTGCTTGAAGCGGACTTCGTTTCTTTGAAGATCGATTGTGTCAGCCAGAACTTGTGGAGACGAATAGATAGACCTCATAGAAAGCTGAAGTTACGCACCGTTTTGGAAGGCGTGCTTGAGTTTGCTGAAGAGTTCAAAGGAACAATTGTCAGCGAAACAATGATTGCGGACGGCATAGATTATGCTGGCGAGATCGAAAGGTTCGCGGAATTCCTAGGGCATCTTGAAAGACTGGACAAAGCTTACATTGCCATTCCTACACGACCTCCAACAGAAAGATGGGTCAGGCCGGCTAAGGAGGAAGTCATAAACGCCGCTTTCCAAGTCTTAGCTGAAGAGCTCGGCGCTGACCGAGTTGAGTATTTGATTGGTTACGAGGGTAACGCCTTCGCCTCTTCGGGAAAGGCAGACGAGGATCTGCTGAGCATCACGGCTGTACACCCTCTGCGTGAAGAAGCTGTTATGGAGCTGTTGCGGAAAGCAGATGCGGACTGGCGAGTCATTCAGAAGCTTCTGCGTGAACGCGAACTCATTGAACTACCATATGAAGGAAATAAGTACTACATGAGGATGCTGCCAAGCAGAAGAAAGAATGCGGGAAAAACCCTTGTTCATTTAACAGAGAGCAGTCATGAAGGGTATTGTCATGCATAAACAAGGCGAGTTGAACTTCATTGGAGTTGTTGAAGGCGCGGGTGAAACAGTGGCAAGATTGCGGATCTTCCCTGAGTTCTGTGAAGGGCTGAGGGGAATTGACGGTTTTTCTCACTTGATAGTGCTTTATTGGATTCATTTACGCGACGGGGAAGAGGAGAGACGCACACTGCTTGTTTTTCCGAGAAAGCATGCTGTAGATGTCGAAGTTGGAGTTTTCGCTTGCAGAAGCCCAAGTCGCCCTAATCCAATAGGTTTGTGCGTTGTGGAATTAGTCGAAGTTGAAGCGTGCAACTTGGCTGTTAAGGGACTTGACGCTTTGGAAGGCTCGCCCATAATTGACATCAAACCATACCTTCCTAGAGCAGACTCGATTCCCGACGCCCGGGCTCCCGGATGGACGTTGCAGGATCCCTTAACCTAATGGAGATTGAGCACATGGTTGTATATCGATTTGAAGATAAGATACCAAAAGTCGGCAAAGGAACATACATAAGCCAAAGCGCTGACATCATCGGCGACGTAATTGTTGGAAAACAATGCTACATAGGTCCAGGCGCAAGAATAAGAGGCGACTACGGAAAAATCATAATTGGAGACAAAACCAGCGTGGAGGAAAACTGTGTTCTACATGCAAGACCAAATGAGATATGCAAAGTTGGAAGCATGGTAACGGTTGGACACGGTTCGATTCTGCATAACTGCACGGTAAAAGACTATGCAATTATAGGCATGGGCGCAATCGTCAGCGACTACGCGGTCGTGGGCGTCTGGTCTGTGGTGGGTGAAGGATGCGTTGTCAAGAACAATCAAGTCATAGAAGACCATAGAGTCGTTGTCGGCGTGCCTGCAAAAGTTGTAGGTGAGGTATCAGAGGAATACAAGAGACTGTGGATTCACTACAAGAAAATATACGTAAAACTCGCACGAATATACCCAAAGGAACTGAAATCAGTGCAGCGCGCGCGCTAAAACGACAGCAGTGTCAAGTTTGATTGGCCGTGAAAGGATGACTATTGGCAGAGATGTTTTTTCGAAGGCATTTTCGATGCTTAAGGACCCATCCAAAACCCTGGAAGAGATTCGGTCAGAAAAAACCCAACACGCATTTGTTTTCTTATTGATAGTTGGCGCTGTTACAGCATTCCTTTCACCATTGCAGGTCTATTTAGGTTTTGAGGATATTAATGGGCTTCATGCAGGAGGGCAAGCTGAGTTTTTAGCAAAAGATATTTCCACGATGTATGGGCTTGGCATTGAATGGCGGCCCTTTTTGATTGAAATATTCTACGTCTTTATTCTCCTCTTCACAACAGCATATCTTCATGCCATTTTGAAAGTGGTCGGTGGAAAGGGCACAATGAAGGATACACTAATGATGATAGCATACGGCGATGCGCCAGGGTTGTTGTTCGGCTGGATACCATATTTTGCTACAATAGCTGCGCTATGGGCCGCGGTTATCCAGCTATTCATCGGTCCTATTGTGCTGCACAAGATTTCGTGGACTAGAGCAAGTATAATATTCAGTACGCTAATGGGTTTAGGAATAATAGAAATCGCATTATCCTAATAACCCGCGTGCGCGCGCTCAATCATTACGCATACTCCGTGCACTGTCTGGACGCCGTTTTCTTCACAGAATTTGATGGCCTTTTCGGATTCTGAACCGGGTTGCATCCACACCTTTGTGATTCCGAGTCTCTTGCAGGTCTCAATAACATGCTCTGTGACTTTCGGCGGCACCACAACATCGACAACATCAGGCTTTTTTGGCAGTGTTTCAAGGCTCGGATAGCATTTGTCACCAAGTATTTCGTTGGCATTCGGATTTATCGGATACACTTGGTAGCCTGCACTTTTCAAATCTCTATACACTTGAAAGCCATACTTCTGAGGGTCATGGCTGGCTCCAACGACTGCGAAAATGTTCTTCTTGTTCAGAAACTCTTTAATCAGTTCTTCGTTCATGTCTATTCCTGCTCTTCTCTTTTTCTGAACATGAATCAAAGATATTGTGTTATCTTCGGTTCTAGCATTTGCCTTGACATTGCACCAATGATTTTCTCCAGAAGTTTCCCGCTTCTAAATATCAACAGTGTCGGGATGCTCATTATCCCGTATTGCATACTAACCTGGGGATTCTCGTCCACATTTAGTATTCCGAACAGGATTTTGCCCGCATAATCTTTTGAAAGCTCCTCTATGATAGGTGCAACCGCATTGCACGGTCTGCACCAAGGCGCCCAGCAATCAACAACTACCACCCGATGATTCTGAATGATTTCTTTAAACGTTGCATCATTAACTTCAACAGGTTTGTCTAAAGGGGCTTCTCGTTTTTCGGAATCTGCGCGCTTCGTTATCTCTCGCAATTTTGTTCGCTTAATTCTCTGCAGTTCCTCGTCGTCTTTATTCTTCATTTAAGGTACCCACGCACTCTTTTCCTAAGAAGCATCATGGCGTCTAACGGCTACTTAGGCGACATAAGTAGCTCTTTCCGGTGACCCGCTTCTGGGCTGTCTTGACTCGCTGCATTTTCTCAGGCTTTGCTCACAGAGCTCGAGATACGTTTTCTCACTCCCAAGAACAGCTTTGGCGGCCTTAGTGCACAGCTCGCTTGCCTCTCGACAACCAGCCTCTTCACACAGCTTAGAGACAAAACCGCAGCAATCGTGAACATCTTGTTTCTCAAGCACTGCCCTATGTGTTCGAACAAGGAGACACAATTCCAGTGCCAATTTACATGTTCGCGTATGCTTGAGAAGATCAAGCGTTTGCTTACGAGCTCTTTCGCAACTCAGTTCTAAGGGTCTTTCTGATTGTGATCGCTGGAGTTCGTCGTTTTCTTTCACGAATCTAACTTCCGCACTGCGATCTCTGCTATTCCTCAACGGTGGTCAGCAGTTCTTTAAGAGACTGTGCAACACTGGTGCCCGCAGTTGCCGTGATTTTTGTTACTTTATGTTGGTCAAGCAAGGTCAGAACTCCTGGTCCAAACTCAGTAGCAATAACAATGTTCACTCCTTCATCTAGTAACATCTTCACAACAATGGGGCCAGCCCCGTGCTGATAAGAAACCGCCGGGTTCTCAAGTACCTTGAAATTCTTAATAGTGCCTTTCTCAATGTCTACGATGGTAAAAGTGTTTGCCCTGCCAAAAACCTCAGACACAACATCGTCTAAGCCGCCTCGGCCTTTAGTTGGGACTGCTACTCTAGACTTCTCTACGCTCGTATACATCAACTCCCACTACATCATGAGATCGAAACTTTCAGTCAAGGTTTAAAAAAGGGAAAATCATGGGGGAGAGCGTTGCCATGGAGGCCCTCCACCTCTTCTTCCTCCAGGTGGACCTTTATCCAATCTGTGAATCACTGTGGCTGGCGCTCCACATTTTGGGCAGTTCAGTGGTTTTGGAACGCCTTGTGGAACCTCTATTACCTGTCCACAGTTGCTGCATTGAAAATGCTTCATGGGTATGCTCAATCGATTCACGATCCTAGCTACTGCTTCTTTTCTTGTTCGAGCTTTGCTTTTGCTTCTTTGATTTTCGTTTCGATTTCGTTCATTTCTTGTTGAAGGTCTGTTCTTTCTGCTTCTAGCTCTTTCTTGTAATTCTCTAGTGCATCGACTTCTTGCTCTGGAGATTGTGGCCGTGCTGCTGATGGATACGCTGGAGGTGGATAAGCATATGTGGTGTAGGGATATTGCGGAGGATACAATCGCCAACCTCTGCCAAAGCCTCTACCGCCTCCCCTACCATAACCTCGTCCCCATCCTCTCCCGTATCCAGGTATCGGATTCATGTATCCAGGGACAGGATAACCCGCACAATAGCCGGCTGCTCTTCCAGTCATGGGTCCACAGCCCCAAGGTCCTGTTCTATCTCCTCTTGGCATTCTTTTTCACCTCTATTTTTGTGCTTATGCACATATTTTTAATTATGTGATAATGCACAGAAATATATAAGAGTTCCGCTTAACATAAGTCATCAGCAGAACAGTGAAAGCTTTGGAGAAAAAGAAAGTGAGAACAGAAGAAGATATCAGAAAACGACTAGCGCATCTAGAAAAGGAGAAGCAAAGCGAAGGGCCATTCACTGAATTCGAGAACATCGCTAGAAAGGCAGCTAAACAAGCCTTAGAGTGGGTGCTTGAAGAAACGGATAATCTCTTAACATATTAAACGAATGTGGAGACTAGGATCTAGATAAATGATGGACTAATAAGGGTGAGAGCTATGTGGCGACGAAGACATCGACACGGCAGGAGAGGCCGATTTCCCAAGCCCATTAGTCTAGGGCAGGCTCCAACGATAGACCGGTTCACTCCTACACCACAAAGAAATCCAGAGCCCATTTATATCGAGCCAGCCGAGCTTGAAGCCCTCAGGCTGGTAGACCTTGAGGGACTTTCTCAAGAAGAGGCCGGAGAAAGAATGGGCGTCTCAAGAGGAACAGTCTGGAGGTTTGTGCAGAGCGCTAGAAAGAAAACGGCTCAAGCCCTTAGTGAAGGAAGACCCATGCGCGTTGCTCCACCTTTTTCTGAACATAACCGCGAGTAGCAAAAAAGAGAACAATAGATCCCGCATGGGAAGTTGAAGCCATGGCTGATTTAACTGTAATCCTTGCATCTGTGGCAGTGGTAAGTCTTGTAGCTTTCATAGGCATCGTCTTCATCGGTCTAAAAGAGGCTTTCTTAAGGCGCATTCTGATGGCACTCATCGGTTTTGCCTCAGGGTCACTCATAGGAGGAGCGTTCATTCATTTACTGCCAGAGGCATTTGAAGAAACAGGCCAAGCTATGTTCTACCCCGTGGTCGTTGGCATCGTCTTCTTCTTCGCCATGGAGAAATTTCTATATTGGCGACATTGCCACGAAGAGAAATGTCCAGTGCACATGTTTGTATATCTTAATCTGATCGGAGATGGAATCCACAACTTCATTGACGGAATGATCATTGCAGCCAGCTTCATCCTTTCATACGACTTAGGCGTCGCTACAACCCTAGCGGTTATTTTTCACGAAGTTCCTCAAGAAATCGGCGATTTCGGAGTCCTAATATACGGAGGCCTTACGAGAAGAAGAGCCCTTGCATACAATTTTGTTTCAGCCCTAACCGCTGTTGTCGGCGCCCTCACAGTCTACTTCTTAGCCTACATTCAAGGTGTGGAACACTTTCTGGTTCCTTTTGCAGCAGGAGGATTCATTTACATCGCAGCAACAGACCTCATGCCGGAACTCCACAAAAGAACTCAAGCGAAAGAATCCGTCATTCAGCTGTTAGTCATTCTAGCAGGGATTGGATCAATGGCAGCCCTGAAACTCATGCTATCCTGAGCAGGTATTCAACTGATTCTCAGAAAATCATGCAAATTGATTTCTTGTTGAGGATTCGAGATCTCCAAACTCCAACGGCGCGGAAACTCTTAAATGTACGATTAATCGTAATCAATTATGCGTGTACTCGCAGGAAACCACATGATGGAACAAGTCACGGCTGTTGTTGAGGAGTATCTGGAAGCAATATACAAATTTCAGGAAAAAAGCGGAGCGGCTAAGACCAGTGATCTCGTTGGCTTGCTCAAAGTGGTTCCTGGAACAGTCACCAACACCGTGGAGCGGCTAGAGAAAGAAGGGTACATAACACATGAGCCTTACAAAGGCGTGAAGCTAACAGAGAAAGGACTCAAAATAGCGATACAAGTAGTGAGAAGGCACAGACTTTCGGAGCGTCTGCTCACTGATATTTTGCATATGAAATGGGACAAGGTTCACGAAGCAGCCTGCAAACTGGAACACGGCATAACCGACGAAATCATCAAACCCTTAGAGAAGACGTTGAAACATCCCAAAACCTGTCCACATGGAAACCCCATACCCACAAAATGCGGAGGAATAATCGAGGAAAGATCACAGCCCCTAACCAAGCTCAACGAAAACGAACATGGCATCCTAGTGAAAATAACCGAGGAAAAATCGGATCTATTGCACTACTTGAATACGTTGGGACTCGCACCTGGAGCCACAATGGTGATACTTGAAAAGGCCCCTTTCGATGGTCCAATAACCTTCAAAGTGGGTGGGACCAGCCACGCATTGAGTTACGAAATAGCATCAATCATCCAAGTTAAACAAACAAAATGAGAGGGTTGGTGGCTGCATGCAGGGGCGAAGCTCAGACAGACTTGAGATGCCTCTGACCACGCTGAGAAATGGCGAGACCGGAACTGTCACTTCAATAAGAGTTGGGGGTGGAAGAGGTTTTGGCAGAGGCTGGGGATTCGAAAAGAGACTTATGGATCTGGGCTTGACCCCTGGCACAAAGGTTACGGTTGTGAGATCAGCTCCATTTCATGGTCCTTTAGAAATTCTCGTCAGAGGCTCAAGACTTGCATTAGGTCGAGGCATGGCTGAGAAGATTCTTGTGGAGATCGAAAAACGGTGACCAAGCAGAAGTTGGTCATCGCCCTAGCCGGAAACGCGAATGTGGGCAAATCAGTCATATTTAACCATCTTACTGGTTTGCATCAGCACATCGGCAACTGGCCGGGAAAAACTGTTGAAAGAGCAGAAGGGACTCTGCATTTTAAAGGTTACACTATAGATGTTGTCGACTTGCCTGGAATATATTCGCTATCTACCTATTCTTTAGAGGAAGTGATATCAAGGAAATACATTGCAATTGAGAAACCTAACATAGTGATAAATGTCGTAGACGCTTCTGTCCTTGAAAGAAACCTGTTCTTCACCTTACAGATAATCGAACTTGAGACCCCGATGATAATTGCGTTAAACCAAATGGATATTGCGAAGAAGAAAGGAATTGAGATCGACCCTGAAACACTAGAAAGGCTTCTTGGAGCGCCAGTGATCCCAACTGTTGCCACAAAGGGAGTGGGCATCTTCCAACTTCTCGAAAAGGCCGTTGACATGATCGAAAAAGGGAGACCGTCGACACCTGCTAAAGTGAAGTACGGAGAAGAAGTCGAGGAGAAAATCTCCCAAGTCGCAAAGATGCTTAAGGGAATTCAGTTTTGGTACCCACCCAGATACGCGGCAATAAAACTACTCGAAGGCGACGAAGAAATCGAGAGAGAAGCCAGCAGAATAGATCCGCATCTAGTGTCTGCCACAAAGAAGCTTGCAGATGAAATAGAAAACCTACATGGGCACTCATGCTCGACAGTTATAACTTCTGAGCGGTATGAACTTGCCGGCTGCGTTGCCAGAGAAGCACAAAAAATCGTGCCACCATCAAAACCTCCAATAGAAGACAGGCTTCACACTCTGACAACTCATAGAATCACTGGATATCCGATTATGGTTTTTTCTCTGCTTTTCATGTTTTATTTCATCTTTGCTTTTGGAGGCTACGCGTCAGAACTTTTGAACAACTCACTCTATAGGCTGCAGCCTGTCTTTGCAGACTTGTTTGGAACTGCTCTCATCGGGGAACTTGTCTGGGGGGGCGTGATCGAGGGGATTATAGCTGGCGTGACGATAGCCCTGCCTTACATTGTCCCGTTCTATATCCTGTTGTACATTTTAGAAGACTCGGGCTACCTTAGTCGAATCGCATTCTTGATGGACAATGTAATGCACAAAATTGGACTGCACGGAAAAGCGTTCATTCCGATGATGCTGGGCTACGGCTGCAACGTCCCCGCTTGTCTGGGATGCAGGATAATGGAAACAGAAAGAGAAAGGTTTCTCGCCGCCTTTGTAACCACGTTAGTTCCCTGTGCAGCGCGAACGGTGATCATACTTGGCCTAGTGGGCCAATTCCTTGGAGTTCAATGGGCATTTGTGCTTTACATCTTTAATCTTTTGATCATTTTTGCTCTGGGCAGAATCGCTTCCAGAGCGTTGCCAGGTGAGTCCACTGCTCTGATTATGGAAATGTCCAGTTACAAGATTCCTCAGCTGAAGACGGTTTTTAAAGAAACGGGCTTCAGGGTCGCCGAGTTCATCAAAGTTGCCTTTCCCTTAATAGTCATTGGAAGCCTTGCAATAAAACTCGCCGAGGTTTTAGGTCTGCTCGAACAAGTAGCAGCTGCACTCAGCCCTATTACGGTCGTGTGGCTAGGATTGCCCGTAATCACAGGCATAACTCTGATATTCGGGGTACTCAGAAAAGAGCTAACGCTGATCATGCTTGCCACACTTCTAGGAACCGCAAATTTCGCACAGGTTCTAACGCCGGTTCAGATGATTGTGTTCACCCTTGTGACCATGTTTTACATACCTTGCATAGCAACAATGGCTGCTCTAGTCAGAGAGTTCGGCTGGAAAAAAGCCTTCGCAATAACAATATTCGAAATAGCCTTCGCAATAACTCTAGGCGGAATAGCATTAAGACTATTATCAAATGTCATGTGAAAAAGCTCTACTGCGCCTCATCTTCACCGGAAGAGAACCGAATAAGGACAGCTTAAAGGAAACATCCGAACAAGTCACCGATAAGTACGTTAAAGCGCACCACAAACTATGTTGACCCTCAACCTTCAAGAAGGTATTATTACTGAAGTTAAGCCGAAGTTAATAACATCTGAACAAGAACCGGTAGAAGAAGGCGCTAAGCGCTTGCCTCCTTCTTCTTTCAAAATTCCATTTCCCGCAGAGCTAGTCAACATGCTTAAACACCACGCATAACAACATTAAACGTCACGCATAACTATGTTGAACCGCACCACAAAACCAAGTCAAACAGCGCCAAAGACAACAACAGAAACAAAAACAGAACACAAAAAACAAACAGAGAAAGAACGAAACGAGCCAAAAAATTTTTTCTGCACTAAGATAACGAGGTCCAGATCTAGTCTTTTATGGCTTCCAGTATGCTCATTACGTTCCACAATTTGACCCGAGTGTAAGGCGGCATGTTCGGATCCTGCAAAATTTCATCCATCATCGAAATAGCGTTAGCCGCTCGCACAGCCAACGAATACTGCGTGGTCCTCAAAGACTCAATGGAATTTTTAGCCGCTCTTCTAATATTCCGCGGCGTCGTTGAATCCTCTGAAACCATGTCGAGAACAGCCACGGCTTCCTCGACACGTTGCTCGTATTCCTTCACTTTCTTCTTGGTCACCATGTAGCAAAGCCCCCATACAAAATGGCACCAGAGCGATACTCAAATAATCCACGACTCATTAAAACCTTTTCGCAAGGATGTCGCGTGAAGTGACAACAAACCAAAAAGACCTACAGAATATGGCTGACCTACTGAAGCAGGGCGCCAGACTCACCGAACTATCATGCCCAGCCTGCGCCTCACCCTTATTCAAGCTCAGAAGCGGTGAACTTTGGTGCGCCAAATGCCAAAAACGCGTCATAACAATCAGAGAAGGAGAAACACCAGAAGAAGCAAGCAAGTCAATCATGCTCAGCGGACTCGAATCAACAGTGCTTTCCAAAATCAGAGAGATTCAAGCGAAAATCAACGAAGAAAAAGACCCCGCTCAGCTAGAAAAACTCAGCGCAACATTGGCGTCACTCTTGGACAACTTGGAGAAAATCAAGAGAATGAAACAGTAGGCAAAAGCGATTGCTAGGCCGCTACGACGAATTCCCAGCCAACGCGTTTCGCCTTGCACAGTTCGCGTATTCGGATTCCCTGCAAACGCTCCAAGCAGTGATCATTCGAGCACTTCACGCACTCAATCAGCAAACCATCGACTTGTCAATAATAACAGCGGCTTCGTCTCCCAACTACTTCGTCAACTTTGAGTTTGGGGTGGCCGACTCAGATGCTTTCTGCTTTCTCGATCAGAAGGAATTGGACAGACTGGAAAGAGCCTTGAGGACACAAACTTTCTCGATTCTTGATATATTTTGCGGTGCACGATACCATATCAAAAAAGGCACAGGCATGAAGCAATCTCTCCAATTTGACTACAGCGTTCTCCGTTTCATGTTTGAAAAGCCAGACATCGACCTGTCTGCTCACTACATCAGAGGAAACCAACGCATACCGCGAAAAGACTTCGTTCTATACTTGAAAAGTCAGATTGACAAGGAACTCGTTGCGAAACAGCACGAAACCATTATACTGAAGCACTTGTTCTGATAGAAGCCACAGCAACGATCTGCTAGTTTTCTAGTTCCTCAAGAACTATCTTCAGAACGTCTTTAGCAATCTCGCCAATTGGTTTGTTTCCATCGAGAGTAACCATACATTGCTGCTGTGCCAAGTCTGAGTATA
>Ga0224495_10001163_pt1 | contig 19107 bp, 14 predicted proteins | sample SF_Jul11_sed_USG_FD_168128 | JGI IMG/M metagenome (GOLD analysis project Ga0224495, IMG submission 168128) | Sediment microbial communities from San Francisco Bay, California, United States - SF_Jul11_sed_USGS_4_1 | ecosystem: Environmental > Aquatic > Marine > Sediment | place: USA: California... | reverse complement strand
AGGCACGCCGCTTGCTGACGGTGAAATGCGATGTGCAACTGCCGTTTGCATACAGTGAACTGGTTGCGCCATCACCTGACAAGGAAAAACTGCGCAACCTGTTCGAACGCTTCGAGTTCAAGAGCTGGCTGCGCGAGATCAATGGTGAGGCTGTGGCGAAGGGTAGCGACCCTGTCGTGGGGAAGGATCGGAAACCAGCAACGCCAGAACCGTCAGGTACCGAGCCAAACCGTACCGACAACGCCGTATATGAGACGATTTTGACCGAGTCACAACTCGATGGCTGGCTGAAGGCAATCCTTGCCGCCGAACTGGTGTGCGTCGACACTGAAACAACCGGACTGGACATGATGAACGCACAACTGGTTGGCGTGTCGTTCGCGATAACACCGCACCAAGCGGCCTACCTGCCGCTTGCGCATGTCTATCCAGGAGCACCTGACCAGCTGGAGCGTGCACATGTCCTCGCCAAGCTAAAACATTGGCTGGAAAGTAGCCGGCATCACAAGCTAGGCCAGAATCTCAAATTCGATACGCACATCTTTGCCAACCATGGAATTCGATTATCCGGCATCCACGATGACACGCTGCTGCAATCCTACGTGCTGGAGAGCCACAAGCCTCATGACATGGATAATCTCGCCCTGCGCCATCTTAACGTGAAAACCATCAGCTATGCCGAGGTAGCGGGCAAGGGCGCGAAGCAGCTTTGTTTTGATCAGGTGGAGCTAGGTATCGCGACCCGCTATGCGGCCGAGGACGCAGATATCACGCTGCAACTGCACCAAAAACTATCGCCGCAGATTTCCGCACAGCAGGGATTGCAGCATATCTATCGCAATATCGAACTGCCCAGCATGCATGTGCTATATACGATGGAGCGCAATGGCGTGCTGCTGGATAGCGCACTGTTGCAGATACAGAGCCGCGAGTTAGGCGAAAAACTGATTGCGCTGGAATCCAGGGCGCACGAGGCAGCCGGGCAGCCATTCAACCTGAATTCACCCAAGCAAATACAGGAAATCCTGTTCGACAAGCTGCAGTTGCCGGTGGTAAAGAAGACTCCGAGCGGTTCACCCTCGACTGACGAGGAAGTGTTGCAGGAACTGGCGCTCGACTATCCATTGCCGAAAATCCTGCTGGAATACCGCGGCATGGCAAAATTGAAGTCCACTTACACCGACAAATTGCCGCAGATGGTGGATAAAAAAACCGGGCGTGTGCATACCAGCTATTCACAGGCGGTTGCAGTTACCGGGCGGCTTGCTTCCAGCGAACCCAATTTGCAAAACATTCCGATACGCAGCGCCGAAGGCAGGCGCATACGCGAGGCTTTTATCGCTCCCGCAGGAAGCTGCATCGTGTCCGCGGACTATTCTCAGATCGAATTGCGCATCATGGCGCACTTGTCCGGCGATGAGGGCTTGCTGCGCGCATTTGCCAATAACGAGGACATCCACCGTGCGACCGCCGCAGAGATTTTCATGTCCGCACCCGGCGAAGTCAGCAGCGAGCAGCGCCGTTATGCCAAGGTGATCAACTTCGGTCTGATCTACGGCATGTCCGCATTCGGACTGGCCAGGCAGCTCGGTGTCGAGCGCAGTGCTGCGCAAGCCTATATCGAGCGATACTTTACACGTTATCCCGGCGTGGCGGACTACATGCAGCACACTCGCGAACAAGCCAGACAACTGGGTTATGTTGAGACCGTGTTCGGGCGCCGGCTCTGGCTTCCCGAGATCAACAGCAGCAACGGCATGCGCCGTCAGGGAGCCGAGCGTGCTGCAATCAACGCGCCGATGCAGGGTACTGCTGCAGACCTGATCAAACTGGCAATGATCAAAGTGCAGCACTGGCTGGAGCAGGAAAAACTGAAAACATTGCTCATCATGCAGGTGCACGACGAACTGGTGCTGGAAGTCAGGCAGCCGGAACTGAATCGAGTGAAAGAAATGCTGCCCAATTTGATGTGCAGGGTGGCTGAACTGAAAGTGCCCTTGCTCGTGGAACTGGGCGAGGGAAAGAACTGGGACGAGGCGCATTGACCTTTATGCCACGATCTTGTGTGATGCATGTCACATACACCCTGCCGGAATCAGCTTAATCTGAATCCTGCTTAACTAACGAAACGAGGGTTACATGAAATCGAACAGGCTCGCACAAATCGCCTTGCTGCTTTGGCTGGCAACAATTGCGGTATTTGCATGGTTTTTTATCCGCGGTTTCACAGTAGAGGGAACAGATGGAAGGACAGCTATTGTGCTGCAGCCAGGCGAGCGCGATCTGGTGTTGAGTGAAATGCGCGGTCTGTTGGCAGCAACGCAACAGATAGTGGAAGGAGCGAATCAGGGTGACATGCAGCGTATCGGCAAGGCTGCACGTGCGGCCGGTATGGCTGGCGCGGCGGATGTCAATCCGGCATTGATGGCAAAACTGCCCATCGAGTTCAAACAACTGGGCATGAGTGTGCACCAGGAAATGGATGACATCGCCAAAGCCGTAGAAGGCGGTAAATCCCCGGCGGAAATATTGCAGATGGCATCGGACACGTTGAACAAGTGTGTTGCATGCCATGCCGCATGGCAGATCAGATCATCGGGCAAGTAATTTTGAAATCCTGACAGCGCTCCAACACGGGCTGCACTGGAAAGGTTGCGTTTAGCTTTTTGCAGAATTCTTTGCAGCAACTTTTTTGGCGGCAGGTTTCTTTACCTTGTTGGCCCCCGCTTTTTTCGTGGCTGGTTTGACAGCCTTGGCAGTGGTCTTTGCTGCCGGCTTGGGTTTTGCCGGTGTTTTTCTGCTGCCGGCTTTCTTGCTGACAGGACCCTTGGCCGCCTTGGCCGCGATCAGTTCCACGGCTTCCTCCAGCGTGACTGTCTCCGGCGTAATACCCTTGGGCAGCGTGGCGTTGATTTTTCCATGGCGGACATAAGGGCCGTAGCGTCCGCTGCAGATCTCCACGCTGGTCTTGTCGACCGGATGATCACCCAGCACGCGCAACACGGTGGCGCCTTCCCGTGCCTGCGCCAGCAACTCCACCGCGCGGTCGAGATTGATGTCAAAAATGCTGTTGCTGCGCGGGATGGATTTGAACTTGCCATCGTGCCCGATATAGGGACCGAAACGGCCGATGTTGACGATGACTTTCTTTCCGGATGCCGGGTGTGTGCCGAGTTCGCGCGGCAATGCAAGCAGTTTCAATGCAGTATTCAAATCGGCCTGTTCCAGGGGCAATTCTTTCGGCCAAGAGACTCGTTTCGGTTTGGCCTTCTCGCCTTCCACCGCTTCGCCGAGTTGCACGTAGTAGCCATATGGACCGCGCAACAACAGCACTGGTTGTCTGGTCTCGGGTTGCTCGCCCAGTTCGCGCCGCGCGGTAGCCTCATCTTCGGCTTCACCGCCCAGACTGCGGGTGTAATCGCATTCGGGGAATCCAGTGCAGCCGATGAAGCTGCCGCGCTTGCCCAGTCTTTTTGACAGCGGTTTGCCACATTTCGGGCAAGCCTCCCCGATCAACTCCTGTGTGACATCCTTGCGCTCTATGCTTTGCTTTTCCGAGACAAGCTTGTTGAAACCCTTCCAGAATTCATCCAGCACCGGTATCCAGTCGCGCTTGCCCTCGGACACCTCGTCCAGCTCGTCCTCAAGATGCGCGGTGAAGCCGTAGTCGACATAGCGGGTGAAATGTTCGGTGAGAAACTTGTTGACCACGCGACCGACGTCGGTTGGTACGAAGCGTTTCTTGTCCAGCAAGGCATATTCGCGTGCCTGCAATGTGGAGATTATGGTCGCGTAAGTGGAAGGGCGGCCGATGCCATGCTCTTCCAGCGCCTTGACCAGGCTCGCTTCGGAGTAACGAGGTGGCGGCTGGGTGAAGTGCTGCTCGCCGTACAGTTTGTCGATGGGCAGCACATCGCCTTCGGCCAGCGGCGGCAATTTGCCACCTTCTTCCTCGGTCGCGTCGTCCACGTCTTCCATATACACGCCGATGAAACCGGGGAATACCAGCACCTGGCCGTTGGCGCGGAATAAAGTGGTGTCGCCGCCCAGCCGAATATCCACGCTGACGGTATCGAAACGTGCCGGGGACATCTGGCAGGCCAGAGTGCGCTTCCAGATCATCTCGTACAGGCGCGCCTGGTCGACAGTCAAGTGATCACGGATACTGTCCGGTGTGCGAAGGATAGAGGTCGGGCGGATCGCTTCGTGTGATTCTTGCGCGTTCTTGGTCTTGCTCTTGAATGTAGGCTGGGTGGACGGGAGATATTCCGACGAAAAATGAACCTTGATGTAGCTGCGAATCTCCTCCACGGCTTCTTTCGCCAGCGATACAGAGTCGGTGCGCATGTAGGAGATCAATCCGACCGTCTGGCCGCCGATGTCAACGCCTTCATACAATGATTGCGCGGTGCGCATCGTCCGGTCGGCGGTCATGCCGAGTTTGCGCACGGCTTCCTGTTGCATGGTAGAGGTGGTGAAAGGCGCGGCGGCATAACGCTGCTTCGCTTTTTTCTCGACGCGCACCACCTTGGGCGGAAGCTTGGCGTCGCTGAGTTTTGAGTGGATCGCGTCGTATTCTGCCTGACTGGTGATACTGAGCTGCTCCAGCTTCTTGCCCTGGTACTGGAACAATTTGGCAGTAAACGGGATGTGATCCTTATTCGTATCGAGATGCACGGTCCAGTACTCCCGGCTGTTGAATGCCTCGATCTCCAGTTCTCGCTCGACAATCATGCGCAACGCGGGACTCTGCACACGCCCGGCCGAAAGACCCGGACGGATCTTGCGCCAAAGCAGCGGTGAAAGATTGAAGCCGACCAGATAATCGAGCGCGCGGCGTGCCTGCTGGGCATTCACCAGCGGCTGCGAAATTTCGCGAGGATGAGCCACCGCTTCGCGCACAGCCGACTGGGTGATCTCATAGAACACCACGCGCTGCAGATTCTTGCCCTTAAGGTTGCGTTTCGCTTTGAGCAGTTCTGCAATGTGCCAGGCAATGGCCTCGCCTTCGCGGTCGGGGTCTGGCGCCAGATAGATATTGTCCGCGGCGACAGCGGCCTTGGCAATCGCATCCATATGCTTGCTGTTGCGCGAAATGGATTCGTATTTCATCGCGAAACCGTTATCGGGATCGACCGCGCCGGTTTTGGGGATCAGATCGCGCACATGTCCGTAAGAAGCGAGTATCTCGAAATCCTTGCCAAGATATTTTTGCAGTGTTTTGGCCTTGGCCGGTGATTCGACGATCAGGAGGTTGGTTGCCATGCGTACGATATAGGGTTCAATGTAGTTGCGCGGAATGAAGCGGACTAAGCAATTCCTCGATCAGCAGTTGGTCAAGGTCCTGATGGCGATTCCACAGTACCATCAGCATGATCAATTTGAGTTGATCCAGCGAGAGATTTTCATGCTGAAGTGCGACCGCGCGGTCTATGATCATCTCGCGTTCGATGGCCGAGATCAGATGCTGCTGCTCGGCGAACAGCAAAAATTGTCGCGCTTCCCAGTTGATACGTTCCAGTTCCAGTTTGGCAAAATGCCGCTGTCCTGCGTGTTCGAGCCGGGCAGGGTAGTTTTCCTGATTATGCTGCTGCAGTGCGGAAAGCCAAGCCAGTGCTTCGCTGATGTCATCCTCCTCGAACCCTGCTGCGGATAACTTTCGTTCCAGCTTGTCCGTTTCAGGATAACTGCCTGCATCGAAGTAATTTTCAAACAGATACATCAATATTTCGAACATGATTTGCGTGGTTTATTGAATTCGTTGATAAAGTCCGCCAGGCAATGTGCTGATGTGCCCTTCCAGTTCGAGTGTCAACAGCATGGCGGATAGCTCGGCTACCGTCAAGCCGCTGCGCGTGCTGAGCGTGTCCAAATCCACCGGATCGAAGCCGATATGGTCAAGCAACGCTGAATCCTGATCTTTCGTATCCGTGCTCTTCATCGTCGTGTTGTGCGCGGGTCTTGGCAGCAGTCCACCGAGTTCCTCCAGAATATCTTGGGCAGTCTCGACAAGCTTCGCGCCTTGTTTGAGCAGCGCATGAGAGCCCTTGCTTTGCGGGGCGTGTATCGAGCCTGGTATGGCGAATACTTCCCTGCCCTGCTCCAAAGCCAAACGAGCGGTGATCAGCGACCCGCTTTGCAATCCTGCTTCCACTACCAGGCACCCGGCGCTCATTCCGCTGATCAGGCGATTGCGGCGGGGGAAGTTGGCGGCAAGGGGGGGAGTGCCGAGCGGAAATTCCGAGATCAGGGCACCCTGCTGGGCGAGTGCGTGGGCGAGCTCACGATTTGCGGCAGGATAGACCTTATCCAATCCTGTCCCGATGATTGCTATGCTGCTGCCTTGGCCTTTCAGTGCGCCGCGGTGTGCCGCGGCGTCGATGCCGTGCGCCATGCCGCTGATGATGCACAATCCTGCGTCGCTCAGCGTCTCTGCGAAAGCTTCCGCGTTGCCGATGCCTTGCGGGGTGGCATTGCGGCTTCCGACCATGGCCAGCGCAGCGCGGTTGAGCAAATCGGGCCGGCCTTTGACATACAACAACAGCGGAGGGTCGGGGATGTTCAGCAGCGCCTGCGGATAATCCTCGTCAGCCAGGGTGAAGATGTGATTGCTTCCATCTTCCAACCAGGCCATGGTTGAAGCAATGGCGTCCTCGGGGATCCCCGCGCTGATTTCGGCAGCGACATCGGGTTTGACGAAAGATCTGAGCGCACTGATTGATGCGGAGATGACCGCGTCGGGAGAGCCGAATTCCTTAAGCAGGCGGCGCGCGCTTTCTCCTCCCAAACCCCGCGTGAGGCTGAGAGTCAGCCAGGATTTGAACGTAACATCGAAAGGCATGTATTTGCGGAATGCGATGAAAGTCGATGCAGCCGAAGAAATGCAATGACACAAACTACGGGTTTTGTGCGCGGTCCAGCAACTGAACCGGCAGTTTGGTTTGCATTACCAGCGCATAGGACACTTTGTCGAATACACGGAATACGAATGCCAAACCATAGCGTTCATCCGGCAATGTGTAACTCTCGCCCTCGCTTTTCACAACTTCACCCTTGTGATACAGGGCAAGTACATGTCCGATTTCCATACCATCACGCGTACCCTTGTTCAGCGTTATGGCAGTATTCTGACCGGCTTGAGTTACTCCACCGTATACGGATATTACTCGCGCGGATATTTTGCTTTCCGGTGCGCGCGGCAGGTAGTTGGTGGCAGTTTCGATTGATGGCACGACCAATCGGTCTCCTTGGTGGGTTTCCTGTACTGAATGAGTAATCGACAGGGTGCTGATGTCGCCAAAATGCTTTACTTCGGCGTTGCCCAGATATACGGCCTCGATACCCAGTAACTCACCGCTGTCAGGATCGATGAATTTTTTACCAGGCCGGTAGATTTGCCACCTGTCGCCCATATCAGAGGCCAGGCCCCTTGCAAAACAGATATCTCCTTCGCCAAGAATAACGCGACCCTCACGGGCGCCTATCAACGCGGGCGCATCCTTCAACTCATCCTCGTCGATAACCAGTGGACGGCTAAGGAACGGGGCGATGTCTGCAACCGGAATGCTCGGGATGGCATCGTGCGAACTGATATCTTCCCGTACTCTTGGAGAAAGCCTGGCGGCACCGCTTTCCTCGCGCAACACTTGTGCCCGGGATACTCCCGTTTCATTGATACGCAATGTGCCGCTGCTGCGGTCGAGAAAGACCACATCGCCAGGGTAAATCCAGTGCGGATCCTTTATGGTGTCCTTGTTAAACCCCCAAATATTTGGCCATTTCCACGGATCCTCGTAAAACTTTTCGGATATGTCCCACAGCGTATCGCCCTTGACGACAACGTAACGGCTTGGGGCGTCAGGCCGGATTTGAAGCTGATCGGCGCTAGCCAGGACAGGCAACAATAAGCAAATCAGCGATATAATCTTACGCATTGGAAACTCCGGCACAGCCAGTATTATTTAAGGACACGCACATTTCGTACATTGCGCCAAATTCTGCATCTTGTCCTATAAATTAGCAAGCATATATCCATTTCCTCATGGAAGAGTTCTGAATGGCAATCCTGAAAATTTTGCAGTATCCCGATGAACGGCTGCACAAAATCGCCAAGCCGGTGGAGCATGTCGATGAATCCACGCGCCAGCTGATACGAGACATGGCGGAGACGATGTATTCCGCGCCAGGTGTGGGTCTGGCTGCAACCCAGGTGGATGTTCACAAACAGATCATCGTGCTGGACGTTTCCGAGACGCATGATCAATTGAAGGTGTTCATCAATCCTGAAATCATTTCCAGCAGCGGCACAGAGGAATGCGAGGAAGGCTGTCTGTCGGTGCCGGGGATATATGAAACTGTACGCCGCGCCGCAAAAGTCACTGTGCGCGCCCTGGACGAGCGTGGCAAGCCATTCACGCTGGAAGCCGAGGGCTTGCTGGCGGTATGCGTGCAGCATGAGATGGATCATCTGCTCGGCAAGGTGTTTGTGGAATATCTGTCTCAGCTCAAGCAATCACGTATTCGCGCCAAAATAAAAAAGCGTCTACGCGAGACCATGTAGCTGATGCGCTGTATGTGTGTTGGAAGCAAGCTCTGTCCACGAAAGGCACGAAAAACGCAAGAACTTCATTTCACAATGCTTGTACGGATATTTCCGGCGCACCTCAAATGCAAAACCGTGCATATGGTAACGCACTACATCAAATTTTCCTGCCATCTACAATTTCATGCGTTTTGTGGACAATGCCTAACTCCCAGGTAAATCAAAATGAAAATAGTCTTTGCAGGAACCCCGCAATTTGCCGCAATCGCATTGGCTGCGTTGCACCAGGAGCACCAAGTGGTTGCGGTGCTGACCCAGCCGGACCGTCCCGCCGGCCGTGGCTTGAAGCTGGCCTTCAGCGCGGTCAAGCAACTCGCGTTGCAATACGGGCTGCCAATATTGCAGCCGTCCAACCTGAAGTCCTCAGAAGCGCAGCAGGAAATAGCAGCTCTGGACGCCGATGTAATGATAGTGGCAGCTTATGGTTTGATCCTGCCGAAAGCGGTTCTGCAAATTCCTCGCCATGGATGTTTGAACATACATGCTTCACTGTTGCCACGCTGGCGGGGCGCGGCCCCGATCCAACGTGCGATACAGGCAGGAGACGAAGAGACCGGCATTACCATCATGCAGATGGACGAGGGTCTGGATACCGGAGACATACTTTTGAAGCGCAGTTGCCGGATCACGGAATCCGACACCGCACAGACCATGCAGGATAAATTGGCTGCAATCGGAGCAGACAGCATCCTGGAGACGTTGAGTCTGTTGCAGGAACAGCGGTTGACACCGGCCAGACAAGATGACAGCAAGGCATGTTACGCCCCCAAGCTGCTCAAGAGCGAAGCCCGAATAGATTGGAAACAGGATGCCAGGCAGATTGAACGCACAGTGCGCGCCTTCAATCCATTTCCGGTCTGCTATGCAGACTTGAATGGAATAACAATAAAAATATGGCAGGCCGCAGTGGTTGATGATCAGCACGGTGAGCCGGGCGAAGTAATGGCAGTGGATAAGCGTGGTATCACCGTGGGTTGCGGCGAAGCAGCGTTGCGGCTCGAAGTTCTGCAGCGTCCCGGCGGCAAGCCACAACCCGCCGTTCAGTTCATGCAAGCAATACCGGTCAGCGTTGGCGTCAATTTTGCTGTTCCTTGAGATGCACACCGTTCAGATAGCCGCCAGCATCGCCGTCAAGCAAGTACTGGCCAATGGGCGCAACCTTAATCAGGTGTTGGAGGAATCACTGCGCAACAAGAAGGCATGGACGCAGGCGCAGCGCGCCGCCATGCAGGATATGAGTTATGGAACGCTCCGTTTCTACGGGCAGTTGCAGGCAGTACTGGATATGCTGCTGCACAAGCCTTTGCATGACGATCGTGTGCGCTACCTGCTGCTAGTTGCGCTATTCCAATTGCTGCACGGGAAATCGGCACCGCATGCGGTGGTCGATCATGCAGTGCGCGCAGCACATACCCTGAACCATCATGTAAGCGGCTTGGTGAACGCACTGCTACGCAATTTTCTACGCAATCAGCCGATTTTGCTCGCTCAGGCGGAGCAAAACCATGAAGGGAAATACAGTTATCCGCAGTGGTGGATAGACGAGTTGCTTGCTCAATACGGCGAGCGCGGACCGGCACTGCTCGAAGCTGGCAATCAGCATCCCCCGATGACGCTGCGAGTCAACCGGAGGCGCAGTTCCGTCGCGGACTACCTAGCTTTGCTTGCGCAGCATGATATGTCTGCAAAGGTCATCGAGCCGGATGCGCTGCAGCTTGATAAGCCGGTTGCAGTGAACAGGTTGCCTGGCTTTCTTGCCGGATTGGTCTCGGTGCAGGATGCCGGAGCCCAGTATGCGGCGCGCCTGCTGGATGTTCACGACGGGATGCGAGTACTGGATGCCTGCGCTGCGCCGGGCGGGAAGGCTGCCCATATCCTTGAGCTGGCAACGGCTGAGTTGGTGGCCCTGGACAAGGACGAAAAGCGTTTGCAAAAGATTGCGGAAAACTTGCAGCGTCTGGAGCTTAACGCGCAGCTTGTTACCGGGGATGCTTCCGAGCCGGGAAAATGGTGGGATGGTAGACACTTCCAGCGCATTCTTGCCGACGCGCCCTGTTCCGCTTCCGGCGTGGTGCGCCGACATCCCGACATAAAGTGGTTGCGCCGTCACGCGGATATTTCCGGTTTCGCCACGCAGCAACTCGATATTCTGAGTTCATTGTGGCGACTGATGGAGCAAGATGGTAAATTGCTTTATGCCACCTGTTCGGTGTTTCAGCAGGAGAACGAACAGGTTATCACTGCATTTCTTGCGCGGCACCCTGATGCGCTTCGATTACCGGTGATTTTACCTGGACAAAGCGAGGGACAATTGTTACCCAATGACCAGCATGACGGTTTCTTTTATGCATTGCTGCAAAAAATTTCTTAGCGCGCTGCTTCGCGGAATTGTCGTTTTCGCGTGGCTGGCCACTGCCTATGCAGAAGGAATATACGTCAACAAGGCGGAACTGCGTATGGGCGACGATGGCTATCATCTGTCGGCAAGCTATGACATCGGCCTGACACAGGTGATGCAGCAGGCGTTGTCCCGAGGCATACCGTTATATTTTGTCGGCGAGTTTTCGCTTACACGCCCGCGATGGTACTGGATGAATGAAGAAGTTTTTCAGGGAGAACAGACTATCAAACTCTCCTACAATGTACTGACGCGTCAATATCGCATCTCGCGCGGCGCCTTATTCCAGAATTTCGCCAGCCTTGATGATGCATTGAATATTCTGGCCAGACAAAATTCCCCCGTAATTTCGGCTGAATTGCTGAAGAAGGAGGAGGGATATATTGCGGAGTGGATAAAAAGGGAGGGTAACCTCGTTGCAGCGGTGCGATTGCGACTGGACAATTCGCAGTTGCCCAAGCTCTTGCAGGTGAACGCATTGTCTGGAAGCGACTGGACGCTCAACTCGGACTGGTACCGATGGGAGATTACTCCGGAGGCAATGACAGCGATCAATCCGGCCGGTACGGAGTAATGGCAACGTGAAAAATCTTATCCTGCTTAGCGTAGTTCTAGCCGTAGCGCTGCTGGCGTTGTTGTCGGGGAGCAGCGCCAACACCGATGTATTTTCCTTCAACTATTATGCTTTGTTGAGCTTGACAGGTTTGCTGGCGTTGAGCTTGATCGCGCTGTCAGGTTATCAATTGTGGCGCTTGCGCGTCAAACTGAAAAATAATGTTTTCGGCGCGAAACTGACCCTGCGTCTGGTGACCTTTTTCACGCTGATCGGAGTATTGCCGGGGATTTTGATTTATGCAGTATCAGTGCAGTTTCTGGATAAAAGTATCGAGTCATGGTTTGACGTGCGCGTCGAGAATGCACTTGAGGGAGGTCTTAACCTCGGCAGAAGCGGACTCGAAAACAGTTTGAACGAGCTGGCCAAAAAGGCCAAATTCACCGCCTTGCTGCTGGCTGAAAAATATCCGAGGCAATATCAGCAGGCGCTCGATCAACTGGTGGATGAGAAGGTTACTCAGGAAGCCGCATTGTTTACGGCCAAGGGCAGCCTGATCGCGTTCTCTTCTGGAGTCAACTCGCGTTTGCCCGACTTGCCGGATGGCGACCTGATGATGCTCGCACTGGACAAAGGCGAATATTCAGTGATCGATACGCTGCCGAACCGTGGATTGACGTTGCGTTCACTGGTGACGGTGACTACAAATGCGCGAAGCGGCGCAAGCTATGTGCTGCAATTTACCCAGCCGGTGCCGAAAAAAATCGAGCAAGATGCCGAAACCGTACAGACGGTATACCGAGACTATCAGGAGCTTGCTTTTTCAAGGCTCGGCCTGAAACGGCTGTATGCGATCACTTTGACGCTGTCATTATTGGTGGTGGTACTGACTGCTGTATCGGTGGCATTTTTTCTCAGTGAAAGACTGGGATCGTCGCTTGAGGCTCTGGCGGAAGGAACGCGGGCCGTGGCACAGGGTAACTTTACCGGGCAATATCCGATACGCAGTAGCGATGAATTGGGTGCACTGACCGGATTGTTCAATCAGATGATACGCCAATTGTCTGATGCCAAGACAGCCAGCGAATTGCAGCAGCGACAGGTGATGCGCGCCAAGGGGTATCTGGAAAGCGTGCTGACCCATCTTACATCAGGTGTGCTGGGCCTTGATGACAATTTGAGATTACGCTCGGTGAATACCAGCGCGGCACAAATACTGGGTGCACCTTTGCATGAAATGCAGCGCAAGAACATGGCGCAGATCGCAGAAAGGTTCACGCTGCTTGGTTCGTTCTGCAATACGATCAGCGAAGCATTTGCCGAAGTACCCAATGGCGAATGGCAGCGACAAATAGAGAGAATGAGCAGAAATGGCAATCAAATCCTGCTGATTCGCGGCACTCGGCTTCCGCCAGGATCAGGGGCAGGTTATGTCGTGGTGTTCGATGATATCAGCCATCTTCTGCAGGCCGAACGCCAGGCTGCCTGGGGCGAGGTGGCGCGCCGCTTGGCACATGAAATCAAGAATCCGCTGACGCCGATCCAGCTTTCGGCGGAGCGTTTGCAGCACAAACTCAGCAGCAAGCTCGACGAGGAAGGGGCGAAATTGTTGCGTCATGCCACGCAAACCATAGTCAGCCAGGTCGCTGCGATGAAAAACATGGTTAATGACTTTGCCAATTATGCGCGTGGCCCGGCGATGAAGTTGACGCGGCTGGATTTGCACAAGCTGATCAAGGAGGTGCTCGGTTTGTATGAAGCGAACGTCATACCCATTAAGCTGAACCTGAAGGCGGAAAGGAGAGAAATCAATGGTGATGCAACGCGGCTTAGGCAAATCATTCACAACCTGATGCAAAATGCCCAGGACGCATTGCAGGATATCAAGCACCCGCAAATTGCATTGAATACAGATACGCACGATGGAGAAATCAATCTGTTAGTCGAGGATAACGGCTCGGGATTTTCCGAAAGCGTTCTTTCCGGCCCGTTTGAACCGTACAAAACGACCAAGACCAAAGGAACCGGCCTGGGATTGGCCATAGTGAAAAAAATTGTTGAAGAGCATGGCGGACGCATCGCCATAGAAAACAAACCAGACGGCGGAGCGCGAGTCAGCATCGTTTTGCCGTTGGCAGAGGAGGGGTGATGGGCAGCAAAAAGATTTTGGTGGTGGATGATGAGATCGGCATCCGCGAACTGTTGTCGGAGATCCTGTTTGATGAAGGATACGAGGTTCATGTGGCCGAAAATGCAGAACAGGCCCGTGTCTTCCGGAATGAGCATGAACCCGACCTGGTGCTGCTGGATATCTGGATGCCTGAAACCGATGGCATAACCTTGCTCAGGGAGTGGGTCGAACAGGATCTGCTGACCATGCCGGTCGTGATGATGTCGGGTCACGGGACGATAGAGACGGCAGTCGAAGCCACGCGTATCGGCGCGGTGGATTTTCTGGAGAAGCCGATTGCATTACAAAAATTGCTGAATACGGTGGCAAAGTCCATCAAGGAATCTGCGCCAAAATTACCGTCATCGGATTCCAGTATGCAGGGCGGGCAAGCTGCGGAGCAGCCAGAAAATCAGAAGCAACAGATCTTCCTTGCGCTTGATGTGCCGTTGCGTGCAGCGCGCGACCATTTCGATGCACTTTATTTTGATTACCATTTACGCAAGGAAGTAGGCAATGTTTCGCGCGTGGCAGAGAAAGTCGGTCTGGAGCGCACGCACCTGTACAGAAAACTCAAACAACTAGGCATAAAATTCCCGAAAAAAGGCGGTGAAGAAGGGTCCTGATATCAAGAGACCTAAAATACGGCTGTTGCCCTATTCGGGGGGCTACGGCATAATTGCCGGCCCAAACATATACCAAGGCGCCATATAAGTACAATTTTATAGGGGTGTCATTCAGATAACCAATCCCGCAAGGATGTTTACGAGGTAACAGGAAATGGCTGCAACGCGAGGCATCACCCCACCAAAATTCAATGATATTACCGGTGCAATTCGCATGCTGGCAGTGGATGCCGTGCAGAAGGCAAACTCCGGTCACCCGGGCGCCCCGATGGGCATGGCGGAGATTTCCGACGTACTGTGGAATCGCCATCTGCGCCATAATCCTGCCAATCCCAAGTGGCCGGATCGGGACCGCTTCATCCTGTCCAACGGCCATGGTTCGATGCTGGTATATGCACTGCTGCATTTGTCGGGCTACGACCTGCCGATCGAAGAATTGAAGCGCTTTCGCCAACTGCATTCCAAGACCCCGGGTCATCCCGAATACGGCTATACACCCGGCGTCGAAACCACTGGCGGCCCGTTAGGTCAGGGCATCACCAATGCGGTAGGCATGGCGATGGCGGAAAAATTGCTGGCTGCCGAATTCAACAAGCCCGGCCACGAGATCGTCAATCATCACACTTACGTGTTCATGGGCGACGGCTGCATGATGGAAGGCATATCCCACGAAGCCTGCGCGCTGGCGGGAACATGGGGTTTGGGCAAGCTGATCGCATTTTGGGACGACAACAACATCTCCATCGACGGACACATCGACGGCTGGTACACCGATGACACGGCAAAGCGCTTCGAGGCCTACGGCTGGCATGTCATAGCCAATGTGAACGGACATGACCCCGAAGCGGTGGATGCGGCAATCAATGCCGGCAAAAAAGTAACCGACAAACCCACGCTGATCTGCTGCAAGACCGTCATCGGCATGGGCTCGCCAAACAAGGCCGATACTCATGACGTGCATGGTGCTGCTCTCGGTAATGATGAGGTAGCCGCAACACGCGAACATATCGGCTGGAAATATCCTCCTTTCGAAATACCGAAGCATGTGTATGAGGCATGGGACGCTCGCACCAAAGGCGAGGGGTTGGAAAAATTGTGGAACAACAAATTTGCCGAATACAAGGCAGCGTTCCCGAAAGAGGCGGCCGAATTCGAGCGCCGCATCAAGGGCGAACTGCCCGCCAATTGGAAGGTGCATGCTGCCGAGGCGATTGCCAAGGCCGACGAAAAAGCCGAAACCATTGCCACCCGCAAAGCCTCACAGAATGCAATCAATGCGCTAGCTTCGGCGCTGCCTGAATTCCTGGGGGGTTCGGCCGACCTGACCGGTTCCAACCTGACAAACTGGACCGGTTGCAAGCACATCCGCGGCAAAAGCACCGGCAACTACATCAGCTACGGCGTGCGTGAATTCGGCATGTCGCACATCATGAATGGCATGGCCTTGCATGGTGGATTCCTGCCGTTCGGCGGAACCTTTCTGATGTTCTCCGAGTATGCGCGCAATGCGTTGCGCATGTCGGCACTGATGAAGCAGCGTGTGATTTACGTTTACACTCATGACTCCATCGGCCTGGGAGAGGACGGTCCAACTCACCAGGCGGTCGAACAAACCGCCACGTTGCGCCTTATTCCGAATATGGATGTATGGCGTCCGTGCGATACGGTTGAGTCCGCCGCGTCCTGGGTGGCAGCCGTGGAGCGCAAGGATGGCCCCAGCAGCCTGATATTCAGCCGTCAGAACCTGGCATTCCAGAAACGTGATGCCGAGCAAATCGCCAATATCCGCAGGGGTGCCTATGTATTGTCCGAGGCGGCCGGCGGAAAACCTCAGGCCGTGATCATTGCAACCGGTTCAGAAGTTGCATTGGCTATGGACGCGCAAAAAGCGCTTGCAGCCGAGGGTGTCAAAGTGCGCGTGGTATCCATGCCTTCAACCAGCGTGTTTGACAAGCAAGACCAGGCTTACAAGGACAGTGTGCTGCCCATGGGTGCCAAGCGGATCGCGGTCGAAGCGGGCGTCACCAGCGGTTGGTACAAGTATGTGGGCTTGGATGGCGCAGTGGTTGGCTTGGATAGTTTCGGCGAATCCGCGCCGGCGCCGGAGTTGTTCAAGCACTTCGGGTTTACCGCTGAAAATGTCGCCAAGACAGTGAAAAGTGTGTTGTAAGACACAGTCAAGTTTTAATAATCAAAAGGGAGAAGGAAATGGCAATTCGTGTCGGTATCAATGGTTTTGGCCGCATAGGACGCATGGTGTTTCGCGCGGCAACAAAGGATTTTCCAGAAATCGAAGTTGTGGCGATCAACGATCTGCTGGAACCGGATTATCTGGCCTACATGCTCAAGTTCGATTCTGTGCATGGCCGTTTCAATGGCGATGTTGCCGTGGAAGGGAAGAATCTGGTCGTCAACGGAAAGTCCATTCGTCTGACTGCCGAGCGCGATCCGGCTAACCTGAAGTGGAATGAAGCCAAAGTGGACATCGTGATCGAGTGCACCGGGTTCTTCCTGACCAAGGAAACTTGCCAGAAACATATCGACGCGGGCGCAAAGAAAGTAGTCCAATCGGCCCCTTCCAAGGATGACACGCCGATGTTCGTATATGGCGTGAATCACACCAGCTACAAGGGCGAGAGCATCGTTTCTGCCGCATCATGTACAACCAATGCGCTGGCTCCGGTCGCCAAGGTGCTGCATGACAATTTCGGAATCAAGCGCGGCCTGATGACCACAGTGCATGCTGCAACCGCGACACAGAAAACGGTTGACGGTCCGTCCAGCAAGGATTGGCGCGGCGGCCGCGGCATCCTGGAAAACATCATTCCGTCCTCGACAGGCGCGGCTAAGGCGGTCGGGGTCGTAATGCCGGATCTCAAGGGCAAGCTGACCGGCATGGCTTTCCGCGTCCCGACTTCGGACGTATCAGTGGTAGATCTGACGGCAGAACTGAACAAGGCCGCTTCCTATGAGGACATCTGCAAGGCCATGAAGGCAGCTTCGGAAAACGGCCCATTGAAAGGCGTGCTCGGTTATACCCAGGAATCAGTGGTTTCCACCGATTTTCGCGGCCAAACCACACCATCCGTATTCGATGCAGAAGCTGGCATCGCTCTGGATCCGACCTTTGTCAAGGTGGTGGCATGGTATGACAACGAATACGGCTATACCTGCAACCTGATGCGCATGGTGAAACACGTAGCAAAATAAGCCGGTGGAATGTGAAGGGTAAGACGTGAAAGATTTCTCCTCCCGGCCGAGCGGTTTTAGCATACTGCCGGGAGCGTCACGTTTAACATGAACTCTCCACATTGCATCCTTCTGTGAGCCACAAGATCTGGCTTCGGACCAGTCCCTGCCGCTTGCATACATTCAGGAGAAAGAAATGTCCGTAATCAAAATGACCGATCTGGATCTCAAGGGCAAACGCGTCCTGATCCGTTCGGATTTGAACGTTCCCGTCAAGGATGGCCAGGTAACTTCCGATGCACGCATCACCGCCTCGATGGCGACCATCGATTTTGCGCTGAAAGCCGGTGCCCGCGTAATGGTGACATCACATCTGGGTCGTCCAGAAGAAGGTATCTACTCCGAAGAAAATTCGCTAAAGCCGGTAGCCAATGTTATTGCCAACAAGCTGGGCAAGCCGGTGCGCCTGATCAGGGACTGGGTCGATGGCGGGTTCAGCGTAGCCGAAGGTGAATTGGTGTTGCTGGAAAATTGCCGTTTCAACAAGGGCGAGAAAAAAAGCCTGGAAGAAACCGCGAAGAAATATGCCGCCTTGTGCGATGTGTTCGTGATGGATGCATTCGGAACCGCCCACCGTGCCGAGGCATCCACACACGGCGTGGCCAAATATGCGCCGGCAGCAACAGCGGGAATCCTGCTTACCCAGGAACTTGAAGCCTTGACCAAGGCCCTGCTTGATCCTGCACGCCCGATGGTGGCGATCGTCGGCGGTTCCAAAGTATCGACCAAGTTGACAGTGCTGGAATCGCTTTCCGAGAAGTGCGAGCAGCTCGTGGTCGGGGGAGGTATTGCCAATACCTTCCTCAAGGCGGCCGGCAAGAACGTCGGCAAGTCGCTGTGCGAAGATGATCTGGTTCCGACCGCGCAAGCGCTGATGGCCAAAATGCAGGCTCGTGGCGCGACCATTCCCATCGCCGTGGATGTTGTAGTCGGCAAGAAATTCGATGCCGGCGAACCGGCTGTGCTGAAAGATGCCGATGATGTGGCAGACGATGACATGATTTTCGACATCGGCCCCAGAAGCGCAGAGCAATTGGCGGACATCATCATGAAGGCGGGAACGGTGGTTTGGAACGGCCCGGTCGGTGTGTTCGAATTCGATCAGTTCGGCGAAGGCACCAAGACCATTGCCAAGGCTATTTCCGAAACCGGCGCATTCACGCTGGCAGGCGGCGGAGACACAATAGCGGCGATCCAGAAGTATGACATTTATGACAAGGTGTCCTACATCTCGACTGCCGGAGGTGCTTTTCTGGAATTCCTGGAAGGGAAGAAGTTGCCGGCAGTGGAAATTCTGGAACAACGGGCGAATAAAAATAACTAGGAAAACATGCTGCGCAGAACAAAAATAGTAGCAACGCTGGGGCCAGCTTCCAGCGATCAGAAGGTGCTGGAGAAAATGATACGGGCAGGAGTTGACCTGGTGCGCATGAATTTTTCGCATGGCTCCGCGCAGGATCACCAGAAACGTGCCGAAACAGTGCGAGCCGCGGCAGCGGCAGTGGGGCG
>Ga0224495_10001162_pt1 | contig 19117 bp, 8 predicted proteins | sample SF_Jul11_sed_USG_FD_168128 | JGI IMG/M metagenome (GOLD analysis project Ga0224495, IMG submission 168128) | Sediment microbial communities from San Francisco Bay, California, United States - SF_Jul11_sed_USGS_4_1 | ecosystem: Environmental > Aquatic > Marine > Sediment | place: USA: California... | reverse complement strand
AATGGCGCCAAGGTGGCGCAGACATCATCCGGCGGCAATTTCTACACCGACAACCTGAAGCCTGGCGTCTACACGATAGAGCTGGACGAAAATGAACTGCCCATCGAATACACTCCGAAGAAAAGGCAGTTCATCGTAAAGGTCGAGGCGTCGGCCATCACCCGCGTGGATTTTATGGTTAGTGTCCACTACGGCGCCGCCGGGAAAATCTCCCTGGCCGATGGCAAACCCGCGCCCCAGGCCCATGTGAAGGCATTCGGCGACAATGGCGAGGTGGCGGGCTCTGGAGGCTCTTCATTATTCGGCTACTACAGGATCGACAACCTGGCGCCTGGCCAATACACCCTCAAGGTCACTCATATGGGCGGCAAGCCGCTTGCCGAGCCTCTGCCGTCGCTGGCCATCACCATAGGAGACGATTACATCTTCGGCCAGGACATCACAATACCCATGGAGCGGATCCCAGCCCTAGAGCCGGCCCGGGCGCCTGACCGGGAATAAAAGCCGGCGCCGCCTCGGCCGGCTCATGACAACCCAGGCAATCGTTGGTGGCCATGGTCACCGTCAGCTCTGCGATATCGTGGGGGATCAGGGGCGGGGCTCCGGCAAAACCACTGTCCAGCAAAGCGCTCTCGCCAGGGGCGGTGGAGCTGTATTTCACGTCCGGAGGCGAATTTGTCTCCTTCAGCAGAGCTGTCTTCACCTCGGCTTTTTTGTCGGCGGCCGGCCGTCAAATGAAGACGCTAGATTATCTCTTTATACACTTCTTCGGTGAGGGCTGCTGACCTGTCCCAGCTAAGACAGGACTGGACGAACTGTTTTCCACCATGACCGATCCTGGCTCGGAGATTTGGATCATCCAGCAGCCTAATCATTGCTGAAGCTATCTGATCCACACTGTCCCTGTCGATCAGGATAATATTCTCACCATTTTTTATGACTCCTGGCCCGTAAATGCTCTCCGGCGCGTTTGTGATGACCGGAGTCTCAAACTGCATGGCTTCAAAGCTGGTAAGGCTGATGCTTGTGTATTTCATCTGATGAATTATGGCGAACACTGTCGCCGCCGATACCAGCTCCACCACTTTTGAAGGCTTTACCAGCCCTAAAAATTTCACGCAATCCTCCAGCCCCATCCTTTTCACTGCATTTACCGGCTCTTCATATTGGATGCGTCCGGCGATAATGAACTTCGCATCCGGGTATTTCTCGCGCACCTTGACCATTGCCAGGATGAGGTTTGTGGGATTTCTTATCTGGTGCACATGACCAACCATCACTATCAATGGATATGGCGCGCGCTCCATCTGCGCTCCAGAGAGGATGTGCTCATGCACTCCCACGGGAATGTGGGTGACCATCCGGTCCTTCATCTTCTCCCCATATGTTTCATACACATACCTGGCAAGCTCCGCGTCCGCGCAGAATATCTTGCGCCAGTGGCGCACTCCAAAGGGATAGAGCGTCAGCTTGTCCGTAAAATGCATCAGGGCGTACTTCAATATGTTGGTGGATTGCACAGGTGTGGTTATCGAGCCGACCAGCGGCACATCCAGCTTCCGGGCCGCGTGGGCCGACAGTATCATGGAGTCGAAAATATGGTTGATCTGATGTATGACATCTGGCTTGAAACCGCGGACGATATCCACCATCCTTCTCCGGTTAGCCAGGGACCATGCGATCGGGATATCCGGCATTCCCATAAGCAACCGTGTTTTGGGGGCGACCATGGCCGGCAGCTTATGGACACGCAATTCGTCTTTATCCGGCTCTCCATTAGGGCTACCGGCCCATTCCGTGGTCACTACCTCCACTTCATGCCCCCGCTTGCGCAAAGCGTGCGCAAGCGATTTTGCCCATAATGACGAGCCAGACAGAACGGGTGGATACCAACTGCTTACAAACAGAATTTTCATCAGCCTAATTTTTCCTTTTGCCATGCCATGTCCGAGCGCCCAACCGTCTGCTTATACTTTTTCATATGACGGCTGACGCCGAACATCCGCTCCCCGATGGCGCATGCTAACATAAGCTCCTTCTCTGAAAGACTACACCACCTGGAAGCCAGCCTGGCGGCGAAAGGTATCCTGGTTTCATCCGGCAGCCTGGCGAACAACTGATCCCATTCCATTTCCTCAACGCTAAAGAGCCTTTCCTCTTCCGTCATCCGCCCCCACAGTTTTGTGCCGGGCAGCGGGATGAGTATGTTCATCGCGCCTCCATCCATGTGGCAATTGTCTATCAGGGCGTATGAGTCATAGATGGTATCCCAGGTCTCACCGGGAAAGCCAAGGATAAAAAACCCATAATGCTCTATTCCTTCGGCGTGGGTCATCTTGGAAGCCGTTATCACATCGGGAACTCTGATGGATTTTCCCACATTAGCCTTGAGAATCTCCGGGTTGCCGGACTCCACTCCATAGGAAATATACCTGCATCCATTCCGCTTCATCGCCGCCAGCAGGTCCGGCTGCACCGTATTTACAGATGTCAGACACGACCAGGCGATATCCAGCCTGCGCCGCTCAAACTCCCCCATCAACTCCATGGTTCGGTTCCTGCTCACCGTAAATGTGTCATCGGAGAACCAGACCATCTTATGTCCGTAATTCTCCAGCAAATACTCGATCTCTCCCAATACGCTCTGGTTGGACCGGTACCTTACTTTGCGTGTGAACAAGGTGGTGGATGAACAGAAGCTGCATATGTATGGGCAGCCTCTCATTGAGACTATGTTGTAGCGCTTGTAGCGCTCCATGGGAAGCAGGTGATATGCAGGCATTCCGAAGGAGTCTATATCAGGCGCCAACGGAGGGGGAGGATTCTCCACAAGTCTCCCCTCTTCCAGATACGCAACTCCGGGAATGTCGCGCAAGGCCGCGCCGGACTCTTTGGCGTTGATCAGCGTCAGGGCGCCTGTTTCGCCCTCACCCATCACCACGCAATCGACCGAGCCGGCGGCCTCCTTTAAAAAGTGGCCCCGCAGGGCCGTAACATGGTTTCCTCCCGTAATTATGAGGCGGTCTCCGCCCAGGCTCTCCCTGATGGCCTTGGCCAGGGAAATGGCGGTGTTGTGGAGCGGAGAATAGTTGACGCTGATTCCGATATATTGAGGATTGATATTAGCCAGCCTGCTCAAGATCTGCTCTTCGTCCAGGTTTTCCGCCATGGCGTCTATCACCGCCACCTGATGTCCGTTTCTCTCCAGATGACCGGCAATGGAGGCGACACCGATGGGGGGGTCTGATATTTCACCAAAGTCCTCCCTGAGCAGGAAGTTTGGCACTATTAAAACCACAGAGGCCATGTTTGCTAATCTATTGCAGGCGGCTTGCGATACTGGTGACTATGTCCCGGAACGACCTGTCGAAGCTTTCTCCGGTGGACGATGGAAAGTCTGGTTGACAAAACAGGCTCTTTCCCCCGCGGTTGGAGACATTAAAGACAGGCTTGACATCCAGTGCCTGGGCCACTTTTTCCGCCAGCTGCCGGATTGAAAGACGGACCGAGCCTCCAAGGTTATATATCCTCTTTCTGCTCCCGTCGCTCTTCAATATATTGAAAAGTTGCTCCGCCAACTCATCGACGATTATTGGATTTATCATCGGCAAGCCCTCCTCGGTGTCCAGTTCCACGGTTTCGTTTGCCATGATCCGCTTGATCAATCCCGGCAAAAGCCGCGGCAGCCTCTGGCCTGGCCCGATGGGGAAAAAAATTCTAGCGTGAGCCACTTGGACCTGCAAAAGCATGTCCAGAGTCTTTTCCGACAGCAGCTTTGTCATCCCGTACAGCGAGCCTGGGTTCTCCGGGGCGCCGGCCAAAATTGGTTCCTCGGAGGAGGCGTAAACCGCTCCTGTAGAGACATAGAGCATGAAGTCTATTCGACGCTCCTTGTTGAGAAAGCGGGTCAGATAATATGTGGAGTGCAGGTTTGTCTGCCACGTTACCAGGTCTGGGGCGCTGGAGCCCACGATCCCGGCCGCGTGGACAAGGATCCTCGTATTCGAGGGAATGGCTTCAAAAGTGTCCTGCTTGTTCAAATCCAGCCGCCCCCTGTCCAGGGCGGCCACTTCATATCCCTCGCTCTCCAGCTTTCTTTGCAAGCTGGCTCCCACCAGTCCGGCTCCTCCGATAATTGTTATCACAAAACCCTCCTGCGGTTGGCAAGCGGATTTTTCATTTGATTGTTCTCAGATACTCCGCGGTGCGCTGGATACCTTCTTCCAGGCTGACTTTGGCCTCGAATCCAATATAGTCCCTGGCCTTCTTCACCGCCGGGACCCTCAATTCCACATCGACATAATCCTTGTTCACAAAAACCAACTTCGACTTGGAGTTCAGCGTCCTGACAACGGTGTTTGCCAGGCCATAGATGGTAAGCACCGCCTTTTGATTTCCTATATTGAAGGACTCTCCCAAGGCCTTCGGGTGGCTCATGCATAGCTCGACGCCGTCTATCATGTCGTCGACATAGCACCATGCGCGAATCTGGGTACCGTCGCCGTGAATCTCGATGGTTTTATCCTCCAGGGCCCTCGTGATAAATGTGCGCAACGCCCCCTCGCCCACCTGCCCCGGCCCGTATATATTGAAGGGCCGCACCACAACTATGGGCAGCTTTCGCTCGTGAAAATAGGCGTAGGCCAAATGCTCCTCGGCAAGTTTCGACACTGCGTACGTCCACCTGGCCTCGCCCACCTCTCCGGTGATTCCCGGGTCTTTCTCCGTGCTGCAGAAGGCTTGTTGTCCGAAAACCTCCGACGTGGAGAAGCAGACCACCCTTTTGACTCCTTCAATGAGCGATGCGGCCTCCAGAACGTTCGCCGAGCCGATCATGTTCACTTTCATGGTAGTCACAGGCTTTAGAATGACCGTGTTGATGCCGGCGATGGCAGCGCAATGAACGACATGCGATGGGCGGAAATCGCCCATTGACCGCTTCAGCAGATCTATGTCCAGAACGTCACCCTTCACCAGCGTAAGGTTAGGATGATTTGCGAAATCTTTTCCCGACAGCGAGTCTCGGGCCATGTTATCGTAGGCCATCACCTTGTTGCCTTCCAGCAACCTGCCAATGAGCGTGGAGCCGATAAAACCTGCGCCGCCAGTTATAAAAATCCGGCTGTTCTCTAACTTAAATTCATCATAAGTCATTGCAATGATCCTCTCTGGCGCAATTAAGCTTGCCACGGAAAGCCTGCATATTTATAATCTGATTGAGTTATTAGGAAAGTAATAGCTATTATTAGCACACAACGCGAAGACTTATCCACAAATCTTTTTCCCGGCGGGATCATGGTCGAAGTTAAATGAGGATTGTGGCTTATCTTGCCGGGGCATTGGCTCTGCTCGCCTTGTTGTCACTGCAGCCCGACTCCAGAAAGATGGATGTTTTCCGCCCGTTTTCTCCGGCTGAAATCGGATCTGAATTCTGGAAGGACGTGTCCAGGTTGGAGGTTGTTCCATACCTTGGCAAGATTCCGACCACATTCCCAGGCCCGCTGGACACCTGGGCCGGCGGTGACAAAAAAGAGCTCGTCTTCCCGCTACAGGAGAACGCGGTCAGATTTGAATTTTCCGTATTGGACGCCCATAAAACCTCTCCTCCCGCCTTTTCCGTCGATCGCGGCTCGGGACAGAGGGAGATCGTCCAGGTCCCGAAAGGATCTGGCGATGAAGGCCGGGTAGGACCAGCGCTCATCAAATTCAGTTTCGATTTGCGCCATGGCGCCAGATATGTCTCTGTGAGGTCGGAAAGCGGCTCCTGGGCCATACTGGGAGATGCCAGAGTAACATATGGCGGCTTCAACTGGTCTGCGGCCATGTGGCTGCTATTGGCGTTCGCGGCCATGGCGCTTGTTTGGGAAGGGTACTGGAGAGGCTGGTTCCCCCTTCTTGGCGGATTGGTGGCCCCCGATCGGCGGCGCTCAGGCGACTTTGCGCGGCGGCTGGCCAGGCGCTCCTGGGGAGGATTGCTCTTTATTCTTGTTCTCGCCATACCCAATCATGGCGGAGGGGTGTTTGATGGCATGCCGTTGAACACAACGGTCGAAGTCATGGCCCTTGCCGTTATTTTCCCATTCGCCCTCCTTCTAAATCCCGCCTTTTTGGAGCACACCCTCCTGCGATGGCTTCTTGTGGCGGCCGCGGCCCTGAAGATAACAACGCTTAGTTTTGCGGTTTCACCCGGCGTCTGCCTGGAGCCGAAAGTCCATCTCCACCAAAATCACTACCGGGATGATTGGACGTATGAGGGAATCTGGAACAATGGATGTTTCACCGCCAGCCTCCCCGTGGTCAACCAGTCAAAAATGCCTTTTGAGTATGGAAACACCTGGAAATGGAGTCTTCCCGCCAGAGTCGGATTCAGCTTTGCCGTTTATCCGCCTTCGCATTCAAGATTTCTCATCCTCGATTTTGGACCAAGCGGAGTCTTGACGGAGTTAAAGGTAAACGGCTCTTCCTTTTCCGGCCAGATTGGCCGAGGCCCCATGAAGGTCCCCATTGAAAACCGGGATTTTTTGACCGTGCAGGGGGAGGTCTCCTTCACCAACGTAGGAGTTGAATGGATATTCGAGCCCTACTTCATCAGCGCCGACAGGTATTACCAGCCGGGCCGAAGTGGTGGCTTTTACACGGGCGCTATTTCAAGGCCAGCGCAATGGGCTTCCAGAGCGCTCTCAACATTGACGGATCTTTTGCTGGCCGCATACTTGTGCGTCGGACTTGCCATGGCGCTGTCACGCCTCTGGGTATGGCGCTGGTCGCTGCTAGCCTCCATCGCCGGTATCGCGGCGGTGGGCACCATGACACAATCCTGGATCTGGGACAACAGGCTCCATGCGCTGGCTCTGGCCGCTCTTCTGCCATTGCTGGGCCGCCGTTTGCGCTCCAGCCACGCAATGGCGGTCCTGTTCTTGCTGCCACTTGCTTTCAATGCCGCCAGTTTTTATGACATATTGGGCGGTTTCGTGAAATTCCCTGATGGAAATGACCCGCTTGCTTATCAGATGTGGGCCCGACTTATCCTCCAGTCCCAGGATCCGCTGTTTCTTTACACTTGCCCTCCCCCCTGGAATTACCCATTCATATATTGGGTGGCGTTTTTACATGTTATCGGAGGCCAATCCCCGGTATTGCAATTCATCACTGAGGAGTGGTCAATCGCGGTTCAGGGGATGGTTGTATATTCGCTCTGCCGGAAATGGGGAATGAACTTTCGATGGTCCTGGGCCGCGGCTGTCTATTTTGTCTGGGCTGTGACCATAACTCTTAATTATGTGGGAGCTGGTCTTATAGAAACCACCGCCAACCTGTTCCTGTTTGCCGCCATAGCCATGATAGCCAGGTACGGTCATGCGGCCGCAAATCCCGCGCTCCTGCCGATAGCGGGATTGTTCTTGTTTATCACCGTATCCATGAGGCTAAACTTCATGCCTTGGGCCATGTTGGCCCCATTTGCGGCTCTATCGCCAGCCTCCGGGGCGCATTTGCCTCTGGCGGCAAAAGAGTGTATTTCGAAATGGAAAATGATCGTTCCTCTGGTCTTCTCCGCCGTCCTCTTTTCCGCATTACGCAAAGCGCATTTTGCGCTTAACTGCCAGCAGACTTCCCTCATCAACCCCAGCCAGAACTCGTATCTTATCCTGGACGCGCCGCTGGACATTCACCTCACATCCCTCTGGCATGTGGTCAGCCTCGCCAGCCCTGATCCGCAAGCAACTTCGTTCCTCATGCAGTTCAATCCTCTTTTGAGGCCCTTCCACTCCTTCTTTCTGGCCGGGTGGGCAGTGGCCTTGGGTTCACTGCTTTTCCGCAGAGGCGCTCTTGGCAATATCCCATGGGTCGTTTCCATGTTCGCCTGGGGAGTTCTTGTAGTCCACGGATTGCTCATAAATTCCCTATCGGGTTATGGTGTCCGTTGGGGCACCCCCTTCGCGCCAATCTGGACCATAGCCGCTTTCTTCGCTTTACGGGCATTGATCCAAAGGCTAACGGGCCAGACGGAGCATTTGACGAAGAACTAGAGTGATCATTAAGCTTTGGCAAATATATAACCAGAGCCTGGATTTAACACATCCCTGCTGGGAATAATCAAATCGCCATCCCTGAGCGCGCTGTCCGCGCCGGCCCCATCCCATTGATGACGGAAAACGATCATCCGGGGTCTGGCGACCCCGGCGATACAGTAAATCAATCCTGTCACATCTCATGCCCCTTGGGGGGGGAAGGACCAGGGTGGGCTCGGCCAAAAATGACGCGCCTGGGGAATTATCCGCCCCAGGCGCCATGAACCAATCTACTGTTTCTTCTTCGCCGCCACCTTGAACGCGTCGTTGAGGTTCTTCACCAACGGTTTGACGTCGGCCTGGGGAACATGGCAGATAACGCATTGATAGCGTTCCATCTTTATCCTGCCCCCATCGGCAAGATGGGTCGCCGGCGCCAGCACCGCCCCCTCCATCTCCGCCGCCTCCGCCGGCTCATGACAACCCAGGCAATCGTTGGTGGCCATGGTCACCGTCAGCTCTGCGATATCGTGGGGGATCAGGGGCGGGGCTCCGGCAAAACCACTGTCCAGCAAAGCGCTCTCGCCAGGGGCGGTGGAGCTGTATTTCACGTCCGGAGGCGAATTTGTCTCCTTCAGCAGAGCTGTCTTCACCTCGGCTTTTTTGTCGGCGGCCGGCCGTCAAATGAAGACGCTAGATTATCTCTTTATACACTTCTTCGGTGAGGGCTGCTGACCTGTCCCAGCTAAGACAGGACTGGACGAACTGTTTTCCACCATGACCGATCCTGGCTCGGAGATTTGGATCATCCAGCAGCCTAATCATTGCTGAAGCTATCTGATCCACACTGTCCCTGTCGATCAGGATAATATTCTCACCATTTTTTATGACTCCTGGCCCGTAAATGCTCTCCGGCGCGTTTGTGATGACCGGAGTCTCAAACTGCATGGCTTCAAAGCTGGTAAGGCTGATGCTTGTGTATTTCATCTGATGAATTATGGCGAACACTGTCGCCGCCGATACCAGCTCCACCACTTTTGAAGGCTTTACCAGCCCTAAAAATTTCACGCAATCCTCCAGCCCCATCCTTTTCACTGCATTTACCGGCTCTTCATATTGGATGCGTCCGGCGATAATGAACTTCGCATCCGGGTATTTCTCGCGCACCTTGACCATTGCCAGGATGAGGTTTGTGGGATTTCTTATCTGGTGCACATGACCAACCATCACTATCAATGGATATGGCGCGCGCTCCATCTGCGCTCCAGAGAGGATGTGCTCATGCACTCCCACGGGAATGTGGGTGACCATCCGGTCCTTCATCTTCTCCCCATATGTTTCATACACATACCTGGCAAGCTCCGCGTCCGCGCAGAATATCTTGCGCCAGTGGCGCACTCCAAAGGGATAGAGCGTCAGCTTGTCCGTAAAATGCATCAGGGCGTACTTCAATATGTTGGTGGATTGCACAGGTGTGGTTATCGAGCCGACCAGCGGCACATCCAGCTTCCGGGCCGCGTGGGCCGACAGTATCATGGAGTCGAAAATATGGTTGATCTGATGTATGACATCTGGCTTGAAACCGCGGACGATATCCACCATCCTTCTCCGGTTAGCCAGGGACCATGCGATCGGGATATCCGGCATTCCCATAAGCAACCGTGTTTTGGGGGCGACCATGGCCGGCAGCTTATGGACACGCAATTCGTCTTTATCCGGCTCTCCATTAGGGCTACCGGCCCATTCCGTGGTCACTACCTCCACTTCATGCCCCCGCTTGCGCAAAGCGTGCGCAAGCGATTTTGCCCATAATGACGAGCCAGACAGAACGGGTGGATACCAACTGCTTACAAACAGAATTTTCATCAGCCTAATTTTTCCTTTTGCCATGCCATGTCCGAGCGCCCAACCGTCTGCTTATACTTTTTCATATGACGGCTGACGCCGAACATCCGCTCCCCGATGGCGCATGCTAACATAAGCTCCTTCTCTGAAAGACTACACCACCTGGAAGCCAGCCTGGCGGCGAAAGGTATCCTGGTTTCATCCGGCAGCCTGGCGAACAACTGATCCCATTCCATTTCCTCAACGCTAAAGAGCCTTTCCTCTTCCGTCATCCGCCCCCACAGTTTTGTGCCGGGCAGCGGGATGAGTATGTTCATCGCGCCTCCATCCATGTGGCAATTGTCTATCAGGGCGTATGAGTCATAGATGGTATCCCAGGTCTCACCGGGAAAGCCAAGGATAAAAAACCCATAATGCTCTATTCCTTCGGCGTGGGTCATCTTGGAAGCCGTTATCACATCGGGAACTCTGATGGATTTTCCCACATTAGCCTTGAGAATCTCCGGGTTGCCGGACTCCACTCCATAGGAAATATACCTGCATCCATTCCGCTTCATCGCCGCCAGCAGGTCCGGCTGCACCGTATTTACAGATGTCAGACACGACCAGGCGATATCCAGCCTGCGCCGCTCAAACTCCCCCATCAACTCCATGGTTCGGTTCCTGCTCACCGTAAATGTGTCATCGGAGAACCAGACCATCTTATGTCCGTAATTCTCCAGCAAATACTCGATCTCTCCCAATACGCTCTGGTTGGACCGGTACCTTACTTTGCGTGTGAACAAGGTGGTGGATGAACAGAAGCTGCATATGTATGGGCAGCCTCTCATTGAGACTATGTTGTAGCGCTTGTAGCGCTCCATGGGAAGCAGGTGATATGCAGGCATTCCGAAGGAGTCTATATCAGGCGCCAACGGAGGGGGAGGATTCTCCACAAGTCTCCCCTCTTCCAGATACGCAACTCCGGGAATGTCGCGCAAGGCCGCGCCGGACTCTTTGGCGTTGATCAGCGTCAGGGCGCCTGTTTCGCCCTCACCCATCACCACGCAATCGACCGAGCCGGCGGCCTCCTTTAAAAAGTGGCCCCGCAGGGCCGTAACATGGTTTCCTCCCGTAATTATGAGGCGGTCTCCGCCCAGGCTCTCCCTGATGGCCTTGGCCAGGGAAATGGCGGTGTTGTGGAGCGGAGAATAGTTGACGCTGATTCCGATATATTGAGGATTGATATTAGCCAGCCTGCTCAAGATCTGCTCTTCGTCCAGGTTTTCCGCCATGGCGTCTATCACCGCCACCTGATGTCCGTTTCTCTCCAGATGACCGGCAATGGAGGCGACACCGATGGGGGGGTCTGATATTTCACCAAAGTCCTCCCTGAGCAGGAAGTTTGGCACTATTAAAACCACAGAGGCCATGTTTGCTAATCTATTGCAGGCGGCTTGCGATACTGGTGACTATGTCCCGGAACGACCTGTCGAAGCTTTCTCCGGTGGACGATGGAAAGTCTGGTTGACAAAACAGGCTCTTTCCCCCGCGGTTGGAGACATTAAAGACAGGCTTGACATCCAGTGCCTGGGCCACTTTTTCCGCCAGCTGCCGGATTGAAAGACGGACCGAGCCTCCAAGGTTATATATCCTCTTTCTGCTCCCGTCGCTCTTCAATATATTGAAAAGTTGCTCCGCCAACTCATCGACGATTATTGGATTTATCATCGGCAAGCCCTCCTCGGTGTCCAGTTCCACGGTTTCGTTTGCCATGATCCGCTTGATCAATCCCGGCAAAAGCCGCGGCAGCCTCTGGCCTGGCCCGATGGGGAAAAAAATTCTAGCGTGAGCCACTTGGACCTGCAAAAGCATGTCCAGAGTCTTTTCCGACAGCAGCTTTGTCATCCCGTACAGCGAGCCTGGGTTCTCCGGGGCGCCGGCCAAAATTGGTTCCTCGGAGGAGGCGTAAACCGCTCCTGTAGAGACATAGAGCATGAAGTCTATTCGACGCTCCTTGTTGAGAAAGCGGGTCAGATAATATGTGGAGTGCAGGTTTGTCTGCCACGTTACCAGGTCTGGGGCGCTGGAGCCCACGATCCCGGCCGCGTGGACAAGGATCCTCGTATTCGAGGGAATGGCTTCAAAAGTGTCCTGCTTGTTCAAATCCAGCCGCCCCCTGTCCAGGGCGGCCACTTCATATCCCTCGCTCTCCAGCTTTCTTTGCAAGCTGGCTCCCACCAGTCCGGCTCCTCCGATAATTGTTATCACAAAACCCTCCTGCGGTTGGCAAGCGGATTTTTCATTTGATTGTTCTCAGATACTCCGCGGTGCGCTGGATACCTTCTTCCAGGCTGACTTTGGCCTCGAATCCAATATAGTCCCTGGCCTTCTTCACCGCCGGGACCCTCAATTCCACATCGACATAATCCTTGTTCACAAAAACCAACTTCGACTTGGAGTTCAGCGTCCTGACAACGGTGTTTGCCAGGCCATAGATGGTAAGCACCGCCTTTTGATTTCCTATATTGAAGGACTCTCCCAAGGCCTTCGGGTGGCTCATGCATAGCTCGACGCCGTCTATCATGTCGTCGACATAGCACCATGCGCGAATCTGGGTACCGTCGCCGTGAATCTCGATGGTTTTATCCTCCAGGGCCCTCGTGATAAATGTGCGCAACGCCCCCTCGCCCACCTGCCCCGGCCCGTATATATTGAAGGGCCGCACCACAACTATGGGCAGCTTTCGCTCGTGAAAATAGGCGTAGGCCAAATGCTCCTCGGCAAGTTTCGACACTGCGTACGTCCACCTGGCCTCGCCCACCTCTCCGGTGATTCCCGGGTCTTTCTCCGTGCTGCAGAAGGCTTGTTGTCCGAAAACCTCCGACGTGGAGAAGCAGACCACCCTTTTGACTCCTTCAATGAGCGATGCGGCCTCCAGAACGTTCGCCGAGCCGATCATGTTCACTTTCATGGTAGTCACAGGCTTTAGAATGACCGTGTTGATGCCGGCGATGGCAGCGCAATGAACGACATGCGATGGGCGGAAATCGCCCATTGACCGCTTCAGCAGATCTATGTCCAGAACGTCACCCTTCACCAGCGTAAGGTTAGGATGATTTGCGAAATCTTTTCCCGACAGCGAGTCTCGGGCCATGTTATCGTAGGCCATCACCTTGTTGCCTTCCAGCAACCTGCCAATGAGCGTGGAGCCGATAAAACCTGCGCCGCCAGTTATAAAAATCCGGCTGTTCTCTAACTTAAATTCATCATAAGTCATTGCAATGATCCTCTCTGGCGCAATTAAGCTTGCCACGGAAAGCCTGCATATTTATAATCTGATTGAGTTATTAGGAAAGTAATAGCTATTATTAGCACACAACGCGAAGACTTATCCACAAATCTTTTTCCCGGCGGGATCATGGTCGAAGTTAAATGAGGATTGTGGCTTATCTTGCCGGGGCATTGGCTCTGCTCGCCTTGTTGTCACTGCAGCCCGACTCCAGAAAGATGGATGTTTTCCGCCCGTTTTCTCCGGCTGAAATCGGATCTGAATTCTGGAAGGACGTGTCCAGGTTGGAGGTTGTTCCATACCTTGGCAAGATTCCGACCACATTCCCAGGCCCGCTGGACACCTGGGCCGGCGGTGACAAAAAAGAGCTCGTCTTCCCGCTACAGGAGAACGCGGTCAGATTTGAATTTTCCGTATTGGACGCCCATAAAACCTCTCCTCCCGCCTTTTCCGTCGATCGCGGCTCGGGACAGAGGGAGATCGTCCAGGTCCCGAAAGGATCTGGCGATGAAGGCCGGGTAGGACCAGCGCTCATCAAATTCAGTTTCGATTTGCGCCATGGCGCCAGATATGTCTCTGTGAGGTCGGAAAGCGGCTCCTGGGCCATACTGGGAGATGCCAGAGTAACATATGGCGGCTTCAACTGGTCTGCGGCCATGTGGCTGCTATTGGCGTTCGCGGCCATGGCGCTTGTTTGGGAAGGGTACTGGAGAGGCTGGTTCCCCCTTCTTGGCGGATTGGTGGCCCCCGATCGGCGGCGCTCAGGCGACTTTGCGCGGCGGCTGGCCAGGCGCTCCTGGGGAGGATTGCTCTTTATTCTTGTTCTCGCCATACCCAATCATGGCGGAGGGGTGTTTGATGGCATGCCGTTGAACACAACGGTCGAAGTCATGGCCCTTGCCGTTATTTTCCCATTCGCCCTCCTTCTAAATCCCGCCTTTTTGGAGCACACCCTCCTGCGATGGCTTCTTGTGGCGGCCGCGGCCCTGAAGATAACAACGCTTAGTTTTGCGGTTTCACCCGGCGTCTGCCTGGAGCCGAAAGTCCATCTCCACCAAAATCACTACCGGGATGATTGGACGTATGAGGGAATCTGGAACAATGGATGTTTCACCGCCAGCCTCCCCGTGGTCAACCAGTCAAAAATGCCTTTTGAGTATGGAAACACCTGGAAATGGAGTCTTCCCGCCAGAGTCGGATTCAGCTTTGCCGTTTATCCGCCTTCGCATTCAAGATTTCTCATCCTCGATTTTGGACCAAGCGGAGTCTTGACGGAGTTAAAGGTAAACGGCTCTTCCTTTTCCGGCCAGATTGGCCGAGGCCCCATGAAGGTCCCCATTGAAAACCGGGATTTTTTGACCGTGCAGGGGGAGGTCTCCTTCACCAACGTAGGAGTTGAATGGATATTCGAGCCCTACTTCATCAGCGCCGACAGGTATTACCAGCCGGGCCGAAGTGGTGGCTTTTACACGGGCGCTATTTCAAGGCCAGCGCAATGGGCTTCCAGAGCGCTCTCAACATTGACGGATCTTTTGCTGGCCGCATACTTGTGCGTCGGACTTGCCATGGCGCTGTCACGCCTCTGGGTATGGCGCTGGTCGCTGCTAGCCTCCATCGCCGGTATCGCGGCGGTGGGCACCATGACACAATCCTGGATCTGGGACAACAGGCTCCATGCGCTGGCTCTGGCCGCTCTTCTGCCATTGCTGGGCCGCCGTTTGCGCTCCAGCCACGCAATGGCGGTCCTGTTCTTGCTGCCACTTGCTTTCAATGCCGCCAGTTTTTATGACATATTGGGCGGTTTCGTGAAATTCCCTGATGGAAATGACCCGCTTGCTTATCAGATGTGGGCCCGACTTATCCTCCAGTCCCAGGATCCGCTGTTTCTTTACACTTGCCCTCCCCCCTGGAATTACCCATTCATATATTGGGTGGCGTTTTTACATGTTATCGGAGGCCAATCCCCGGTATTGCAATTCATCACTGAGGAGTGGTCAATCGCGGTTCAGGGGATGGTTGTATATTCGCTCTGCCGGAAATGGGGAATGAACTTTCGATGGTCCTGGGCCGCGGCTGTCTATTTTGTCTGGGCTGTGACCATAACTCTTAATTATGTGGGAGCTGGTCTTATAGAAACCACCGCCAACCTGTTCCTGTTTGCCGCCATAGCCATGATAGCCAGGTACGGTCATGCGGCCGCAAATCCCGCGCTCCTGCCGATAGCGGGATTGTTCTTGTTTATCACCGTATCCATGAGGCTAAACTTCATGCCTTGGGCCATGTTGGCCCCATTTGCGGCTCTATCGCCAGCCTCCGGGGCGCATTTGCCTCTGGCGGCAAAAGAGTGTATTTCGAAATGGAAAATGATCGTTCCTCTGGTCTTCTCCGCCGTCCTCTTTTCCGCATTACGCAAAGCGCATTTTGCGCTTAACTGCCAGCAGACTTCCCTCATCAACCCCAGCCAGAACTCGTATCTTATCCTGGACGCGCCGCTGGACATTCACCTCACATCCCTCTGGCATGTGGTCAGCCTCGCCAGCCCTGATCCGCAAGCAACTTCGTTCCTCATGCAGTTCAATCCTCTTTTGAGGCCCTTCCACTCCTTCTTTCTGGCCGGGTGGGCAGTGGCCTTGGGTTCACTGCTTTTCCGCAGAGGCGCTCTTGGCAATATCCCATGGGTCGTTTCCATGTTCGCCTGGGGAGTTCTTGTAGTCCACGGATTGCTCATAAATTCCCTATCGGGTTATGGTGTCCGTTGGGGCACCCCCTTCGCGCCAATCTGGACCATAGCCGCTTTCTTCGCTTTACGGGCATTGATCCAAAGGCTAACGGGCCAGACGGAGCATTTGACGAAGAACTAGAGTGATCATTAAGCTTTGGCAAATATATAACCAGAGCCTGGATTTAACACATCCCTGCTGGGAATAATCAAATCGCCATCCCTGAGCGCGCTGTCCGCGCCGGCCCCATCCCATTGATGACGGAAAACGATCATCCGGGGTCTGGCGACCCCGGCGATACAGTAAATCAATCCTGTCACATCTCATGCCCCTTGGGGGGGGAAGGACCAGGGTGGGCTCGGCCAAAAATGACGCGCCTGGGGAATTATCCGCCCCAGGCGCCATGAACCAATCTACTGTTTCTTCTTCGCCGCCACCTTGAACGCGTCGTTGAGGTTCTTCACCAACGGTTTGACGTCGGCCTGGGGAACATGGCAGATAACGCATTGATAGCGTTCCATCTTTATCCTGCCCCCATCGGCAAGATGGGTCGCCGGCGCCAGCACCGCCCCCTCCATCTCCGCCGCCTCCGCCGGCTCATGACAACCCAGGCAATCGTTGGTGGCCATGGTCACCGTCAGCTCTGCGATATCGTGGGGGATCAGGGGCGGAGCCCCGACAAAACCCCTGTCCAGCAAAGCGCTCTCGCCAGGGGCGGTGGAGCTGTATTTCACGTCCGGAGGCGAATTTGTCTCCTTCAGCAACACGGTCTTCACCTCGGCTTTTTTGTCCGCCGCCAAGGCCTGGCTGGAAAACGCAAAGATAACCGCAAAGGTTATTATCATCGCTCGTGTCATATCCTTACCCTCTTTTTTAAGAATGTGTTAATTTCCATTTAAACCGCGCCGCACCGCCGGATTTATCCACGCAGGCGCCGCATAGGGTGCATTCGCCGTTGAACGGCTCCCGGCCCAACACTCCGGCGATGGCGCCAGGTTCCGGGCAGGTCTCGCCCATCAGCCGGGCCAGCTCCGCCGGGGCCGAGGTGGAGGCTTCCACCCGCATGGGCGATACCCGGCCCAGCAATATGTAAAACGCCCCCAGCGGGCAAAGGGTCTTGCACCACCCCGCCCTCGCCAGGGCTAACTCATATAGAAACATCACCGCCACCAGCATGGCGCTGCCCATCCCTATCCCGGCGCCATAAAACAGGAGCGTCCTATGGAAGATCGAGATTGGATTATACAACTCATACAGGGCCACGCCAGATATCGCCGGGGCGATTATCATGGAAGCCAGCAGATACCAGCGGGTGACGGAGGGGAAACCGGCGAACGGTTTTCTGATAGCCAGCATGCCTGATAGCCAATGGGCCAGGTCCATCAGCGCGCCCAGGGGGCACACCCAGCCGCAAAACGCCCTTCCGCCTGCCAACAGGTAAAACACCGTCACCACCGCCGCCCCGATCAGCGCTTTCTGCCCCAGGCCGCCGGTGGCCAAAAAAGCCTGCGCCGCCGCCAATGGATCGGCCATGGGAATAATCCCCAGCAGCGTGGAGGCCGAATAGTTGCCCTGCAGAAGGCTCCACCGGCCCCAGGCTGGCAGCAGAAACAATGCCAGGATCAGGGCCATCGTTCCCCTGCGGATATACCACCATTTGCCCCAGCTACTCATAGCCCCTGCTCCATCCATCCAAATCGGTAATGCGCCCCCAACTCCCCTTTCACCGTGGCGATGGACATCACCCGGATGGCCGTCTGGTCCAAGATGCAGGCGTGTTCGCACTTGCCGCATCCCGTGCAGGCGTCCGAATGGACCACCGGCTCGAACACCACATGCCGGCCGGTCCTTTCGTTCACCCGGGTCTCCAGGGTTATCGCCTTGTCCATGATGGGGCAAGCCGTATAGCACGCCTCGCAACGCAGCCCCTGCAGGGCGATGCAGGTCTCCCTGCCCGTCAGCGCCGCCAATCCCATCCTGGCCTTGCTTATGTCGGTCAGTGTCGGGTCCAACGCGCCACTGGGACAGGGAGGGACGCAGGGAATATCCTGGCACATATAGCATGGAATCGAGCGCGCCATGATGTATGGCGTGCCGGGGGCCACTCCACTGCCAGGCTCGGACATCTGGATGGCCTTGTATGGGCAAGCCCGGCCGCATTGGCCGCATTTGACGCAGCGGGAGATGAACAGCTTCTCCGGCAAGGCCCCCGGAGGCCGCTGGGCAAACGCCCGCCGTTCGGCCCCCGATGAGACCGCCGCCAGCGCCACACCACCGGCCAGAGCCCCCAGGCCCCGCGCGAAAAACTCCCTGCGCGAAGCCGATGGCCCTTCCGGTTTGCCGCTCTCTCCCTTTACCGCTTCCATACCGCCTCATTCACGCCGCAAAGCCTAGGCCTTGCTTATCCGCACGGCGCATTTCTTGAAATCCGACTGTTTGGAGATGGGGCAGGTGGCGTCGAGGGTAACCCTGTTTATCAGGATCGACTCGTCGAACCATGGCACGTACACCATACCCTTGGGCACCTTGTTGCGCCCCAGGATCTCCGCCCGGGCCGTCACCGAGCCCCGCCGAGACTCCACCTTCACCAGGTCCCCGCGCTGGACACCCGCCGCCTGGGCGTCGTCCGGGTGGATGGACACCGTGGCGTAGGGCACTGCCCTGTGCAGCTCGGCCACCCTGCGGGTCATGGTGCCGGAATGCCAATGCTCCAGCACGCGCCCGGTGCACAGCCAGAAGGGGTATTCCCCATCCGGGCTCTCCGCCGGGGGTGCGTATTTGCGCAGCCAGATGTTGGCCCGGTTGCCGGTCTTCTTGTTGCCATAGAAAGAGAAACCGGCCCCCTTCTCCACCATCGGGTCGGACCCCTCGGCAAAACGCCACTGGGTCTCCTTTCCGTTTATCACGGGCCAGCGCAGGCCCCGCACCTCATGATAAGTGTCGTATGGGGCCATATCATGGCCATGTCCCGCGCCGAAGGTGCGATACTCCTCAAACAACGCTTTCTGGATATAGAATCCAAACAGTTTCGCTTCGTCGTTGAGAGCGCCCTTGGGGGAGGGGAACTCCTTGGCCAGCTTGCCAAACATATGGTCGTACAATGTCTTGCCCGTAAGGTCCGGGCGCTTGGCCATCAGCTCCGCCGGCCACACCTCCTCCAGCTTGAACCGCTTGCTGAATTCGGCCAGTTGCCACAGGTCGCTTCTGCGGTCGTCGTTCACCGCCACCTGCTGGCGCCAGAACTGGGTCCGCCGCTCGGCGTTGCCATAGGC
>Ga0224495_10001161_pt1 | contig 19126 bp, 15 predicted proteins | sample SF_Jul11_sed_USG_FD_168128 | JGI IMG/M metagenome (GOLD analysis project Ga0224495, IMG submission 168128) | Sediment microbial communities from San Francisco Bay, California, United States - SF_Jul11_sed_USGS_4_1 | ecosystem: Environmental > Aquatic > Marine > Sediment | place: USA: California... | reverse complement strand
TTAGCTTAAACAATGTATACGAACCTATGAATGTAAACGCCAGTTTTTACTTGAGTTATATGAACGGCAGAGAAACTCTGCCAAATGGTGATAAAATCGATGTGTTTAGAAATACCCCTGAAATTTTAATGAAACTTAGGGTGAACGCGACTCCAATCGAGAGCCTTTATGTTGGATTTGACGGCATCTATTGCAGTGAATGGTACGCGAGAATCTATTCTAAAGCTGATTTAAGTATACCGGAAAACAGATCCGATGGTTATTTCACAATGGATTTCATTGCTCAGTATAAAATCCCTTCAGAATACGGAGATTTCAAACTTCATTTGAAGGTTAACAATATTTTCGATGCATCATATGGCGGCTTTAAATACAGAGATAATCCTCAATACAAGAGAAGTTTTTACTTTGGAATTGGATACAGTTTCTAGAGGGTGCCCAGTCATTTTAAGGTAAATGTGAGATGTAAAGTTCATTCAAAGATAAATATTCAAAAAAAATGAAGTTGTTAAATTGGCTAAGAGAGTATCTTATGATTCTTTGTATCGGATTTTTAATTCCCATATCTGCTGTTGCCCAACAAAGCGAATACACAATAAAGGCAGTTTTTTTAGAACACTTTACCCGTTTTATTGAGTGGCCAGAATCAGCCAATATCGCTGATACCTCCTCTCCTTTTTTCATTGCGATCATCGGTGAAAATCCCTTTGGTTCAATCCTCGATCAAATCTATACTGAACAAAAGATAAGAAATAAAAAGGTAGAAATTCTGTACATCTCAACTCCAGATGGAATACCCGACTGTCATATCCTGTTCATTTCAAGTTCCAACAGAGAGATCCTTCCTGAGATTCTTTCACGCACGAGGAATAAACCGATTCTCACTGTCAGCGATACAAATGGATTTGCAGAGAATGGAGTTCTCATTAATTTCTATCTGGCTGGAGACAAAATAAAGTTTGAAATCAATGAAAAGGCTGTTCATGAATCGGGATTAGTCATGAGTTACAGGCTTTTAAACCTGGCGAGAATTGTGAATCAAGGGAGAGGGAGAGAATGAGTATACTATATAACTTGTCGATTAGAAATAAACTAATCGGGATTACTCTATTCGTCACGATACTCGCCTTAGGAATTGGATTTACATTAGTTATCGTCAGTAACATTAAATCATTCAAAGAAGACATGAAGAACAATACTATAGTAACGGCTCAAGTCGTCGGTGAATACTGCGTCAGTCCACTGGTTTTTGAAGATAGTGCGGGAGCTGAACAGATACTGGCTAAATTAGCCGATGTCCCCTCAATAACAAGGGCCAAAGTCTATGATACTAATGGGGAATTGTTTGTTTCTTTTGCTACTTCCGATGGCCCTGCAGCAACATCCCCAATCGTGCGAGAACGGTCAAGCGAATTTATGGATAATTACCTGCATGTTTATGAGCCAATAATTTTTAAAGATGAGTATTATGGAACGATATATCTCCAGGCATCCACTCAGTTGCTCGATACAAAAATCAGAGATTATCTACGTTACATGGCGTTGCTAATGGTTGGATTAACAATAGTTTCGGTTTTCCTCGCAATCAGGCTTCAGCGAATTATTTCGAAACCGATTTTAAATCTTGCCAGCGTGGCACAACAAATAGCTGAAGAAAAGAACTATTCTATCCGGGTTCAGAAGAAGGGTAATGATGAGACAGGGCTTCTCTATGATGGATTCAACAACATGCTGGATCAAGTACAAAGCCGGGAAATAGAAAGAGATAGAGCAGAAGATGCCCTAAGGGAGAGCGAAGAAAAGTTCAGAACCCTGACATCAAACATTCCTGGAGCAGTTTATCGATGTGCCGATGACCCTGACTGGACAGTGGACTTTATCAGTGATGTCATTGAAGAGATATCCGGGTATAAAGCATCGGACTTCATTCAGAATAGAGTACGTTCATATGCCAGCATCGTTCTTGCTGACGATTTGAAAATGGTAAAAGAGACCGTTCATAAAGCAATTTCAAAGCGTGAGCCATATTTAATTGAATATCGAATTGTTCGATCGGATGGACATATAAGATGGGTCTATGAAAAAGGTCAGGGTATTTTTTCTGACGATGGGAACCTGCTCTGGCTCGATGGGGCCATTTTCGACATCACTGAGCGCAAGCTGGCAGAAGAGGAGTTGGCAAAACATCGGAATCACCTCGAGGATCTGGTAGAAACTCGCACCATCGAAATAACAGAAGCCAACAAACAGCTTCAACAGGAAGTCACCGACCGCAAAAAAGCAGAGGAAGTAACCGCGACACGCCTTCGTTACGAAGAAGGGCTTGCTGCATGTTCGCGAACCCTTTTAACCGGAACAGAGACAAAAGAAGGTCTTTCTGAGGCGCTCGGATATCTCCTGAAGGCAGCCAACGCGAGCAGAGTTTATTTCTTCGAAAACTTTGAGGATGAAGTTGAAGGATTATGTATGCGTCTGAAACATGAGAATTGTGCAGAAGGGACCAAATGCCGGTCAGACAGCGCCCGTCCCCAGCATACTCCCTACAAACAGGGATTTGATCGCTGGAGAAAACTGTTGTCGAAAGGAGAGCCAATCAAAGGAAAGGTCGAGACTTTTCCGAGTGCGGAAAGAGAAATTTTGGAGTCTCAGAATATTCTTTCAATACTCATCCTTCCAATTACCGTCGATGAAGAATGGTGTGGGTATATCGGTTTTGATGATGTGAAGAAGAAAAGGGAATGGTCCGATGAGGACATCAGAAGTTTGCGTACTGCTTCTGAGATGATCGGGGTATACATTGAAACAAAAAGATTCGAGGAAGCTCTAAGAGTCAGTGAGGAGAGGTTCAGAAGTCTAGTGGAAAATGCCAATGATATCATTTATTCATTAACACCCAAAGGAGAGATTACTTATATATCACCAAAAGCCACTGATATTACGGGTTATGATGTCTCATATCTATTGGGCAAAAACATTTTTACGCTCTTGCATCCTGACGATATAAAGTCGTCCATTGAATGGTTTCAATCCGGCCTCCAAAAAAAGGAGAGGCAGAGCAGTCTTGAATTTCGATTAATGCATAAAGATGGAAGCGTCCGTTGGTTCGTTACACAATCTTCTGTTATTCATGAGGAAGAGGGTGACATCATGGAAATCATAGGAGTTGCCCACGATTTCACTGAGGTGAAAAAAATCTTGAATGATCTTGAGAAGGCAAACCAGCATCTCAGAGAAACCCAAGCGCAACTTGTGCAATCGGCAAAAATGGCATCCCTAGGAAAGTTGGTGGCCGGCATTGCTCATGAAATCAATACACCTATCGGTGCTGTGAACAGCATGCAGGATACATTGTTTCGAGCCCTAGAGAAGCTAAAAAACACTATCGAAACTCAGTATCCAAAGGAAGAAAAAAAAGTGTCCAAGCTCAAAGCGAATCTTAAAGTTATAGATGAATCCAAAAAAGTGATAAATTCTGGCACCGAGAGGGTGATTAACGTTGTCAAAAGGCTGCGCAGCTTTGCCCGACTTGATGAAGCAGAGCTAAAAACAGTGGACATCCATGAAGGTCTGGAGGACACCCTGACATTAATCCATCATGATATAAAGCACAACATCCAGGTGAAAAAAACCTATGGGAATCTACCTCCCATTGCCTGCTACCCTGGAAGACTGAATCAGGTTTTCCTCAATATCTTAGTCAATGCCAAACAGGCGATTAAAGGAAAAGGGAATATAGACATAACCACTTACACTAAACAAAAAAAAGTTTTCATAGAAATAAAAGATAACGGCGTAGGAATCGACAAAGAACATCTTAAAAAAGTGTTCGATCCCGGGTTTACAACCAAAGGTGTCGGCGTTGGAACCGGTTTAGGTCTATCTATATGTTATCAAATTATGCAGGATCACCAGGGAGAAATTCTGGTGGAAAGCGAGGTAAACAAGGGCACTACCTTCACTGTAGTTCTGCCAATGGCTCTAGATGACAAAATCAATTAAGGTTCGGTTAGACCGAAAGTTTAATGGGATTTTAAGGTTTCTCAAGATATATTTATTTTGAAGACTTTGGTACAAGGATTTTTGCCATAAAATTTTCTTTCAGTATTTTTCAGTTTGTTTTGGTATTTTTCGATATTTTTAGATGCGATTTAGTCACGAACTGGTCACTGAAAAATTTTAATATAAAATGTGCTTGCCAACACAAGTGCCGGCAAAGGTATCAGGTTGAGTTCATTCATGTTGATGAAATATGTCGCATAATAATTAATTTAGCGCCATTTTCTGAAATTATAATATAAATATTTTATTCCTTGAGACATTTTTTTCAGTGAGAATTAAAGATATTACTAACGTCTATAAAATTGTGAAGTTGAAAATTCACAGATACCATTTAAAATATTTCCATGAGTATCAGATGGCTGAGGAAAGAACCATCTCTTTCATAAATGATTAAAATTGAAAGTGAAGGAAGTCATAAAAATTGTTGAACAGGATGGCTGGTTCATGGTAAGAAGGAGGGGAAGTCATAGACAGTTTAAGCATAATAACAAACAAGGTATAATCACTATTGCTGGCCATCCGAATGACGATCTTGCTAAAGGAACACTCAACAGCATATTAAAACAGGCTAGTTTAAAACATGGGAGGCAAAAAAGTGTTTAAATACCCTGTAATCATAGAGAAGGCGGATGGAAACTATTCTGCATACAGTCCAGACTTGCCTGGTTGCGTGGCCACAGGGCCGACTGTTAAAGAAACAATCTCACGAATGAGAGACGCCATTCAATTTCATATTAAAGGATTGGAAAGAGAAGGATTGGCCATTCCAGAACCAACTACAAAAATAAAGTTTATTGAAATATCAATCTAGTCTGCAAGAAAAACAGAATATTCATAACTCAGCTAGCCTCTTCCTGGCATTCTCAGTTTTAGGGAGGCTTGAGTCAGCATTCTTCCTTGAGCTCTATATCGAACAGAGATAAGTATTGGAAACAGAGAATAAGACTCAGAGCGCCATCCATTCCTTGTGCCTGCCGCTTTCCCGTGAAAACGCGGCTTCATCATGAAGATGAGCAATAATACAACAGCGCATCTAATTAGGATACCGTTATTCTGATGAAATGGCGCGATGTTTTTCATTTATCTCCTACTTCTTAAACAATTCTTTCCTCTTGCAATAATCGATATTAGAATATTTATTTATGGTGGAAGCGTTAAATCTTTGAATGATTGATTTGATATATTGACAAGTATTATGTCGTTAAATGTTAATATTTAACGCACTATCACTTCTCTATCTCGACGATCTTATAATTTACACCTTCAAAGCGGATGATCAGATTCTTGGCCACAGAGAGGTATTTGACGATTCCTGGCCTTTCAGAAATCAACTGGTAGTACTCTTCGGAATTGAAGCCAATCTGTTTAACCGCCCTTCCTTCCACATACTCACTGTCAACCCAGAATCCTTCTTTCAAGTAGAACGTCTTGTCGTCTCTGTATCTGATCAACCGGGACTCGACTTGCAGAGCCTGATCTTCTGCTTTGAAACGCTGTGTCGCTTTGGCAATTCTCACTCCTCCAACACCGGTCACCTGTTTTTCCTCAAAAGCCCTTAAAGCCTCTGGTGCTGCAGCATCTAGGGTTTGCCTCTCCTCCTCGGTAACTAAGAACGAGGTGTAAGGCGTCACAATCCCGAATTTCAATCCCAGCTTCTTTACCTCATCGACAAGCTCTTGCTTCTCTCCATGAAGCCTGATCTCCTCTAGAAGATAGCCAATCCGCCTCGTTGCCCACAATCTGGGAAGGAAACCATATGTATCCTTCTTGACCAACTTCTGGTCTTTAAGAACAAATGTCCGCTCTTTCTCTCCCACATTCCCCGCGAGAGTTACTGTAACAGGACCGCTGCCCGTGTATTTACCCACAAGAACAAGCTGCGAGCCTTTGAACAGGTCGGGAAGAGTTCTGGGATAGGTGTCCTTGACTCGGACATTGTCAAAGTCTATCTTTAAATCGGACAGCAGAGGGGAAGATATCTTCTCGTAATAATTCGAGATGGCCACTTCCAGATCATCATTTTCTCCTATATACAACGAAGTTCCACGGTTATCCGAAGAAATTCTGTCCAGAAGTTCGGTGTTCACATCATATCCCACTCCGAAAACAAATATCCGAGAATCAAGAGTGTTGGCTCGGCTGATGTTTTTCAGTATGTCTGCGGTTCCCGTAACTCCCACTGTGGGAAGGCCATCGGTGAGGAAGAGGATGTAACTCGGTTTTTCATCCTGCTCGATCATTTCAATTGCACGAAGGAGAGCATCATTAATATTCGTTCCTCCCGAATCCTCGATTTCATCCACAAAACCAAGGGCTTTTTCCCTGTTTTCCGGATTGGCCGGGACAACTTGGCCTGATAAAACGTCCACGCCGTCATCAAAATCCACGATAGCAAACTTGTCCCCTGCTTCCAGATGGTTGACGATGAAGCGCACAGCTTCTTTGGCCTGTTCCATCTTTTTACCGCTCATGCTGCCCGAACTGTCCAAAACGAAGATCAGATTCTTGTTGATGATCTTCTCTTTTCGGTGGACATAGGGTGGAGAGGCCAAAAGCATAAAATAATTATCCTCCGGCCCTTCCCAATTCATGAAGGAAAGACCGATTTCATCTTCAGTGAGGGAATAGTACAACGAAAAGTCCTTATCCGGTTTGACATTCGAAGCCTCGTAGCTGATCCGCGCGTCTTTTTCCCCCTCCTTCCTGATAGAGACTTTATGAGAAGGCGAATAGATGTTGGAGATAGGGATCTTGGAAGAAATTGAGGCTGAAAGGCTGACCTCTTTTATGGGATGGAGGGAAAACCTTTCAGTGTCCAACGGGTAGACATAACGAACCAGGTTTGCCTCTGACTTGAGGACCTCGGTGTACGAGAGCTGGATCCTCTTTTCGCCCTTTGCAGTGATGGGATACACCCTTGCTCGGAACATGTTGCGTCCGATATACTCCAGTAGAGCTGGGTCTTTCATTCTCCGGACAATATCCTCGTAAATGCGCCGGGCTTTATCTCTATCCAGTATCTCGCCATCGATCTTTTTATCACCGATGTACATAGAAAACTCTGAGATAGAGGCACCTGCTGGCAAGGGAAATATAAAGGTCCCTTCAATATCTCTGCTGTGGTTGTTGATAAAGACCTGGTCGATAGATGTTTTTGCAACCTGATTGATGATTTCCACAATTACCCGGTGATATTTCACGCTCAAAGGAGGGATGTCCTCTCCAGGCCTTGGTTCGGGAATGATGAACCCATCGGCAAAGAGATTTCCCGAAAGAGTGCTCGAAACAAAGAAAAATAAGAGAACACCCATTGGTTTCAAAAAATGTTGTTTTATCATGATCGTCCTCCCTGATTTCATCACTTTCTTTTCGCTCTATATAACCTGATTTTTCGTTATTCGTTTCATATCCTTTATACAATCCTCATTTCGAAAAATTCCCTTTTTTTCGAATAAAAAACACAAAAACAGCGAAAAACAACGCTCACTGTTCAATAAGCTGTTCGAGCCTCTTCCTCAATTCATGACAAGTCTGGACGATTTCGACGCTTTCTGGAAGATCTTTTTTACCTCCGCTGCCCAGTATGAAAATCCTCTGGATGCCAGCATCAGCCGCAGCCTTTACATCGAAATGAGAGTCGCCAATGACACAGCATGCTTTCTTTTGAATCTTCAGGGTCTTGAGAACAAACCGAAAAGGAGCACCAGAGGGCTTCCAAAGGCCTGCCTCACGGGAGAGAACCAAATCGAAATGAAGGTTGAATTTCTTTATCAGAAAATCGACATTCCTTCGAGAATTATTGGTAACAAGAGCTTTCTTTAGCCCCTTGTCTTCCAAAAAATAGAAAAATTCTCTCATACCCTCTTTTAATGTAGCTTGTTCTGTTGCCTCTTCCTCGTACCTCTCCAGAATCTTCCATTTTTCGGATCTCTCCGGCTCCTCCAAGCTTTGAATATAAGACAGGATGGGTTTTCCCTCGGTTTGCAACTCTTCCTTGATTCTTCTCCAATCATAGGGGACGTCAACCACGGTTCCATCCATATCGAATATAACGGCCTTAATCATTCTTCTCTTCCTCCTGGATTATTCATAAAAACTGTCAATACCATATTCTGTCTTTAATAATATCAGTATTGGAGTTTGATCTCATGAAAAGTTTTTCACCTATGCAAAAAATCATGGATTTTTTACTATCTATCGGCATTTTTTATTAATGATTCAGGTTATTCGTTCAAGACCGAACCCACTTCGAACAAGGGCTCTCCTTTGTTGGCTGGAGGAGTGTTGATGATATAGAGCATGATTCCTGCGAATGGAGCCCGGAGATCCTGAATCAGGTTTCCAAGATAATCTGTCAGATACCCCACTCTCTCGCCTTCTTTGACGTGATAGCCCATTTTGGTCAACGGGAAGAAGAGGCCGTCCGCATCAGAATAGACAACCTCGTACTTCTCGATCCATACGGGATCGGAATCCAGCTCTGGTTTTCCTTCGATCATTCTGAAAAGCTTCATCACATTCAGCACACCCTTTTGATTGCGGACAATCGACTCTTCATCCGTTTTTCCCAGATATCCGGATTCTGTAGTGATGGCAGGCTTGGAAAGGAGGACAGCTGTGTTGCCTAGATATTTGGAATTGGACAAGTCCCTGGTGCGTGACTTGTCGATGATGATGTGCTTTATTCCGAAGGCCAAGGCCATCTCTTTAGAAATGTTATCCTGCGCCCTATCCCCGCTTATCATCCAATAAGTGTACGGGATCAAGGCCTCGTTTCCATCGCCACAGTGCATGTCTATCAAAAAGTCGCATCTATCCACGATCTCTTGCTTGAGGACATGGGCAATGCGTTGACTTATCGTGCCCTCTGGGTCACCAGGAAAAACTCTGTTCAGATTCTTCCAGTCGTATGGATTGTAATAGATGATTCTTTTTTGAAAAGACTGCAGGTTTGCAATGTGAACAAGTATGAGCGTTCCTGATAACTTTGCAGGATCGATCATTTTTTTAAGACGATAGAGGGCTAAGATAGGAGGATATTCATAGCCATGCACGCCTGCGACTAGAGCCAGCACTTTGCCCTGTTTGCTTCCATTTATCACTGTCAAAGGAATGAAGGTTTTAAGGCCATCTGTCTCTGGAACAGAAAGATACCCAGATCTCATCTCCCCTGGGCTAGCATTGATGCCCCCGATAGTAAATCTTTTATTTTCCTCTGCTCCAGAGATAAACGGACAGAACACCAACAGAGAAAAAAGAAAAAGAAACACGCTTTTAAAATTTAACCGATGCATCACTCTTCCTCCTCATATGGATTTAAAAACCTGCGCCTATTCTACCCCTTTCACCTGTTCCACTCAAATTTCTCTTAGCTCCAGTAAGCATCTCTTTTTCCGTGATGAGGGAAACATCTAGCCTAATTGAGTACTGCGGCGACGGTTCCTGTCCGTCCGAAGCCCACAGATTACACCTTCATCATTAGCTATCACGGAAATGGAAATGCTTGCTCTTTTTTTATTGCTTCTTGAATTTTGTTTTGATATAATGCGGCACTGAACAAAAAACTTGAATTACAAAAAGGGAGTCAATTTCATGGGTAAGTTTATTGCGATTGTCGGAGGGCTCATCGTTATGGCTGGTGGAATTCTTCTCGCCATATTTGTCTGGTGGCAAGAATTCTACGAGCTTGTGTTCGGGATCATTCCCCCCTTACTCTTTTTTATCGGCCTTATAGCGTTCATCGCAGGCATAAGCAGCATCAAAGATGCAAAAAGGACAAAGAAACTAGAAGAAGAAACGCCTGAAGAAGAAGCCGCAGAAGACGAGCCAGAATAGGACGATCCTTCTCTCAGTCTGAATCAGAAGCCAACTTTCTATTCCTGTTTCTAAAAATTTTGTCTTCAAATATCTCTTCATCTTGTCTGCCTTTCATCTCATTCAATTTTGATATTCAAAGAGGAGTGACCTTCAAACGATACCCCAATAAAGAAAAAACATTTTCCCCAGCAAAAAAAACTTGACAAGTTTAGCGTAATCATGTTATTTGTAACTTAATTACAAATTACAGGAGTTGAGCTTATGACGGACAAAGATACAAAAAAGGAAAGCAAGTCAGAAGAGAAAGAAAAAAAACACCACAGCCCCTTGGATGAATTCGGCAATCAGGTCGAAAAATTCGCTGTCAAAACAGCCGAGTCCATAAGAAAAGTGATCGATAGAGCTCTAGCATCTAGAAATACAGTCTTAACTATTCGCGTAAATGATGAGAGCAACAAAAAACTTAACATGCTCGTTGAAGCAGGGCTCTTCAAAAGCCGTTCAGAAAGCGCGGCCTTCCTTATCGAGGAAGGGATAAAAAGCCAAGAAGCTCTGTTTGCCAAGATCACAGATAAACTCGAAAAGATGGAGAAAATCCGAGAAGAACTCAAAGTCATCGTTTCCAAGGAAGTGGAGAGCAAGCCAAGCAAGGCGGCGGAAACGAAGAAGAAAAAATAGTATAGCTCAGGATAAAGGACAGCAGGTTTACGGTTCTTCCGGAATGTGATATCATTTCAGTGTGGCATCACTCCTCATATCTGTGGTTGCAGTCTTCTCTTTCACCCTGACCACAGGAATACAAAACATCGAGAAAGCCTTCCTCCAGAATAACCCAAAACTGCTCTTTCATCTCTTTTCTGCCCAGAATCCTATCAATGTCTCTCTTCCAGATCCCATCTTTTTTTCTGATCAAATCACCCACCAACAAGCCTATTTTGTTTTCAAAAAAATTTTTTCTTCTTACTCAACATTTGAGTTTTACTCCGAACAACAACCTCTAACACCTGAGAAAAGCAGTTATATCTACAAGGCCAGATGGTCTTTCCGAGATAAGAAAAACAATGACCAATATCCGTTCCAGATCTTTTTCTATCTCGTCAAACAAGCTTCAGGAAAGAACAAAAAAACAGACTGGAAAATTTCAGAAATAAGGGCCAAGAAAATTTGAAAAGAGAATTCTTTTCTGTTTTTGTCTTGGGCACAGCCCTTTCTCTGGTCTTTTTTATCCTTTCTTTTTTTCTCCCCTCTATCCTCTCGTCTAACTACTACGAAAGAAGCCTGGGTCAGCTCAGACATAAGGCCAGCGACATAAAAAAAGAATTTTCCCGAGTTTTAGATACGATCAACAACAGCTTGAGACTGGTCACAGAACTTCCTGCTCCAGAGACAAGCGAAGAAATATTTTCCATGTTCAAGCGCCTTAGCCTGAATCCAGAAAAAGAAGGCATCAGCTACTGCGACGGGATAGGAAATCTTATCCTCTGGTTTGGAAACACCATCGATCTCAAGAATGTGGAGAGTCAAGACGGAAAAGGTGTTTCGTTCGAAAAACAGAATGCATCTCTACTCATTAAAAACAAAGCATCCGTCTACCTTGTGTTTATCAAACCAACACCTGGAGGAGATTACTTCGTTTTTTATCATCTTCTTGCCTTTCTCCCGCAATTCAAAACCCCTTACCTTAGGGAATACCATTTTCTCAAGCCAAAGCTTCTGCGCAACTGCAATATCCAGTATTGGGATTTTCGGGAAGATGTGTCCACCCTTGAGAGAATCTTTTCAAGGCATAATGACGAATACATAGGAGAGCCAGGTCTGCAGGGCGAAGTGCAAACCCTTATCTTCCCGTTAAGAAACGGACACAATAAACTCGTTGCTACCATTAACCTGAACTCTCCCTCGCTGTCATCCAGAGTCTCCTCACTACGGGAACAGGTCCTTCTTGTTTCCTATTTGCTCTTCGGGATATCGCTTATCTTCTTGCTCTTCTATCTAGTGAGATCGCCATCCTTCTACAAAGAACATAAACTCTTGCCTGGAATATTCATCATCCTGACCTTGGCCGGGCTGAGAATGCTTTTCTTTCCGCTGAGCAATCTTGAAAAGATCCGATCCTTTTCCATCTTCTCTCCTTCCTCTACTAGCTTTATGTCTATCTGGAACCTTACCCAATCTCCGGCCGACATTTTTCTGACTGCTTTCATCCTCTTCCTCATCGTGGGGTGTAGTGTTTTCTATGCCCGTGGATATTATGAGAAAAGAACTATAAGAAGCACGTTTGCATCCGCCTTGTCAGCCAATATCATTTTCGTCTCCTTTTCTCTTCTCATCCTCTTCCTGTTTCAAGAATTGCTCACTCGACTCGTGTCTCATTCAAACATCAATCTTCTTCGTTTTTCTTTCGAGCCTTCTTATTTTCTTCTGCACCTCAGTGTTTTTCTTTTCCTGTTTGTCTTCTTGCTGATCAGCTTCGCTGGTTTTCGCCTTGCAGCCTTGTACTCTTTAAACATAGTCTTGCCTCTCATTGTCTTTGTTATCGAATGTGTGGCCTTTATCGTTGTGTTTATGAATAAAATTCCCCCCCTTCTCTTCCTCCTCCAGAGCCTTGTCCTCCTCTTCATACTGGTGTGTGCTCACTATCCATACCTTTTGAAGAAAAAAGAAATCCTTTTTTCAACATTCATCCTGACTCTTTTCCTCGTGTATCCTTCTATCCATCTTTCTTTTTCACAACGAAACAGAATTCTCATCGAGAATTTCCTCCAAAACATCATAAAGTCCCAGGAAACCTGGGGAAACTATCTGATCACCCAATCTCTGCCTGAGATCGACAAGAGGACAGAGGCAATCAAAGGCTTTCTCCAAAATCCCGAACCCTCAGACCTGGCGCAAACTCTCTGGGAAGAGACGCTGATTGCAAAATTCAACTGGTATTCGAGTCTTGAATTGCTCAGCCCAGAAGGAGTTATCCTGTCCCGATTTTCACTGAACGTTCCAGAACTCTTCCAGCTTGAATTTGCCCTTCCTTCGAGCGAAAATTGGTCCATCTCACGCCACCGCCTCCTGTTCATGGGAATCGAAAAAGACTTCCTGGTTGGACATAAAGACTTGTTTATGGAAGAGAATCATTTAGGACGGATGATTATCTATCTCTCCATAGACTATGATATGCTTCCATTCCTGTACTCAGCAAACCCGTATTTTGAACTTTTGCGGGTATCGTCCATTCCCTCTCTCAATCAACTGGACCTTGGATTTGCTATCTTTGATGTCGACGGAGAGCTGCTTTTCAATCCGAACAACATGTCAAAAGGAATTCCTCCATCCACCCTTCAGAAGATCAGGACATCATCTGATGCCTTCTGGTCATCATTCATCGACAAGGAGAAAGAATTCAAAAGCCTGTATTTCAAGAACAACTTGAAAACTTATTCTCTGTTTCTTTTAAAAAAGACATTCCTCGGCCATTCGGTCGATTTTCTGAAACTCTTTTTTTTCTATCTTCTTTTCTTTGTGATACTCCTATTTATTGTCACTGTGACGTCCAACAGAAAAAATATTAAAAATCCCTTCTGGTCATTTTCCAATAGGGTCTATATTTCCTTTGTGGCCATCGCTCTCATTCCCCTCATCCTGTTCACCATCTCCACAAGAAACTTCTTCAGGCAGATGTTTGCTCAACAGATAACGGAGAAAGCAGAAATCCATGCGAATTTCGCCCGCAGAATCGTGGATGACTTTATCTCCCAACAGCAAGAAGAACAACTCTCTTTAACCCTCCCCCCGGATTATGTGATGCTTTTGATAAGCTCTACCATCTCTAACGATGTCAATCTTTACCAAGACGGCAGTCTTATCTCCTCAAGCCGCCGGGAATTTTTCGATTACGGCATTCTGCCCGAGATGATCGATGGCGAGGTCTACTATAAGATTCAGTATGAAAATAATCCCTTCTACTCCCAAACCCAAAAAATCGGAGATTACTCATTTCATACGCTTACCGTTCCCTATCTGTTTCAAGACTCCCTGTTGCTCATCTCGCTTCCCTTTCCACTGGAACAGCAGGAGATCTCTAAGGCGACCAGGGAACTTGTTGAATTTTTCTTTCTCATATCTTCTTTTTTCCTATTTATAGTCCTTCTTTTCGCTAGAGGAGTAGGGGGGATGATCGTCACCCCGATTAAAAAATTACTGGCAGGGACCAGAGAAGTGAGCTTGGGCAACCTGGAGGTAGCCATCCCGCATGAACACCAGGATGAGATGAAAACTCTCATCGATGGATTCAATTCCATGGTGGAAAACCTTAAAAAACACCAACAGGAATTGACTGAGATGAGCAAAACAGTGGCATGGGCAGAGATGGCCAGAAAGGTCGCTCACGAAATAAAAAACCCCCTCACCCCCATTCAGCTCTCAGCAGAACATCTCTTGAGTGTGTATAAGGATAGTAAAGTGAATTTCGAAGAGACGTTGCATGAGTCGACATCATACATCATAAAAGAAGTCGAAAACCTGAGGAAAATTGCCAAGGAATTTCTTGAAATTTCAAAAGAAGCCGCCCTCCAAAAAGAAGCCTTCGACATCAGAGAGGTCATCCAGGAAACCATCGCTCCATATAAGAAAGTTCTTGCTGAAAGGGTAAGGCTCGAAGAGACCTTTGAGGGGGAGGATTTCACCCTTGTTGGAGATAAAGCGAAAATACAAATCGCGCTTCGAAATGTCTTCACAAATGCTATCGAAGCCATAGGAAACAAGGGAAAAATCAAGGTCAAGGTATGGATTGAAAAGGAAAACTTGACGATTGAAATAGATGATACTGGTGCGGGCATGGATCAAACGACCCTGAACAGGATTTTCGAGCCCTACTTTTCCACAAAAGAGGTCGGAACAGGGTTAGGTCTTTCCATAGCAAAAAAGATCATCGAAGACCATAAAGGAAAAATCGAAGCGTCAAGCCAGAAAAATGTGGGCACAAAAATATCCATATTTCTTCCGCGGAAAGGATAACACTGTTTATATCGCCCATAAAAAGAGCGCCTTTATCGACTAAATCATTTGCCTGGCTATTTTTATATATAATTCAGGTGGAAATTTTTTTTAAATTATGGAAGAATAGTCTGAAAATGAGAAAAAAAAGAAACATTTGTATCCTCTCTCTAGTCTTTATCCTCATGGCTGCCTCCCCTGTTATAGCAGAAAAAATCAGCTTCAAAATCAGTTACAATACAGCCTCGATAGGCAAAGGAGACCTGAACACATGGATTGAATCTTATAATCAACAATGGAATGACTGGCGATCAAAATGGGGCGGTCAGCTGGACGGCCAGCTCAATTCTCTAAAATATGGGCCCAAGTATGAGGTCGAAATTCGAATTCCAATCATCTTCGGAGTCTCTCTGAATCTGAGCGGGAGCCATTTCAGCAGTTCAGAAGAAGGAACTATAGACTTTGTCCACGGCACAAAGGATCAAACCGAGACCGATTTCGTCAGAAATGAAGTCAAAGGCTACCCGATAAAAGTCGGATTCAGTTATTTCCACTCCCTTCCCTTTTTAGAGAATCTGTATATTTCTGGCGGCATCGGCAGACAGATCACGTTTATCACCTACACGTTCCATCAGGACTACGAATTTACCATTTCAAGCTTAACCTATACCTTAAACAAGGATTACACATACAATTCCGAAGCGCTGGGCATATATGCCACACTTGGAGTAGAGTACGATCTGATCAAACACATAGCTATAGTCGCCGAGGCAGAAAAAGTGTGGTCCAAGGCGGATGGCTTTAAAGGCTCATTTGACGAAGAACGTTATGACCCTTTTAGTGAAGAATCAAAAAAAGACTCCGGCAAAGCATCTCTCTATTTTTATGAATCCAAACTATTATTGCTCGATAAGTATTATTCTACTTTCACCGGACATAAGACAAAACCAGAAGATCCCGAGGATTATCCTACAGGAATTGTAGACATCAGGAATCTCCGCCAAGGAGAGTTTGACCTGAGCACATTCTCATTTAAGATCGGCATCCGTTTCAAGTTTTAGACACCCAAAAGCGATGTCAAAAATATTGGTAACTTACTTCAGCCTGACTGGAAACACGAAAAAGGTGGCTGAAGTCATCTTTGAGGAATTGGATGGAGAAAAAACCATCGGAAAGGTTGATGAGATTCAAGATCTCGATGAATATGACCTCCTATTCATAGGCTTTCCTGTCCACTCCCACGGCGTCCCTTTCAAGGTTGAGGAGCTGCTCAAAAAAATTCCTCCTGGGAAAAAAATCGCCCTCTTCTCCACCCATGGCTCCTTGACAGGAAGCCGACTCTCCCGGGAGGCTCTGGAACACTCCACCACCCTGGCATCAAAGGCCAAAATTCTAGGTACATTTTCTTGCCGTGGAAAAGTATCGATGCAAGCTATGGAGGTCTTGAGCAAATCGCCTGAGCACAAAGCATGGGCAGAGATGGCAACCTCAGCCCAAACTCATCCTGACGAAAACGATCTTGAGGATGCCAAATCCTTCGCCAATTGGATCAAAACGCTCAGCCTTCAGCAATAATCAACTTCTGGTTGACCGCAAGGCCTATGCAGTCCAAATGCTTAATCTTTCAGTTCTCTTTCATCTTACGGATGATCTTTTCTGCGACGGTGTAGGGATCGATCTCCCTCCTGTATATTTTCTCTATGAAATTTTCGATTTCTGAGCCTTGGATCGATTCCGAAACAGCCCGGAATAACTTCTCGCTTATGATGTCTCTCAACAACCAGGATATCAGGCTCTTTTTTCGAGAGGCCTTAGACTCCTGATCCCTGCCCATCGTGACTTTATTTATCTCTTCGAGCAGAGCCTCGATTCCTTTGCCTTCCGTGGCAATGGTCTTCACCACAGGAGGAATGGAGCTTTCCTTCAAACCTAAATCCAAGATAGCTCTTAACTGTCTTTCTGTTTTATCTGTTTCCGGAGAATCCGCTTTGTTTAGAACAAAAATATCGGCAATCTCCATAATGCCTGCCTTGAATACCTGGATCTCATCCCCTGCTCCAGGCATCAAGACCACGAGAACAACATCAGCGAATTTGACAACTTCTACCTCATCCTGGCCGACTCCAACCGTTTCCACAAGAATGATGTCTTTGCCTGAGGCTTCAAGAATGGCTATAGCCTCTCCTGAGGCTTTGGCCAATCCCCCCAGATGGCCTCGGGTGGCCATGCTGCGGATATATATACCTGAGTCGATGCTGTGCCGCATCATCCTGATTCGGTCCCCAAGGATGGCTCCGCCAGTAAAAGGACTTGAAGGGTCCACAGCAACGATACCAATCTTTTTTTCGTTCTTCCTCAGTCCTTCGATGAGCTTATCGACCAACGTGCTTTTACCCGATCCAGGAGACCCCGTTATCCCGATAATGGCCGATCTTCCTGTATGAGGAAAAATCTCTTTGAGTAGCTCTTGGGCTTCAGTGCTGTTGTTTTCAACCATGGAAATCCCCTTGGCTATAGCCCTGGGATTTCCTTTGAGAATTTCCTGTGTTAAGTCCATCCTAATTCTATGGATTTGATACAATTCCGCAATGAGCGAAGCAACGATGCCCCATCGTTATTGCGCTTGTGTCGTTAATCATTAATGACATGATGTTTGAAGATCTAGTATTCGGAAAGAACCTTTTGGGCGATGATCCAACGTTGTATCTCTGAGGTTCCTTCTCCTATCGTAGCCAACTTCGAATCCCTGTAAAACTTTTCCACAGGATAATCTTTCGTGAAACCATAGCCTCCATGAACCTGGACAGCCATAGAAGAGGCTCTGACGGCCAATTCACTGGCATAGAGCTTGGCCATGGCGGATTCCTTGGGGATCTTTTTTCCCTGATCTTCCAGAAAAGCGGCACGATAGGTAAGAAGCCGGGCAGCCTCTAATTCTGTAAACCCATCCGCTAGCATCCATTGAATCGCCTGAAAATTGGCGATGGGTTGATCAAATTGGACTCTTTCTTTGGCGTATTGGAGAGCGGATTCCAGGGCACCTGCAGCGATCCCCAAAGAGAATCCAGCGATACTGACGCGGCCACCGTCCAGAATAGCCATGGCTTGCCGGTAACCCTCTCCTTCTTCGCCAATCAAATTTTCAGCGGGAACCTTAACATTTTCAAAAATAAGTTCAGCTGTGTCGGCCGCTCGAATGCCGAGTTTGTCTTCCTTTTTTCCCACATAAAAACCTTCCATCCCCTTTTCTAGAATGAAAGCCGATATCCCATTCCGTTTTTTCTCAGGGTCAGTTACGGCTATCACCACATGGATTTCAGCATGGGATCCATTGGTTATAAAAAGCTTGGATCCATTGAGAATCCAGTGGTCATCTTTTTTTAAGGCTTTTGTTCTCAGGGCAGCTGCATCAGAGCCAGCACCGGACTCAGTTAATCCCCAAGCTCCCAAGGTTTCTCCCGCAGCCAACCTTGTGAGATACTTCCTCTTTTGTTCCTCAGAGGCAAACAGATTGAAATGATTGGAACACAGAGAATTGTGGGCTGCAACAACCAGGCCCACCGATGGATCCACTTTGGAAATCTCCTCCAGAATTATGACGTAATCGACATTAGAATAGCCTGCCCCTGAATATTCTGTTGGAATGATAATTCCTAGTAATCCCATCTCACCTAATTTCTTGGTGAGAACATTTGGCCACTCTCCTTTTTCGTCACTGTCTTTGATCAGGGGATGTATTTCTTTTTGGGCGAAATTCCTTATGGATTCTTTCAACATTTCTTGTTCTTCGCTCAGTAAAAAGTCCATGCTTTCTCCTTTTTATCCTTCCCCTTCATTTCCCTCTCCATCTTACTTTTAAGGAAATCAATAATCAAGAAAAAATCAAGGGAAAATTGACTTGGTCATGGAAATCGTCTAAGTTAAAAATATGCTGCAAGGATTTTTAAGAATCGTTCTGTATGCACTTTTGGCTTACATCATTTATAAATTCATCCGTCTCTATCAATACTTCAGCAAAAGAAGCAGGGCCCCTCGACAACCCAGACAAATCTCAGGGATGATGGTTAAAGACGACATGTGCAACACCTATCTTCCCAAGGAGGATGCGATTAAAGAAATCGTGGAGGGGAAGGAATATTATTTCTGTTCTAAAGAGTGCCGCCAAAAATTTTTAGAGGAAAGAAAATGATGGATTTACCTGGATTATTCATAAAAAATGCCGATGAATAAGATCAATGATCTTAATACAAGAAAGAGAATTTTG
>Ga0224495_10001160_pt1 | contig 19136 bp, 16 predicted proteins | sample SF_Jul11_sed_USG_FD_168128 | JGI IMG/M metagenome (GOLD analysis project Ga0224495, IMG submission 168128) | Sediment microbial communities from San Francisco Bay, California, United States - SF_Jul11_sed_USGS_4_1 | ecosystem: Environmental > Aquatic > Marine > Sediment | place: USA: California... | reverse complement strand
CCCCGGAGATGAATTCTGTTCATGATTGGCGTTTACTTTGGCTGGTTTCAACATATCGCTGTGCAATTTTTTGTGCAAGATGACGAATGCGTGCAATATACCGGGCTCTTTCGGAAACCGAAACGGCTCCCCGCGCATCCAGCAGATTGAAGGCATGGGAGCATTTCATTAGATAATCATAAGCTGGAAAAACAAGCCTGGCGCCTTCAAAAGAAAATATTTTGTTTGCCTCGGATTCGTATTCGTCAAACCATTTTACAAGCAGATCGGTTGAAGCAATTTCAAAATTATAAACAGAGTATTCGTATTCTGTTTGTTTGTGAATTTGCGCGTAAGTATGGTTTTCGTTCCACTGGATATCAAAAACATTGTCAATATTCTGGATATGCATGGCCAGTCTTTCCAGGCCATAAGTAAACTCTACAGACACCGGATTTAATTCCAGTGAGCCGCAATTCTGAAAGTAGGTAAATTGAGTGACTTCCATTCCGTCAAGCCAGACCTCCCACCCAAGTCCGCTGGCGCCCAGGGTCGGCGATTCCCAATCATCTTTGACAAAGCGAATGTCGTGTTTCTTCAAATCTATGCCGAGGATTTTTAAGGACTCGAGGTAAACCTGCTGCGAATTTTCAGGCGAGGGCTTCATAATCACCTGGTATTGATAATAATGCTGCAAACGATTGGGGTTTTCCCCATACCTGCCGTCGGTGGGTCTGCGAGATGGTTCTACATACGCAGCCTTGTAGGGTTTTGGCCCCAGCACTCTTAAAAAAGTATGCGGGTTAAATGTTCCGGCGCCCACTTCGGTATCGACTCCCTGCACAATCAGGCAGCCCTGCGAAGCCCAGTATTCGTTAAGATTCCGGATGATATCCTGAAAATACAAAGTCTTTTCCGCTTAAATAATTTGGGTTTCGCCTTCGAAAACATCTTTGCATGGGCCGGTCATGTACACATGATTGTCTTTTTCGGACCAGTAAATTTCAAGAACGCCGCCTTTTAACTCTACTTTGCTTTTTCTTTTTATTTTACCCGAAAGAACTCCGGCAACGACCGCCGCCGAAGCGCCGGTTCCGCAGGCAAGGGTTTCTCCCACGCCGCGTTCCCATGTTCGTTGTTTAACGACATCTTCGTCGACCATCTCCAGAAATTCTACATTGATACGGTTTGGAAAAAGGGAATAGGTTTCTATAATCGGACCAAATTTTTCTACGGCAAAAGAATCTACATTATCTACCCATATTATGCAATGGGGATTTCCAAGCGACACGGCGGTAAATTCAAAGGTTTGCATGTTATCCAGATAAATTTTTTCGTTCATTACCTGTTGTTCCTCTTCTCCGGGGGCGCATTGCATTGGTATTTTGGCGCGCTGTAAAATGGGTTCTCCCATATCAGCCTTGACTCTGTAAACTCGTCCATCGCGAACCATCAATACTGTGGGTACAAGTCCTTTGAGTGTTTCTACCAATAGTTCCTGCTTGGTGGTTTTTCCGCGGTCATAAAGGTACTTTCCAAGGCAACGCAGGGCATTGCCGCACATTTCCGCTTCTGATCCATCGGGATTAAAAATGCGAATCATTACATCAGCCTCGGGATTATCCGGAGGCATTATCAGAACCAGCCCGTCGGCTCCAATACCATAATGCCTGTCGCATAACAATCTGGCTGCGCGGGACGGATTTTTCGGAATATCTTCGGTAAATAAATAATCATTTCCAAGCCCTTCAAGTTTTGCAAATCGCATTTTTCTACCTCACTTTATATTATTTAAAAAAATTATTGTAAAATCATCTGATACTTCTATTATGTTCATAGAAATAAAAAGTCCTTTCGTAGGGCGCAGAATTTTGTTGATGTAAGAAACCGACCCAATTTATACGTATCCTGACCCCTGTATATCCTGCGTCCACCTAAGACCAAAAGGGGAATTTGTATGAAGCCTATAAACTGGTCAATAAAAATTGACGAGACAGAATTTCAAGAACTTTTTGAGCTTTATTGGAACGCAGGCAAAGACTCGCCTCAACGATTGTTTGTCATGGATGAGCTGAAAAAATATACCTATTTTTACCTGACAAGTCGTCCGTATGTTGATTTTGATATTGCGTCAGATTTTTTTGTTGAAATTATGGGTAATACAAAAAAATTTCTGGAGGAATATGAGCCTGCCTATTATATTTCCTTCCTGGTTTACTTTACTTCAAGAGTTAAAAGAAGACTTAACAATTACCGTGGAAAAATTCAGGAAAGGAAAAAATATGAAAATGTAAATGAATATTATGAGTTAAATCCGGAGCATCACAGCGAGTCTGTATTTGAATCCATGAATGATTATTGCGGCAATACAGGGAATATCAGAACCATTACCGAATTTTGCCTGAGCAAGCTGGGTATTGATGAAGAAATTGCAATCAAGCTTTATTACGGTTTTTCTTTAAACTATAAGAATTTTCGATATCTTGTAAGAAAAGGCGGACGGCGCGCAACTTTTGTCAGTTATCGAAAATATTTATCCTGTTTAAACAACAAGTCTATATCGGAAAAGAAAATGCGCGAGTCGGTTTTTCAAAAACTGTATATCGTCAACATAAATCTGCGGGACAATTATGACATAAACTGCCGCCGCAAACGAGAACGCTTGTTAAAATCGCTGGCCATAAGCAAGGGCGCGGCGCCGTTGCGGCTGATTGCCGAAATTTTTGCAACGAGTATTACAAATGTGTATCGAAAGATCAGACGTGGACGCAAAAAACTGGAGCAATTATTGCGATATCAGCTTTATATTAACTTTGATGAAATTCCAAACGATACCATCGAGAATCCCGACATAGAAAAAGCCGCATAAAAATTGAGCAGGTGTAAGCCGGATTCTGTTCCCATTGCACATTCATACAATGGACGATGACCATTTATCTTGGACAAACATTATACTGTCTGCCTCTTTGCTTTCTACCCGCTCCCTTCCAGTATGCATATACATACCGAACGGGGAACCAAACGAGAGCTGCTTGAAATTGCACCGAAGGGGGTTTGCCATGCCGTTATTTTTTCAAACAACGCGGTGGGCTCTTACCCCGCCTTTTCACCCTTACCTCGCATCACTTTTCATCGAAAAGTAGCGCGGGGCGGTTTATTTTCTGTGGCACTTTCCATATCTCCAGATTTCTCTGACCTTCAGGTTCCCAGGTGTCCGACTTTCCTCACTCCCGGCTGAACCGGGCCGCGCGGCCATCCCCTGCTCGAAGCGTAATATATACTATTTCAGGATTTATGGACAAAAATAAAACCCGTTTTGACATGAGTACTGACTCAGACCCTGATAAATGTTTTTTTGCCCCCGTGGGAAAAAAACTTACCGGATCAAATCATTACTCATATATTTTGACTTTCAAATTCTTTCCCTTTGTTTATCAATGGAGCGGGCAATGCCCATGGAATTTATGCGCATGTCATAATCAAACACCTTCCATTGACCGGCAGATAATACAAGGTTTCTGTTCTCCAGCCCGCTGTTGATAAATGCCTTAAATTTTTCGTAGCAAAAAATCTCCAGGTCTTTTCCTTCCAGATTTTTTTTCAGAGCTTCTGTTTGAAATTTTTCAATCTTGTCAAGAGCTTCCAGCAGAGAATCCGCTCCGTATCCAATGTCCTCCCATTGTCCAAAATGGGTCAGCCATAATGCTTCTGCCTTCAATCCCTGTATTCTCTCAATACTTTTTCGAGCTTCGGGTATATTGAAATCTGTCGGCGTTGTTGCCGGATAAATAAATTTCTTTGACCCTCGCTGAAAATCGGGATAGGCCAGCCCAAAAGTATCGCCGGTAAAAATTGTATTGTTTGTCAAGTCGTGAATACATATGTGGTGCTTTGCATGGCCTTCTGTATGTAAAATTGTGTATGAACTTTTGCCAATTATGATAATTTCATTATCTTCTGCTGTCTGGATTTTTTCTGCGGCAATGGGCTCAACGGTTCCGTAAAGACTTTTATAAAGAGGTTCTCCATAAACCATGATACTGCCCTGAATCAATCTGGATGGATCAATCAGATGAGGTCTGGCTCGCGGATGACAAATTACCGTGGCATTGACGCATTTTTTTAATAGAGCGCTTAATCCTCCGCAATGATCCAGATGGATATGTGTAATAAATATATGCGAAATGTCTTCCGGGGCAAGTCCGTTTTCCCTGATGGAGTTGAAAATATGTTCGGCTGAGGCTCCATGGCCGGTCTCGACGATTATACCATTGCCATCGCGCTTGATTAAATAGGATGCCGTTAGTAATTCGCGGACATAATGACAATCAATGGTAATTACTTCATCATGTTCTGGTTTTTTTTTCACAAAATCTCCATGTCAGGTTTCCGTATGGAAACTATTTTGTGATTAGCCAGTCTGTCAACAAGGAGCCCAGACAGGGAGGCCAGGCTGGAACTCGAAATTCATACTGTTTGATGTCAGTCAGTCACCGAAGTAGATGCAAGGGGTGGCGCGAAACCATGTTCGCGCCAGGGGAGAAGCGGTGATTGCCTCGTCAGAATTCTCCGTTCTCCCCTCCCCAAAATCCGTTATTTGTTTTCCGCAAGAAATTTTTCAATTTTGGTTTTATCATTTAGCAAATTGTGCAACTCTTCCGCAATGGAATCCATATTTTCATCCTGAAGGCGCTCGGCAGAGGCCAGACTTTTTTGCAGGTCTGTGATTTCGAGATTGATTTTATTTTTTTTATGTTGAAAAATCAGGTTTTCCAGTTTTTTCATAAAATATTTTTCCATATCGGCGGAGTCGGTTTTGCGGGTTTTTTCCCAGTCCGCAAAAATATCCTCCATTTCCATCATGATTTCGGTTAATAGATTGCTCAGGTCTTCGGGCAAAAGATTTAACGCCTGACTTAATTCATTCCAGTTCCAGAATTCGCCGGCCTTCAGGCGATCCCGGAAAAAAGTAAACAACAGGTAGATATTTTTATGCGTCCATCGCATTTCCGCCAGAAGGGCTTCCTTTTGCCAGTACGCAGGAAATTTCAGCAGCAGAGATAAAATTTCCTTTTCGATATTTGGCACTTTCTCCGGAGCCGAAAACTTTTCCTGCCGCGGTGCGACCATGTTTCCGGTTTTAAAATATTTCCCAAAATCGCTTTTTAACGCTTCGAAATCGACTTCTATTACCGGCGCCGCCGCCTTTAAATACTCGTCTTTTTCCCATTCTTGTTCCAGTTCGCTTACATACTGAAAAAGAGATTCAATGGCCGTTCTCTTTTCGGTGATGCGGCTGATATTGTTCTTGTGGCTGAAAAAATACCACAATACAAACGCCGTTTCCGATCTTGCCGTATCCATTAAAGATAACAAATCTACTTTTGTTAATGTTTGGCTTAAATCAAAAGGATCTTTTTGCGAATTTTGAACCACTACGCGCGCATCGAGTTTTTGGTTCCTCGCGAGGCCAAGCGCTTTGAAAGACGCCTCAACTCCGGCTGTGTCGCTGTCGAAAAACAAAATAACCCGGTCTGTATACCTTTTCAACATTCTGGCCTGTTCCGGGGTAAAGGCTGTTCCAAGCGGAGCCACGACATTGTCAATCCCGGCCTGATAAAGACCAATGACATCCAGATATCCTTCTACCACGATGACCTGCCCATCCTGTCGTATAAACTCTTTGGCCCGGTTTAAATTATACAGAGAATTTTTTTTATGAAAAACAAGTGAATCCGGAGAATTAATATATTTTCCCGTGTTTTCCTTGTTTTCAATGATGCGCCCTCCAAAACCCACACATTTTCCGCGGATATCGATTATGGGAAAAATCAGGCGATCCTGAAAACGGTTGTAAATGCTGCCGTCGCTTCCCTGCCCCAAAAGTCCCAGCTCCAGAAGTCCTTTTTGAAGATTTTCCTGATCTGCGGCCTGGAGATTTTTATAAAGGGATTTTTCGAGAAATTTAAATTGAGGCGGCGAAAAACCAAGAGAAAAAGTCTGAACCGAGTCTGTGCGAATGTTTCTTTCTTTAAGATATTCCTGAACTGCCGCAGATTGAATTTCGGATGCAAATATATCCTTTGCCTTGTGATTTAAGGATACTAAAAGGTCGCGATGGTTTTTACTTTCTGTTTTGCTTTTATTACGGGAACCTTCAAGAGGAATTCCCGAATATTCCGAAAGCATTTTCAGCGCTTCCGGAAAATCTACATGTTCGTAGAGTTGCACAAAGGTAATTAAATTGCCGCCCTTGCCGCATCCAAAACATTTAAAAATTCCTTTTTCGGGGGAAATGCTAAAAGACGGGCTTTTTTCAGAATGAAACGGGCAGAGCGCCCATAAATTATTGCCCTTTCTTTTTAGTTGTAGATATCTCTGTATATACGATTCGATAGAGATATTTTGCAGAAGATTCTCTGCATCAGAAGCCATAAAATATGGTTTGTTTCTGTATTCAGAAAGTCAAATTCTTATTTTAATTATTCCGAGCTGAACAATATTCTTTTGCGGGCTCTTTTACGTATCGCCGCTTCGATATTTCGTTTTTTGATTACGCTTGGTTTTTCATAAAATTCGCGTTTTTTCAGTTCTGTTAAAATTCCAGCATTGGTGACTTCGCGCTTGAATCTTTTCAGGGCAGATTCAATTGGTTCTTCCCCGCGCACATGAGTGCCGCTCAAAAAGTAGTCATATACATTAAATTCTCGTTTTTCCCGTTCCGGTTTCATCATATAAATCAACACTTTTTATTGTTTTTACCCCGTCAATTCTTTTCTGCTTTGTTGGGCTCAAACGAGCTTTGGCATGCTGAAAATTCAATCAACATGATTTGAATTCGCACAGTTTTGGGGCGGTTCGCGCCCCAAAACTGCGCATTTTAAGGCTAAAAATAATTGGTTCTATCGGATTATTTTTTTTCCTTTTTCATAGAGTCGTGCATATGCTCATGCATCTTGTCGCGATTCATCTCGTGATGCTTGTCCAGTTCTTCCTTGCTTAAAAATCCATCCTTATTCATATCAATCGCATCAAAATGAGCTGACCACTCTTCTTTGGATATCTTGCCGTCTTTATTGGTATCCAGCATTTCCATCATTCGATCTCCTGGTTTACCTTCGTGGCCATGCGATTTCTTGTCAGAATTTGCATATAATGCAAAACTGGCCAAAACTCCTAAAATCATAAACAATATAGTATTCTTTTTCATGTATACTCCTTATTAAAAAAAATTCTTATTGAGACAGGTATGAAAACTCTTGCTTTGTCAATAATATTTTTTGCAAAAACAGGAAGCAAAATGAGTACTGACTTGGTTCGGTAAGTTTTGCTTTGCCCCCCATGCAGCCCCGGAGACATTAACTGCGGACTGAGTCAGTACTGATGGTAAAAGAGCCTGGGCATGAACTCGATATTCACTTAGAATGATTTAGACTGACGCAGTTTTTGGGTCGAGGAGCGCCCCAAAAACACGCATTTTAATACATTTTGATCTGATTATTGAGGTTCATGCCCAACTCTCCCATGCTCGTATCCAATCCGACTTTTGTTGAAAAATATTTGTAACCTTGTTTCAGGGAAACATTCTGGCTTTATGAAAATTGGCGAAAAGTTATTTAAGTGGATCAGTTATGGTTTCCTTGTTTTTCTTGTAGGTATTATTATTTTAACATTTGGAATGCCTTCGTTTATCGGAAGCGCGGCAAACTCTGAAAAACTTCTCGCGGCAAAAGTAGCCGACGAGATTATTACGCGGAAAGAAGTGCAAAACATGAAAAATTATCTGCTGAGACTTCCCCAGTTTCAAAGTTTTGCTTCCCAGGAAAGTTTTTTAACCAAATATGCCCTGGATTATCTCGTATCTGAAAAACTTCAAGAGGTGATGCAAAAACAAAGCGGAATGTATCCACTATCAGATGCCCGGCATACGATTGTTGCAAGATATCTGAAAGAAAATTTTAAAGAGTATCAGACCAATGACGGTTTTGATTTCCCAAGATTTGAAAAGGAATTTCTAAAGCCACGGCGGCTTGGGTTTGCCGTTATAGAAAATGAAGCTGTGCGCGACATGGTACGTGTAAACCGTCAGCTTCTGGAGAAATTTGAAATGGTCAGCAGCTATGAATCGTCGGATATGGAAGAGCTTGAAAACACGAAAGTTTCTTATGATATCCTTGTCTTTACCCCCGATGAAAAAAAGAAAATTTTGAAATCGATGACAAATATTTCAGAGAAAGATATTCAGGAAAAATTCAAAAAAGACTATCTCGCCAAAGACAAAAACGATAAACTTACCGAGATGAAAAGAGAGGTTATTACACAGGCCTTAATAAACGAGAAAAAAACAGAAACGGAAAAAAAATGGTTAAGTACCCTGAATCAGGAAATCAAAACAGATACGCTTCCCCAGCTAAATAAAAAGTATGGCGGTTTTTTTGTCCATTTGCATGAGGTTTCGTTAAATACAGAATTTTCGTCGGTCGAAAAAAACAGTAAAATAAATTTCAGCCTTCTTGAAAACTATGAGCCTTTTATTCTTTCAATGACAAATGGTTCAAATAAAATTCAAGGTCCGTGGGATATTGAAGATAATCTTTTCATTGTCTCCGTTGGAAACCTGATCCAAACCGGAAAAAATACCCCGGTGAAACCTGTGGGCAATATTGAAGATGAAATAAAAACTGCCAACAAAAACTCGGCAAGTCAGGTTATGGATGATATTATGAAAAACGAAACAAAAGTCGCAAAATTTAATCAATTGGAAGAGTAATCTTGAAGCGTAACGTCGGCAATAAGAATAGAGATATCATCAAAAGCGCTGGAATTGGCGCTATATTGCTGGATATTTTGCATAAGAAAAGTTTTTTGATCTTCCGCGCTTAAATGAATGCTTTCTCCCAACCATTTTATAAATCTTTGTTCTCCCAGAATCTCGCCATCGGCATTAAAGATTTCAAAGGCGCCGTCAGAAGTCAGAATGAGCCTCAGATTCTCTGAAAATATTTTTGTATGAGCCTCGTAGTCGGTATCGATTACCCCCAATACTGTTTGATTGCCAGGTAAATCAATAAAACTGTCTTTTTCCCGGAGATAAATTACGGGATTGTGCTGACCAGCGTTTACATAGTCGAGGCGAACACAATGACCCGTTTCGGTTTTAATTATCGAAATCTCAATAGCGGAGAGAGTCATAAAAGTGGAAGATCCCTGTTTATCGCAAAGAACAGAATTGATTAGTTTGAAAATCTGCGGCAAAGAGTAATGTTTTGAATGTACGAGTCCATCAATCAGGGATCGGACCATTCCCATAAAATATGCGCTGGCAAGCCCGTGGCCGCTCACATCCCCAAGCAGCAAAAGGTATTTGTTTCTGGAAAGATAGAACACCTCAAGATAATCGCCGGTTACAACGCGCGAAGGTTGATTGTACAAATAAATATGAATATTTTTGTTTTTTCTGACCGGCTGACCCATTTTCCTTTGTACCTGGGAAACTACGTCCAGTTCCCTTTCAAATTTTTTTGTTTCGATATTGTCCACCAGCAGCTTGAAGTTTTCCATGATGGGTTCAATTTGCCGGACTAAATCCCGTATATACTTGATGTCTTCCGACAGGTACGGAGTTGAGTTGGACTTTTCGCCCAATACAATGGCGCCTTTAAAGTAATTGAGAAAAATAAATATCACGCCGGCATATTTTTGCAGATATAATCCTGCAAGTCCTTTATCTGCAAGAGTAATAACGAGCTTTTCCTGAAACCAGTATTTTTTATGAATGTCCCAAACCGGATCTTCATCATCTACCAATCGAACATTATTTTTTTCACCTAACCATGATCCAAAGAGATTTTTGCTCAAAAGCAGGGTTACCTTTGAAGATTGCGAACCGGCTTCGGTCATTTGGAGAAACCTGTCCATTCCCTCTTCAAATTGAAAGGGGGTCCGAATATACTGAAAGATGTCGGTTATGTGTTCATCAAAAATAAATTTGCGGTAATTTATATAATACTTAATGCTGATTTCTGACAATAAGCGCAAAGCGTCAAAAATAAATATAAATGCAAGAACGGATAATATGTGAATCCAGATTACTCCGCTGTTGGTAAAAACAAATAATCCTTCAAATCCCACAATGAGTCCGTACAAGAAAATATAAAACAAAAAGTAAACAAGCCTTAAATACCATGTTTGAACCGGTTTTTCAAAAAAAATAAAACCGCTATGTAAACTAAATATCATGATCATCATCGGGAAAATAGCCGGAACATAAAACGCGACATTGTGATACACAGATGCGGTTACGTTTACATACAGAGGAATAAGATAACTTACTGCAGGGATAATAATAATGGATAATGAAGTAAAAATAAAAAGCCTCCTCAGACGCAAACTTTTTATGGTATACCACTTTTGGGGGTATACCTCATCATAAATGTAAACAACAATTCCGGATAATAATGTTACAAAATGCAATCCTCCGAGTAATTTAATTAATTGAATTTCTTCATGCGCAGAGTCCGGATGCATATGGTAAGTTACATAACCTGACAGTATCAACCATGGAAGCCATATCCATACGGGAAATTTTTTGTTTAACAACGTTAAAAACATGTTCATAAATGCAATATTGGTTGCCATCGTAAAAAAATAGAAGAATAGTGTCCATTTGTGGGAGGTTACAAAATCAAAGAAAAGTATATATTGAAGCGCTATCACGACCGCGAAAATAATAAAGGAGTTTTCAGTTTTTCTGATTTTTGCAAATAAAATAATAAATAAAAAAGATAGCTGAAAAAAAACTATGGCCGCCATAATCGGACTGAGCGCAAAAAACCAGTCTCCAATGGGAAAAATTTGAATTTTATGCACTTCGTATAAATGATAATAATAAAAACCTCCGGTAAAAACAGGATTTAAGGTGATCATCAGGATACCGAACGGAGAATTCAATACCGGCTGGTTATGCAATGAAATAAAAGAGTACATGGAATATGTTTCGTAACCAAAAAATAACCAGATAAAAATATATGGCAATATGTATAATTTATTCATCATAAATAATTTTATCGGATATTTTGAGGTGTATTCAGCCGGGACTGGTTTTGACTTTTAAAGATTTTCCTGGAATCTGCAATTTTCAGATGTATCATGGGGGCAAGATAGAAAATAATTTCTGTTGGATTTTTCAGATCCACAAAATGATAGTCGTCTGTTTCTACTCCCATGGGGGGCGTCGGTGTCAATTTCATTTCCTGGCCATTTTCTTTTAGACGAATATTTTTACCAAAAAAACAAACTCTCCATTTGACGGAAGAAATTTTTTCAATCAGAAAGCCATCAACGGAAAATTCGGATCCGTTTTTGCAGAGCAATTGATTGAGGGATTTATACAACTGGTTTAAATTCTTTGAATATCTCGAAACCATTAAAAAATAACCGGCAATCATGAACAACATCATTGTCCTCATTTTTCTGTTTGATTTGGAAATTTTACAAAAAACCATGTACATGCCATCATCCCGGTTGCTTATGAGAGACTTTTCAAACAAGACAGGAAAATTCGTTATGCCAGGAGAGGATTTATCGATCGATATCTGGTAGCCCCCTGATTCAAGAGGTTTTGGCTCAACCAAAAATCTTTCGACATGGCGAGCAAAGCCAAATTCTTTTTTGAAGGATTCATTATTAATTGCGGATTCTGTCAGAATTTCATTTTCCAGAATTAATCCGGTTCGGCCGGCCAAAGCCTCAAGGGGAATCATTTTTCGCGGCGCACCATCGCTTCGAACCGCAAGAAAACCAAAATAACGCGACTTGTAGTAAACAGGAATAATGGTATTCCATGAATACAAATCCGCAATATTCTTGATTTCTTCGGGCATTTGAATGGACAGGGTATGCTGAAGGTTGGTTTGAAAATATTTTGAGATCACCATAAAATCCTGGGCAGAAATTTTACGGATCGTTTGTTCTGTATCTCGAAGAAAGTTTTCCTGCACAAAAGGATGGTCAATAGTAATCATACTGATCGCGTTTAGATTTAATTCCTTTAGAAGTATTTTCAAAAGAACAGGGATATCGCTTTTTTTTACCAATTCCTTGATACGAGTATCCTGAATTACCCGTGTCGAAGTATCCGGATATAAAAGTTTGAAAAATATGGAATGAAGAAAGTAATCCTTCGCAGGTTGCGCCAGCATTATGTAAAACAACAGAAATAATATCGTAATGGAAATTCTGTACAATGAAAACTCAAGAGACAAATAAATAAAAATGGAAAACCAGAACAGATTATATATAATTGAAATAATTAAAATTGGAATAATGATTTTATATTTATAAAACAATTCCCGCATGCAAACCAAAACATATAAAAAATCCATCTGCTAATATCAAGCATAAATTTGTTTATTTGTATTTGTTTATTTGTAATTTTAGCAAAAATCCCGGACCAGCTTATTACTCCAGAACCATTTCCGGAACTGTAAAAGATCAAACCGGACACCATGCGGTTGGAGTTCGTTATCAAATGGCTTCTATAGACGCTTACGGCTTTAAAACTGCCGGACTCACGCCTGTCCAGACCTTATTAACTACGATTCTGGGTTCTGCCAATACTAATTTTCATGTTCAGATATATCAACCGGACAAACATCGTGACAACGACAGTCATAATAGCGACAGATCAGAGGACAGCAAGAATAACAGGCATAACGAGGACGTTATTCCTTCGATCTTTAATTATGATTCATCCTGGACTATAAAACACGAATCTCGTGATGGGGAGGAACACAATCCTGTGGAGCAGTATCAGCCCTCCATAATTACCATGGTTTTTACCAAGCCAGGATATAATCTTGATATTTCCCAAATATTATTAAATTCAACAGATACAACAGGAGTTCAAATCATTCTGAAACCAATACCCCCTGCTAATACAATTTCTGCATCATGGCCAGATACTGGCTTCAATACAAATAATCCCCTTGTTGACGTTGACTGGGCGCCTGCTATTGGCGCCAGCCTGAATGGCTGCAACAGTCCTGAGCAGGAAAATTCAGGCGTGATTCAGGGTCATGACTGGCAAAAATATGTTTATTGTATTTTAAAGTTCAGCGCCGCAATTAACATCCTTGATAGATGATATCACAGTAAAGCAGACCATGGATATTACACGGAAATTATTAAAAGAACTCTCCTTGAAAATTGCCCAGATATCATGGCAAATGAGATAGTAAAAGTATTCTGTAGCTCTTGAATTTGTCATCAGAATTACCGGGCATCGTATTAAAAGGTTGAAATTCTAAATCGCGTGTCAAGCATGGCGCATGCAGAGAAATATTTTATTTTTGTTATTGCTGACAGCAATGGTTCATTGCACCATTAGTTTTGTCAAGGATGACGAACTAAGAACCCTCGAAAGCCAGTATACAGGCATTTACTCGGTCAAGAAAGATATCAATGTAACAAATGACAACATTCTCAGGGCAGGTACGCGGATCAGGCTTTATTTTCTTTCTGGTACCAACTCCATTAAAGTCTATGCCTATGACTTTGATGAACCACGGGAAAACGCCCTCGGGAAAAACATATTATATTTATTTGAAAGCGATTTTCCCGAGAATAAATTTCAAAAGGAAATACTGGAAAAAAGAATCAGCGAATTGCTGAACAAGGTAAAATAGGAATCATATCATTACAGGCAGGCGGTGCGTTTTTTCAGATCCCGAAAAAATATCGCCGCCTTCTTTATACCGTTTTAAAAGAAAGTTGGTTCTGGTGTGTTCGACACCGGCGATGGTGGCCAGCTTGTCGGCAACAAAAAAGGCCACATCTTTCAGCGACGGCCCACCCACCTCAACCAGCAAATCAAAAGAGCCTGAAACAAGCATGCAGGTGCTGACTTCTTCCAGATTGGATATTTTGCGCGCCACTTCGTCGTAGCCTTCGCCCTGGGACGGGGTTACGGTAACCTGAATCAGGGCGACTACTTCCGGGCTTTCAATCTTTTCCCAGTTGACAATAGCGCGATATTTTAAAATAATTTTGTCTTCTTCAAGTATATGAAGCAGGTTTTCAACGTCGGCTTCGGGTATTTTGAGAATTTTGGCAAGTTCCAGATTGGTTCTTTTGCAATCTTCTTCAACCAAATGAATGAGCTTTAATTCGAGGGTAGTCAATGGCTTCAACATAATTTCTCCTGTGATTCAAGCAGCTTTGCAATTTCCCTTTGCAAGAAGAGAGCTTCGTCTGCAAGCTCTTTTTGAATTCCAGGCAGGGAATCTTTGTCAAATGTGCGGGCAGATTTCAAGCCAATGTAAATTTTAATTTTGGGTTCGGTTCCGGATGGCCTGATGGTAATCGTTGCGTCAGGGTCAAAAAAATATTTTACAACTTCGGCTTTTCCCAACTGCTTTTTCAGCTTTTGATTATGGTCTCCCCCGGGAAGCTGTTTTGCATCGCGCAGATCCATGCAATCCACGAGTTGGCGTGAGAATTTTAATCTGGAGATAAATTCGCGCGGATTGTTGAGTTTGTCTATAATATCTTTTCTTTGTTTTTCGCCGCCGCTGATTTTTATACTAAAGGCATGGTCGTGATAATACCCGTACTTCAGGTATAATTTTTCAAGAGTATCCTGGAGGTTTTCGGTGGAGGCCATTTCACATAGAGCCACCGCCGATGAAATGGAATCTTTGTCGCGAACCCAGTTTACCGGCAGATAGCCAAAAGATTCTTCCCCGCCAAAAATATAGTTTTCAGGATCGTTTTTTATGGCCGCCGCAATATTTTTAAATCCTGTTAAAACTTCGACAACCCGGATATTGTTGTCGACGGCTATTTTTTGAACAAGGTCGGATGTAACAATGGTTTTGCAGACATAGGGTTCCCTAAAGCCGCCGCCGGGCATTTTTTTGCGAATTAAAAAATCCAGCAGCAAGACACAAATTTGATTTCCGGTAAGCAGTTTGTAGCTGTCTCCCGATCTTATGGCGGCGCCTATGCGGTCGGCGTCCGGATCAGATGCAAGCAAAATTTCGCTGTTGTATATTCTTCCGTTATCAAGTAGAAGTTTAAATGCCGCCGGTTCTTCCGGGTTGGGACTTTTTACGGTTGGGAAATCTCCGTCGGGAAGAGCCTGTTCGGTTAAAATTTTGAAATTGGTAAAATTCAGGGCGTTGAAAATTTTTTCAAAAATCCAGCCGCCGGTTCCATGCAATGGCGAATACAAAATAGAAATATTTTTTGGCTCGGCCGTAACAAAATTTTCACTTTTCAGAGCGCTTAAATAAGCATCGGAAATTTCATTTTCAATGACATCGCTTAATTCGGGGGGGCTAAAATTGTATAAATCGGGAAAATTCAGCATTTTGGCATATGAAATATCTCTATAGTTTTTTTCAATGACGGCATCCATGGGAGAGACAATTTGCGCGCCGTCGTTGCCGTAAACCTTAAAGCCATTGTATTCTGGAGGGTTATGCGAAGCCGTTAATACAATTCCGGCATCGGCTTCAAGAAGGGCAACGGCAAACGATAAAAGGGGAGTGGGCGCGGGGCGCTGGAATATTTTCACACGCAGACCGCGGCTTTTTAAGATATGATAACTCTGCCAGGCAAAATCCGTGGAAGTCAGACGCGAATCGTATGCAATAATTATCAAGGGAGAATTCGGGATGGATTCCCGAAGGGTCGCGGTTAGCGCGAGGTTCAGGCGAGCCATGTTAAATCGGTTTAAGCGGTTGGTCCCGTGCTCGACAATTTCCCGGACGCCGCCAGTACCAAAGGCAAGTTCATTTTCAAAACAGTTTTTGCCGATAAGCGCTTCCCGGTTATCCGCGAGGTCTTTTTTTTCTTCCGGGTTCAGGGGATTTAAAAGATAATTTTCGTAAAATACGTTTACCGGCAATGCCATAGGGCACGATGTATATTTGGAGACGGCTTATCAATAAAAAAAGGGGGGTCATTTTTTTTACGGACAATGTATTCTTCGCAACCCCCCTCGGCCGCACGCGGTTGCGGCCTGCCCCCCATTTTAAAAAGACCTGTACAAAACGTATTATCTGGAGGCAGTAGTTATCCATGAAGACAATGGCAATTGTAAATCCGGCTTCGGCCAATGGACGAACCGGAAAATTATGGCCATCGCTTCAAATGAAACTGGAAGCGGCAATTGGTTCGTTTGATTTTGAGTTTACGGAAAAGCAAAAACCCGCTTCGGTAATTGCATCATCGGCGCTAAAACACGGGTTTGAGAGGCTTGTCAGCGTGGGGGGAGATGGAACGCTCAGCGAAACCGTAAACGGGTATTTTGCAAACGACAAACCGGTAAATCCGAAAGCCGTTCTGGCATTCATCATGCATGGCACCGGAGGGGATTTTAAAAAAACATTTGACATGCGTGGAAATTACGATACAGATATTTTACGGCTAATGGACAACAATATCAGGCCTGTGGATATCGGAAAAATAACATCGACCAATGCAGCTCAAAAAAAGGCAACGAGATATTTTATTAATATTGCGAGCTTTGGAATGGGCGGGCAAATTGTTGAAAACATGAATCATATAAAGTTTTTAAAACTTTTTGGGGGCAAGGCAGCATTTTATATCGTTACCCTGCTTACCATGCTCACGTATAAAAACAGGCTTGTACAATTGCAGATGAACGATGAAACCGGCGAACCTGACAAAATCGTAGAGACAAAAATCAGAAATGTTGCCATAGCCAATGCGCGCTTTCACGGGGGCGGTATGATGATTGCTCCCGATGCCCAAATTGACGATGGATTGCTGGATGTGGTTGTTCTGGGCGATATGAATTTTTTGCAAACTCTGTCATTGTCGGGGAGAATTTACAGGGGAAAACATCCGGGACATCCCCTGATAAAAACGTATAAAACAAAGCGAGTCAGCGTGAAATCCTGGTACCCCTTGACGATCGATGCCGACGGCGATGTTTTTGGAAGTCTGCCGGCAAGTTTTGAAGTAATTCCGCGGGCATTGCGGCTGCAGGTATGAAATACATATCCTCTGCAAAAAAATGGAATGGATGGGGACATGCTGACAAGCGTTTTCCTTTGAATAAACTAAACCCGGATTTTTTAAAAATACTTTCAACCTTGTTGGAAAAAAAAGAATTTCAGGCATCGCCGTCAACGGGCTGGAAGGATATTAGTATTCCGGACACGCGTTTGTCGCCGGCGCAAATAAAATATCTGCGCAAAATTTCTGCAGTTAGCCGCGTTTCTACGAACAAGTTTGACCGTATCGTGCATAGCCGGGGAAGAAGTCTGCCGGATTTAATTTGTCTGCGAAGCGGGGTTATCGATGAATTCCCGGATGCTATTGTATATCCGGTTTCCAGGACTGAAATTGCAGGCATCCTTGATTTTGCGCAAAAGCATAAAATGGCGGTGATCCCGTATGGCGGTGGCAGCAGCGTTGTTGGAGGCGTAAACAGCATAAAGCTAAAAAAACAAAATGGAATTCTTGTTGTAAACATGGAAAGAATGAACCGCATGCAGGAAATTGATGAAACCTCCATGACGGCAACTTTTGAATGTGGTATTTCGGGGCCGGATGTTGAATTAGCGCTCAATCCATCGGGGTATACCCTGGGGCATTTTCCGCAATCGTTTGAGTTTTCTACTCTTGGAGGATGGCTGGCGGCAAGGGGCGCGGGATATTTTTCGGGAGTTTATGGAAAGGCTGAAAATATGCTGGTATGTTGTTCCATGGTTACTGTACAGGGAATTCTTCAGACCCGCGATGTTCCGGCTCCATCGGAAGGGCCGGATTTAAATCAGTTAATTGTCGGCTCTGAAGGAACCCTGGGAATTATTGCCGAGGCAACAGTAAAAATTCACCGTTTGGAAAAAAAAATAAATCACAAAGCATGGCTTTTTCCGGATTATCATACGGGAATTCTGGTACTCCGGCGGCTTAGGCAAGTCGGTATCAGGCTGCACATGGCGCGGCTTTCGGATCCGGAAGAAACCCGATATTTTTCGCAGATGAACAATAAAAATGAACAGGGAGGCAGGAATACTGTTTTGCGGCTTCAGAAAAAAATACTTTTTCTTTTTGGTTACAAATCTCCTGTTGTCATGCTAACTGTGGGCGAGCCTGGCCAATACTACTGGATAAAAAAGAAAAATATTTTTAACAAAATAAAATATATATCACTTGGAGAAAAGCCGGTTACCGACTGGTTTGCAAGCCGCTATGAATTGCCGTATTTGCGCGACGAATTGCTCAATGTCGGTATTGCCGCAGATACATTCGAAACCTCTGTGCTGTGGAGCCGGCTTGAAAAACTTCGCGATGGAATATATTCGGCCGTCCAAAAAGTAGAAAAAAAAACGGCTATAAAATACCTTTTAATGTCCCATGTTTCGCACGCCTATGAAACAGGCGCGGCTCTTTATTTTACCATCATTTATCCGCTCTCCACGGAGCCATTAGAACAATGGGGTATAATGAAGAAGGCGGTTACAGATGCAATTTTGAAACACGGGGGCGCGCTGAGCCACCATCATGGGATCGGAACGGATCACCTTCCCATGCTGAAGCAAGAAAATGATGTTACTTATTTTTTTTTGCAAAGTCTTAAAAAAGATCTGGATCCGGAAGGAATTTTAAATCCTGGCAAATTGGTCTGAACGGAATTTTTTCTGATAACTTGTAATTATGTAAAAATTTGGGAAAATGTGAAATTTTTTAGCAGATAATGAAAAAAATCCAGAATTTTGGGGGATATACTGTTATGAAGTGTAAAAAACAACGGATATTTTACAGAATTCCTGTTGCCTGTCTTTGGGAGGTTCATCTGGAGACGGAGCTGTGGAACAGGGTGCGGAAGGTGGCCGAGGGTCGGGGGTGCACTTACTCGTGGATTACAAGGTATTGCGTATTTCGATTATCCCGGAAAAAGAATTTAAGAATGCTTAAAGCTATGAAAATCCATAGCAATACAGTCAAAGCACGCGAGAAATCTGCCCAACAATATCACCGTCATATAATGTGTCTCTACGGAGATGATGAAAAGCTCATCCGCTTGGCCGCCATGCGGCTTGGCATAACCGTGTCCCATCTAATTCGCATGGCGCTTTACTGGTTTTTGCCCAAACTGGAAAATTTTTTTGTAAAATGGC
>Ga0224495_10001158_pt1 | contig 19139 bp, 13 predicted proteins | sample SF_Jul11_sed_USG_FD_168128 | JGI IMG/M metagenome (GOLD analysis project Ga0224495, IMG submission 168128) | Sediment microbial communities from San Francisco Bay, California, United States - SF_Jul11_sed_USGS_4_1 | ecosystem: Environmental > Aquatic > Marine > Sediment | place: USA: California... | reverse complement strand
AAGGCCATCAGTATGGATGATTTTGCGATTCTCATTATGTTCTCCATATTGTTTTCGTTATTAGTCTGTCTCATTCGGCCGCCTTCACCTCGGCGGGCAGCCCGTTCTCGTCCCGCCAGTCGGTGTCGGTGTCCTCGTCCTGCACAATTTTCGGATGGACCAGGGCCATTAGGGCCGGCGCCAGCAGGAAGTCCGCCAGCAGGGCCATGATCAGGGCAAAGCCTGTGATCTTGCCGAAGTTTATCAGGTTGCTCATGTCGGCGAACATGAAGATGAAAAACCCGGAAGAGAGCACCACAGTGGTGGCCAGCATGGCCCGGCCGGTGCCCAGCAGGGTCTGGCGCACCGCCTCGGGCACGTCGTTCTCCTCGTGATGGTAGCGCCTGAAGTTGTGCATGAAATGGATGGTGTCATCCACCGCCAGCCCCAGGGCAATCGAGCCTGTGAGCATGGTGAACATGTCCAGCGGCAAGCCCAGGATCCTTATCAGGGCCAGCGCCATCACGATTGGCGTCAGGTTCGGGATCATCGCCACCAGCCCAAGCTTGATGTCTCCTATGAGCAGGATCATCATCAAGGTGATGGCCACCGCCGCGATAAGGTAGCTCTGGGCCGCGGATACGATGGTGGCGGAGAGCGTGCTGCTGAACATGGGGATCATTCCCGTGATGGTGACCTGAGCCTTTCCATCCCACATCTTCTTCAGGTTTGTGTCCAGAACGCGCAGGAACCCGCCATAGATATAAGCGTCCTCCCACGGGACCTTCACCATGAGCCGGGCCTTGGAGAACTGGCTGTCCACCATATCCTCCAGGTCGTCAGAGCCGGAGTTTTCAAAAAGCAACAGCTCCTGGGCTATCAGGGCCTTGTCCTGGGGTATGGTGTAGAAATTGGAATCGTTGGCGTGCAAGGCCTGGTTGATCTCCTTGACCATGTCCGCCATGGAGAGGGTCTTGCCGATGTACAGCGCCGGGTGGTTCATGCTCTTTTCGATCATTGCCGGCGTAGCCTGCAGCAGCGCCAGGGTTTCCGGGTCGTACAAGCCGTTCACCTTGCCGGTGTCGATCACCAGCTCCAGGTTGGAGGCGCCGCGCATCTTGGCATCCACCAGCTTGGTGGATCGTTTGATGTCCCAGCTCTCCGGGAACCATTCCAGCACGTTGTGGCCGAAATGGAGGGTGGAGGCAATGACCACCGACACCAGGAACAGGGCCACGCCTGTAATGGATATCTTCCATGGATGGCTGGTGGAGATTCGGGCGAAATACTCCAGCACCCTGTCCATTGTTGCATGGCGCTCTCGCTCCTTGTCGGTGTGCGTTTCCCGGATGGGGATCAGCGCCAGGAGGGCCGGCAGCATCACCAGGGTATAGATCAGCGAGAGGAACACCCCGGCGGAGGCGAAGATGCCCAGGTCCGCCAATGGGGCGATCTCGGCCCAGGAGAATGAGCCCAGGCCTGCCATGGTGGTCAGGCTGGTCATCACCACCGCCAGGCCGGAATGGCCGACGGCGTATACGATGGCCTCCTCCTTGCCGTCGCCCAGGGCGATGCGGCGATAAAAAATCGCCAGAATATGCACGCTGGCCCCCACGCCCACCGCCAGCAGGAATGATGGAAGTATCTGCGTGGGCATCTTGATGGGCACGCCGCAGGCGGCCATCAGCCCGATAGTGGAGAGCAGCGACAGAATGACGATAAGCAAGGGAATGAAAATCGCCGAAACCCGGCGGAACATGATGAACAGCAGCGTGGAGATGATAAGAACCGCCATGAGCATGAACTTTCGCATGTTCTTCAGCATGGAGTCCTTCAGGTCGTTGTTCACCACCTGGGTGCCGGCCACGTAGATGGGGAAATCGGCGCCGTTATACCTGGCCGCCACGATTCGCACCGCCTTGACCATTTCCCGGCTCTCCTCGTCGGAGAGGAATTTGGGTTTGACGGCAGGCTCGGCGCTTTTGGGCGCTTCGGTATCACCGAATCCGGCCAGGGCGTCATCGAGGGCGCCCGCTGGAGTGGAATGCGCCGTGCCGCGCACCACCAGCGTGGTGAAAGTCCCATCCTGCGAGATCACTAGGTTCCTGTACAGAGGATGGCTCAGAACCCTGGCTTTGAGCGTCTCCATTTGCTCGGGGGTCTCGGGAAGGGTCTTGAGCAGATCCTCCACTATCAGGCTGTCCCCCTCGCCCCGGGTGTTGCGTATGGAGATCAGGCTGGTCACCTCGTCCAGATGAGGGGTCTCTTTCTCCAGCGCCTCATGGAAGCTTTTCAGCTTGGTCAGGAATTTCAGATCGAAAACGTTTGGCGGATTGATGGCCACCACGATCACCTCGTCCCGGCCGAACTGCTCACGGAAGGCGTCATACGCCACCCGGGAGGGGGAGCCCTCCTTGATGAATCCCTCGGTGGAAGTGTCCATCTTGATCTTCGGCAGGTTGGAGATCAGCGCCGCGGCGAATAGGACGACAAACCCAAGGGTCTTGAGCTTGTGGTGATACAGGGTCCTGGTGAACAGAGCGAAGCCCCGTTCAATTCTCTTTCTGATGGTGGACATAAGTTAATCCTGATTTTCTCTCTTTATTGATGGTTAAAATCCGCCGCGGAATATCCATCCGCATGTTATTTTCCAATATCCCCTTTTGGCCTGGGCATAAGCCCATACAAAAGGATTTTGCTGATCTGGACCGACAGGCCGGAGCGCATTTCCGCCATAATGGCAGGATCCATGGCGGCGCCAGCGGGCGCATGCTTTGCCCGCAGCTGTTCCGTGGAGCGCATGAACGCGATCCCTCCCACAATCATCATATGCAGCAGTATGGGATTGGCCGGGGCCAGGGCGCCATTCTGTACCCCCTCGGCCATGACGCCAGCCATAGCGCCCAGTATCTTCTCGGCCAGGGTCTTCATCACTTCCGGGGGGATGTTGACGCCGCCACCGGCCATCTCGCGCATCATGATTCGGGTGAAATCCTCCCTCCCCGCCAGCACGCCATTGAGGATAGTCTCCACATATGTGTTGATCTTCTCTTTGGAAGAAACGGCCTTGGCCACGTTCTGGGCCATCAGGTCGGCGCCGGTGGAGAGAACCTGGGATAGGACGGCCTTGTACAAAGCCTCTTTGTCACCGATGTGGTAATAGATAGTGGCCTTGTTGACGCCGGCGTCATGGGCGATCTCATCCACCCTGGCGCCCTCATAGCCTTTTTCGGCGAAATTTTTGATGGCGGCGTCCATGATGGCGGAGAGGACGTCATCTTTTTTCTTCGGTTCGTCGCTGGTCATCTGCATGTAAACAAATAAGTTATAGGCAATGTGGCCCGTGTATTTAACTAACCGTTTAGTTAAACCTAATGGTAAGTATAGATGGCCCACTGCCTGATGTCAAACTAATTTATGATATCGGTGGGAGTGACGCTTTCAGGCTTGCCAGGAACCGGTTGATATCCGCAGGCGATGAAATTATCCCCCGGGCCGGGAAAGCCCGGGGAATTCCGAGAAGCAGGAGAGCTATTTCACGGTGAAGCTCCGCGCTTCGGACTCTATCTGCCCGCCACGGCCGTCGTCGGCGGCGACTTTCCATTGATAGTCCCCCGGCGCCAGGTTGAGCTTCTCCCGGCAGAGGGCGTCTGGGGTCGCGGCCGAGCAGGCGGTCACCAGCACGCCGTTCCCGCCAGAGCCACCGGCGCCGCAGGCGATCAACGCGCCGGAGCCGGTCAGCGCCAGCGCCGCGATGGCCACCAGCAGCCTGCGCCGCCCACCATGGGTGAAGCCGAAGCCTACCAGCAACAGCGCTACGCCGGAAGCTGCAAGTCCATAAGCGTGGCGGTGGTTCTGATCGCCATTGCCCACGACCGTATCGATCAATTTGCAGTCGGTGAAGTCGGCGCCGGAGCAGGCGTAAAGGTAATAGGTGACGGTGTCACCATCAAGATCGGTCAGAATCTTCCAGACGAATGGAGTATCACCGTTTCCATTGGCTTTATCCTCCGGCGAAATCAGCCATGGGCCGCCACCAGGGAAATATGGCGGCTGGTTGTCGAGTCCGCCACCGCCGCCACCGCCGCCACCGCCGCCGACTGCGGCTGGAGTGGCTGCGACGGCAGTGCAAGTGGCGGTAAGGGTGGTGGTCAACGATGTGGGAGTGTAAGTGCAACTCGCCCCGACGCAGACCGCATCGGATGTGTCACTGGTCAGTGTGGCTGTATCCGATGCGGTGTTGCAGGTGACGGTTGTGGTTCCGTTAACCCCTGGATTCTGGACGCATGGGGCGGTTGCTTGTGTACACCTGTCTAACCCCAGATTGAACAGGTCTGTGATGACCCAACCGCTGGTTCCCGCCCCCCCGTTTACCACTGAGATAGTGGGAGTCGGAGCCACTCCCGTGCCGGAAATGGGCACGTTGGTCACTGTGCCCGCCACGTTTCCCGTATTGGATGTGATAGACAAGGAAGCGCTATCCAGCCCCGCTGCCAACGGCGAAAAACTGACGATATACGTGCAGCTTGCCCCCACAGCCAACGTGAAGGATACGCCGGCGCATGTGCCAAGCGCACCGCCGAAACGGCCAGAGCCGCTGGCGAAGGCAAGATTTGTCACGGTTAGCGGCGCCGCCCCGGCGATATTGTTGATGGTCAGCGTCCGCGTCGTGGCGGTCCCCGTCGTGACATTCCCGAAATTCATGGGATTTGGGGTGACGCCAATCAGTGGCGCCGGAGCCACTCCCGAGCCGGAAATGGACACGTTGGTCACTGTGCCCGCCACGTTTCCCGTATTGGATGTGATAGACAAGGAAGCGCTATCCAGCCCCGCTGCCAACGGCGAAAAACTGACGATATACGTGCAGCTTGCCCCCACAGCCAACGTGAAGGATACGCCGGCGCATGTGCCAAGCGCACCGCCGAAACGGCCAGAGCCGCTGGCGAAGGCAAGATTTGTCACGGTTAGCGGAGCCTCTCCGGCGTTATTACCGATGGTAAGTGTCCCCGTCGCGTTGGAGCCCACGGTTACGTTTCCGAAATTCATGGGATTGGGAGTGACACTGATAATAGGCGCAGCCAATGCTAGCCCGGAAAAGGTCACACGGGTCACTGTACCCGCCACGCCTCCTGTGTCGGATGTGAAATCTATGTAACCGGATCCCCCGTCCGCACTTCTCTTTGGCGAAAAAGTGAGGATATACGTGCAACTTGCCCCCACAGCCAATGTGAAGGGTGCTGCGCTACATGTTCCAAGTTTAATTGTAGAATTAACGAGGGTGGAAGTTATGGCAACCCACGTCACGTTTAGCGGGGCCGTTCCGGCGTTATTGTCGATGGTCAGCGTCAGCGTCACGGTGGCGCCCATCGTGACACTCCCGAATTGTATGGGATTGGGGGTGGCGCCGATAAGCGGCGCCGCGTTCGCCGGGCCGGCCTGGGCCAGCCATCCGGCCAGCAAGAGAGCTATCATTAATGGGGAGCAGGCGCGCTTCATTGAATTAACCTCCATAAAGAAAATATTCCCAGCCGATATAAATATCCGTTTTGGTAGAATCCACTCCCGTTCCCCCTTCTTTAATTAAGAGGAGAAGGTATGTACACATGCCGGGGGGTGGTGTTTGATATACCACTTAACACTTCCTCCCCCTCTGGTTTTTGGCGCTTGGCCCAAAAACCGACTCCCGCAGGGAGCAGAAGCCATCAACCCCCACGGCGTCCGCAGTGGGGGTGACGTTGATGGTGGCCACCAGGGTTGGCGAGGTGGTAATCATAAACAGGGTGAAAAAAAATAAAATGGTTCGGTTTTGCGCTCATATTCTGTATCCGTCACGTTATCAACAGGTTGGCTGAAATATCTTTATCGCAGCCCTGGTTTTGGATAAACCGCGCCAACGATTTTAACTCAACCCATATTTCGATTTCTGGACAAAAGATTTAGAAAAATGGACAAAATACGTTATTTTGCGCCGGTAAATGGGTTATTATCCTGCAAACATGGTGAGAATAATCGCCATCCGGCAGGCTCCATGGTCTTGAATGGGCCCGCCGCTGGCTATCAGGCGAAACATGACCGAAAAACTTGAGCTTCACTTCAACATCTTCGGACCCAGAATCGATTCTGATTACAGGAAGCAGCTTTTCCAGGTATCCGTTGGAAAGAATCTGGCCGAAGCTCCCGGCAGCCCCATGAAGATCGCCAGCGTGGCCAAAGAGGTGGGGAGTGTGGGGCTGGTGACTCATTTCAAGCCCGAGGGGGATATCTGCCCCGACGTGGAGGTCAAAAGCAAGGTTGTCTGCCCCGATGGGGGGATTCATCTGGCAATGCAATTGGTGGGTGGAGCGATGGCTGGAGTGGATGGAGACAAAGGCTCCAAATTCCTGAATCCGGGTGAGGCCATTTTGTTCGTAGGGGGTGACGATGTGCTGAATGGCCGTATCCTTCCTGGCCCCATGTTTGAAACCATCTCGCTGAGCCTTTCCGGTGGATTTCTGCAACGAGCGCTGGAGCCAGACATGGCGCCCAGGCCATTGAGAAAGGCTCTGGCCAGCGGACCATTGTCCGCGCCGGAGCTTTCGAAGATTGTTCTGTCTTCCGTGGCTCGAAGACTGGCGCGGGAAATGGTTTCAAATCCTTACCATGGGGCGGTGGAGGGGCTTTATCTGCAGGGCAAGATCCTGGAATTGATGGCGGAGCTGGCGGCCGCAGACACAGACGGGAATAACAGTACATACCGTCAGGAAGCAATAAAAGGCAAGGTGATGGACGCCCGGGATATACTATTGAACGCTCCGGAAAATCCGCCATCGGCGCTGGAGTTGAGCGCCATGGTGGGTGTTGGCTACAAGACGCTCAACCGGGCGTTTTTGAAACATCTGAACATGACAATAACCCAGTTCGCCCTGGGCGCCTGCCTGGATCACGCCAGAAAGACGCTGGCCGAAACCGGGTTGACCGTGGCGGAAGTGGCGCACAGATGCGGATACTCGAGCCCTGCAACGTTCATCACTGCGTACAAGCGCAGGTTCGGCCATACGCCAGGCAAGGACCGCTCGGGTATGCCGTTCGAAAACTGAAAAATCCGCGTCCTGGCCTTTCACTTAGGACAGAGCGATTTACCAACCCAGCGCCTGACTGACCACGGCAAATTAAAACCCCCGGTGCGCAAACCCCGGGGGTTTTGAACAGTTGATCAAATGATCACTTCACAGTGAAGCTCCGCGCTTCGGACTCTATCTGCCCGCCACGTCCGTCGTCGGCGGTGACCTTCCACTGATAGTCTCCCGGCGCCAGGTTGAACTTTTCCCGGCATATCGAGTCCGCCCCAACCTCGGAGCAGGCGCTGACGATGACCCCGCCATTGCCAGATCCTCCGTCAGCCCCGCAGGCTATGAGCGAAGCGGAGCTTGTCAGCGATATGGCCGCCAGCAGAACCAGCAGCCTGCGCCTGCCACCATGGGTGAAAACGAATCCGGTCAGCAACAACGCCGCGCCGGATACTCCCAGGCCATAAGCGTAGCGGTGGTGCGGATCTCCGTTGCCGATGACCATATCGATCACCTTGCAGTCGGCTAAGTCCGCGCCGGAGCAGGCGAATAGATAATAGGTGACGATATCCCCATCCAGGTCGGTGAGAATCTTCCAGACGAATGGCGTGTCGCCATTTCCGTTGGCCTTATCCTCCGGCGAGATCAGCCAGGAGCCGCCACCGGGGAAGTATGGCGGCTGGTTCTCCAACCCTCCTCCGCTGCCTCCTCCACCGCCAGTGGGCGCGGGGAAGACGCACGAGCCATCGTTGATGGTGGCGGATGGATTATAGTTTGTCGCCGTGAGGCTGGTGCAGCCATACAGGTCGAACCTGGCGGTGGCGTATGTCACCACACCGGCGGTCGTCGAGGTGGCCACGTTGCACGGCGTCAATGCGCCAGCGCATGTGGTTCCCGTTGGCTCGGCGCTAGTGATGGTCCACCCGCTGAACACCGCCGCGCCAGTGGGGGTGGCGGTCATGTTGTATAGCGTACCAGGCGTGACCACCGCGCCGCAGTTGGTGGTTGGGCAGTCTATCGCGGCGCCGATTGCGGTTGTTCCCGACACTGTACCTGGGCCTGTCACCGTCACGATCAGTCCTTCCGCGCCGAGGGTGGCGGTGATGGTTTTGTTTGCGCTCATGGCTATGGAAAGGGGATTAGCCGTCCCTGACACACTCCCGCTCCAGCCGAAGAAAAACGCAGGCGCCGTGGGCGTAGCGGTGAGGCTGATGGTGGCGGCGGAGTCGTACTGCTCCGTGCATGTGCCCGCCGAGCATGCGTTCATCAGGCTCAGGGCGCCGATGCCGTCGGAGACGGTTCCAGTGCCGGAGATAGTCATGGAAAGAGTGGATGCGGCGTTGGCGCCATATTCATACGCGCCGATATCGCACCGGGCCAGCTTGTCCCCATTGCCGTCGCGAGGGCGGGAAATACCACGCTGGTCAGTAGCCTGGACACAGGAGCCTTTGTCAATAGCCGGACTGCCGGCCAACAGAGCGTGGGTCTGCGTTGGCCCGCCGTTGTTGGCCAGGGCGCCCAGGCTGCCGGTGATGGTGGCGCTGGCGGAAATGTCGCCAGCCCCCACAAGGCCGCATGAGCCATCGCTGTCTATGTTGTATCCGTTGGAAGCACTCGGCTTTCCGTAGCAATCAGAGCCGGCGTTTTGTCCGGCTATGATAGAGTTGGTTATGCTTATGCCTGCAGAGTTAGACACACCGCCTCCAAATTTTCCGGTGTTGCCGCTGATGGTGGAGTTAGTTATGGTTGTAGAACCAAAATTATACAATCCGCCGCCGTAGGTCACCGCGGTGTTGCTGCTTATGGTGGTGTTGGTTATGGTAACATCGCCAAAACTATACAATCCGCCGCCACCACCAGAGCTTGTGTTGCCGCTTATGGTGGAGTTGGTTATGGTTAGCCTGGCATATTCGTTGCCCAATCCGCCGCCGACTAACACCGCGGTGTTGCCGCTTATGGTGGAGCCGGTTATGATTAGCGTACCATTATTAAACAATCCGCCGCCGCCTTCCCCCGCGGTGTTGCCGCTGATGGTGGAGTTGGTTATGGTTACCGTTTTAATGCCATTGTGCAATCCGCCGCCGGCTTGCCCCGCGGTGTTGCCGCTGATAGTGGAGTTCGTAATGAATGCCGTAGCACTATTATTGACTTCCACCCCGCCACCCAGAGACGCATTCAGCCCACCCGTGATTGTGACGCCGTCAATTGTACTGGTTCCTGAGAACATATGAATCACCCGGTCACCCGTGACGGCTCCATTACCATTAATCGTGGTGGAACCGGCCCCAGCGCCCTGGATGGTGACGGCTTTTGCGATATCCAGGTCCCCGGTAGCGTTTAAATCCTCGTTGACGCCAGGTATCGCCAGTGTATATGTCCCCGCCGGGAGATTGATAGTGTCTCCCGCGCCATCGCCGGCGATGCATTCGCCCAGCAAGGCGCCGGATGCGGCGGCGTTGTTAACTGCGGAGACAGCCTCGCGAAGGGAGCAGACGCCGTCATCGGCCACAGTGTCCGCCGTGGTGGACACAGCTAACGTGGCCGCCTCCGCCACGGCTGGCGCCATGGCGGCCAACAGAAGAAACAAAAGAAATGAAACCAGACAATAACCCGAGATTCTCAATTTCCCCAATAGACTTTTCATATATTTATCCCTAGGCGCCCTAGGCGCTGTTATTTAATTCCGCCGCTGCCAGGTGGCCCGGTGGAATATTCCTTTGGAAACGGTTAATGGCAAGATTATGGATCATGTCTGATTGTGAGATTTGGACTATAAATTGTGCGAAAAGGACAATTTTGGTATAATCCGACATCAAGATGCTATAGAATGTGGCCAGTTGGGAGGCAATTTCGCCTTGGAAGCATATAAGCCTTTGTTTACCTTTGGGATAGCTCACGCAGGCTCTCCAGGCGAAGAAAAAACCCATCCCACGGATGGGTTGATTACCTATAACTCGCCAGAGGGCGACATTCATTCCAGAATCCAGATTATCCCCAGAAAGTCGCCAAACGCAATGTTCATGCGCTCGCGAATAGAAGTCAGGAGTGATAAACCTTTCATTTTGGACGTCAAGCGACCTGTGGACGCTGAGACATTTGGGATAACCCTGGCGTTCTCCGGCTCCTCATTTCTGGAGTTTGAGGATGGCTCTGTATTCCTGTTCGAACAGGGCTACTGCACTCTGACCGCCAGTCATCCCCTGGGAAGGGCCGTGTGGAAAATAAATTCTGGCCAGCCATACGACACAATGACATTCACCTTTTCACGCGAGGAGCGGCTGGAGACGCTAAAAGATATCACCTTGTCGCCAGAGTTGGCCGGATTGGTATCGGAGGGCCTGGACCAGAGAATCTTGTGGAGAACGCCGATTTCTCCTTTATTGCATAAGATTGCCAGGGAAACGGAAGAGAATTCATTTCATGGGGCGGCGAGGATATTCTTCCTTGAGTCCAAAGCGCTGGAGGCGTTGTCTGCCTTGACGGAAATGCTGGACCAATCAGCAAGATCCAAGGAGCCAGCGTTGGATAAAGCTGAAATGCCGCGGCTAATCGCGGTTCGTGACACTTTGTTGGCCCGGGTCAACGATCCACCATCGCTGCTGGAGCTGGCGGACCAGGCCGGGATGAACTACAAGAAACTAGTGCGCGGATTTCAGGCGGCGTTCGGATTTACGCCAAACGCTTTTCTGCAGGATCGGCGAATTGAGCTTGGCCGCTCCATGCTGGAGAAGGGGGTAAGCGTGAAGGAGACCGCGGCGATATTGGGTTATCACAATGCCAGCAATTTTATCCATGCCTACCATAAAAAATATGGCCATACGCCGGGCCAGGCACGCGCCGGCAAAACATCATGATGCTGAGAAGTTCCTTCCACTTCTGATCGGGCGATTTCCCTCTCCACGGATATCAGAAAGCTATTGTGTCCGAAGTCCGGCGGCCAGTGGGAAACGTCAGCGTGGCAGCTGGCCAAAGCTCCTGCCCAACCTCAGGGATGCGCATGATACATGCCAACTCAACAGGTCAGATGAAACGCGCCGGCGGCGTTTATCCCCGCCCCGAAGGCCTGGTTGAGCGCTGCGCAGGCTTCCTTGGTCCATAAAGCCTCCAGGGTGATCTTTCGCTCCCGGAGGTAATCCAGCAATGCGGGGTCCGGCTTCATCCGGCCGAAATATCCGCAACCGATCACCAGAAGCTCTGGTGGATTATCAAGAATCGGCGCCAGGTCCTCCAGGGCCAAGGAGTGTCCCTGAGCCCGCCGCCATCCGGCGGTCACCCTGCCGGGCAGTATGATGACATCGGCGTCGTATTCGGCGCCATCGATGACAATCCGCCCGAAGGAGTATGATTCGATCATGACAATGACAGCCCACCCGGGGCGCCGGTTATTCCGTCTCGTCGTTCTTTATCAAGAACGCTATCAGGTCGGCGATCTCCTGGTCGTTGAGTTTCTTGATCCTCATTTTGGTTTTTGGATCGCTTTCGCGTCCGGAGGACCAGGTTTTAAGCTTTTGGATATCCGCGTCATTTTCCTCCCACACCTTTTGCGGATCACCAAGCCACCGGGTAAGCCATTCGGTGGTGTGGCGTTTTGTGTCTCCTTTCAGGCCAGGGCCGACTTTACTCTGATCGGTAAGGTTATGGCATAGATGGCATTTCTTCTCCTTGAACAGTGCCTCGCCATTGGCTGCGTCGCCGCCGGCCAGCGCCGGAGATGCTGGAAAAAATGTGATAATAAAAATGGAGGAGATGGTGGTGGTAAGGATAAATTTCATAAGCGCCTCGCTGATTAAACGTTGAACCGTTCTCCACTGGGCCACTGGGGGTATCATAATACCAAACTGTATCCGGAACAAGGCCGGCGCCGCGCAGGGCGGCCCGTGGTCCACGCCGGGCGGCTGCGGCGCCTGCCTGTTAACGGGCGGAGCGGATGATCTCGAACAGCTCCAGAGAGGCGGCCTTCGGGCCGTCCTGTTCCCGGCCGGGCACGGCAAGCTGGGTATGGATTCTTCCAACCTTGGCCCCGTTGGCGAATAGGGCCTTGAAGGTTTTCTCTGCGATTTTCTCGTGCTTTTTCTTCTCCTGGATAGCGCCGAACGGATTGGCGAAATAGGTCTGCACCAGGCCCATTTCATCGGTGGTCCCCTTGGCGAACCTGGCCCCTCTGGAGAAAATCTTCAGCGCCTCTTCGGGATTGGAGAAGAACTCCACCGCCCGTTTTTTCCCGCCGATCTTGTCGTAGTTGTTGGCGTAGAGGATGATGTCCACACGATAGCCTCGGGTGATATGTTTATAGTTGGTCACCGGCAAGACCAGCCTGGCGTTTCTCATCTGGGGGTTCATGAAGACGCTTCGCTCTATCTGCTCATAGGCATAGCCTGGGGTCAGGTCGTCCAGCCGCACGAAGGCGCCGGTTTCGGTGCCATAACCGTGCACGGCGCCATCCTGGGTGATACGCAGCGAACCCATGTCGTCGAAAATGATATTCATCTCCCTGATATGCTCCTCGGCCAGGGTGCGCAGAGCCTCCAGGGTTTCCGATTTTCCGGCGCCGCTGTCGCCGATGATCACTACATTGGCCTGGCCACCATCCTTGAGAGTGATATTCACCATGGCGCCATGCACCGGCAGGTGGCCGCGGTGTATCATTTCCAGGTTGTGCAGGGTGAGGGTCATCTTCTTGAAATAGCCGAAATACTCCATCTCTTCCAGGTGGGCCACCAGGCCCAGATATAAGCCGGCCTGCTTCATGAAGACATATCCGGTCTTCTGGGGAAGGGCCTTCGGGTCCACCCCGAACATGATGATCATGTTCGGCATGAGGTTTTTTATCTCCTCCTTGCCGGCCATCTCGAAAAGGTTGGCCATGGAGAGGGCTAGGGAGGAAAAATCGCGGTGGAAATATATGAAGGCCAGAAGGTCCCCCACCTTGGCTGGGAAGCAGAACCAGTCGCTGGGATTGATGTTGAGCATGGACGACGTCACGTTGTTGATGGGAGCGAAAGAGCCCTTTCTTGTGTTGGCGGCGGGATAGAGGATCAGCGGCGGATAGATGAGGGTGTTGCGGACGAACGGGATCTGCTTGAGGACGGATAGCTTGGCTGGGCAATTCCATTCGATCTTTCGCACCAGCATGGAGATGTTGGAGAAGGCGGGCAGCTGGCGGAAGCTGCGCATGTTTTCGTGCAGGTTCTTGTTGATGCGCCGCTGGGTCTCCAGGATGATGCTTTTAAGATCCTCGTTGGCCTTGACGAACTGGGAATAGTGCAGGTCTCGGTTGATCTCTGTATCCCGCAACGGGACGTCCATGAAGGATATCCGCTCCAGCCGCAACCAGAAATTATACAACCGGTCTTTAAGCTCGAAGAAGAGCACCGGATTCTCCAAAAGGCCCCGATATTCGGGCATGATGGCTATGATCTCCTGGGCGGTGTGGGTGGAGAGGAGGCGGAAGATGTGGATCACCGCGCTGGATATCCGCTCCGGGTCTTTGTCCGGAAATTGCTGGGTCAGGAATTCATATCCGGCCTCGCCTCGGGTGATGGTTTTGCGGATGAAAATATGGACGATTTCGGAAAAGAGCTCACTGTTGAGCAGGCTGGCGGCGGTGTCGCAGAAAATGGAGGAATAATCGACAATGACTTTGCGGTCCGTAATATAGTAAGGCTTCTTTCTCACCGCCATATGCTTCTCCCTGAGCGAGTTATTCACTAAGCCAACGCAACTTTGCGCCGCCTTAGGACACTATAATATAAAACAGCTGATGTTTCATGTATGAAGAACCGATAATATTGAATACCATGCGCCTCCTGTTGCCTTGAACTCCAGATTGTGGTGGGGAATTGACAATTGTTTTGCCATAAAGCGCCAAATTCCACAAATCGATAATCCGGAGGCCGTACAAAATTGTTTACATTTATCCGGTTATGGCGGATTATTGCCTATAGAGGAAACATCCTGCATGGAAAATATTGGGATGAACTGTCCGGCTTCAGCCAATATCGCGATGGCATGCAAAAGAAATGTGTCATGTTTTAGGGCGGAAGGCTGGCGCATGGCGATGAGTGACCATCCTGGGGTGCGAGCCCGTCTGAAGGTTGCCAGGCTTGAAGCCAGGGTCCCCTTGCGCCTCATTTTCAGTTTGATTAAAACAAGCCAATCTACGCTGGAATAGAATCCATATGTTTCTTGAATTTTTAAAAGACAGACAACCCGACATCATCCTGGAGCCCAACGAGACCCTGTTTTACTATAAGCAGACGGCCGATTGCGCCTATGTGGTGCAAAAAGGGGAGGTAGAGTTGTTTCTGGGCGAGGATATCATCGGCGCCGTGGGCGAGGATGACATGGTGGGGGAGATGGCGCTGTTTGAAACCGGGCACCGGCTGGCCACAGCCCAGGCCGGCGAGCGGGGCGCCGTGCTGTATCGGCTGGATAACGATGTGTTCATGTCAATGATCGGGGCGGATCCAGCTTTTGCGTTCAACGTCATGCAGAGGGTGACCAGCCGCTTGGACGCCATGAACAAAAGAACTCTGCAGTATAAGTACACCGTGGGAAGCATGAAAGACGGTGTGATGATCATAGACCAGCAGGGGATCATCACCTCGCTGAACCACGCCGCCATGGATATTCTGGGCTTCGAGTCCCCGGCCGACGTGGAGAACCACGAACTGTCCGAGATCCTGGGCATGTTTGGAAACGAAATCAACGCCGACTTCATCAGCGCGCTGGATAGCGCCTTGCGCCGGGGAGAGTATGCGGAAGGCAAGGTGGTGCGATTTATAAGGGGATTCAGGCCATCCACGTTATCGTTGACCACTTCCGAACTATACAGCAGCGAAGAGGAAAGTGTGCATGGAGTGGTGGCGGTGTTCCGGGACATATCGGAGCTTTCTCATTTGAGGGACAAGGAAGCCAAGCTTTCCGAGGAGCTAAAACGCCGTCACGACGAGCTGATGAAGGCTTATGTGAGCATAGAGGAGAACAGCGCCGAGCTGGAATCGACCCTAAAGCGGGTGGGCTCCATGCGCCGCTGGGGTATTGCGGTCATCGTGGCGGTGCTGGCCCTGGTGGGGGCGTTGTCGTTGTTCGAGTCCACCCACAGGAAAGAGACGGCCAGGACCACGGAGATGGAAAGAGCGCAGCTGGTGCGCATGCCTGTGACCATCAAGCCGGTGTCCACCCTGGGTCCTCTTCCAGGAGCGCTTTCGCCGTTGAAGATTCTTCCGGTGAAAAGCGAGGTGAACGCCAAGATCGAACGGGTGAACTTTGTTGCCGGGCAGCTGGTGGCCGAGGGTTACAACCTGGCGCGGCTTGAGATGTCGGACTTGAAGGATGACTTGAACAAGGCTAGCGGGGAATATGTGTCCGCCGTGGATAACCTGAACCAGGCCATATCAAAAAATGACAAGAGCGCCCAGGATAAGGCCGAGAAGGACCTGACGGCGGCCAAGAGCCAATTGGAGAATATCGAATCCACGATTCGCAGAAATATAGTAAGGGCCACGGCCAACGGATCAGTCATCATCCCGAGCCATCACGCCCGGATTACCGAAGGGGACCGGGTGGAGGCCGGCGAGGTCCTGGTCCAAATCGTGGACATGTCCCCTGTCCTGTTCTATCTGACCGTCGACAGCGGCAACTTCGGAAAGATCCATGTAGGCCAGAAAGCCACGGTGATATCTCCCTCATTCAGGAACATGGCCCTGGACGCCGAGGTGGCCGCGTTCTCCCCAAGGGAGGAGGAGCCGAACACGTATGAGGTGGCGGTGGTGGCCAAGAATCTGGATCCGGAGCAGCGCGCCTCTTTTGACCCGGCCGGATCGCTGGAGGCCACCGTGGAGATCTACGACCGGCCTGCCGCCATCACGGCGCCCATCTCGTCAGTGATATACGAGAACGGTGTGGCGAAAATTAAAATTTGGGACAAGAGGCTGGGGCAGGTGCGGCTGGTTTCCGCGCAGACCGGGGTCACCTCGCTGGACGCAGTGGAGATATTATCCGGGTTGGGGCCGGAGGACGAGGTGGTGATCGAATGAGTGGCGCGATGATCGTGCTCAAGGAGATCAAGAAAATCTACAAGGTTGGGCCGATGTTTGTCGAGACGCTCAAGGATGTCGATTTTCTGGCAGAGGAGGGGCAGGTGGCGCTGATATGCGGCGAGGACCGCACAGGTAGATCGGCGTTCATGAGGATATTGGGCTTGATTGAGCAACCCACCGCCGGAGAGATATTTATAGATGACGAGAATTTGACAGACATCCCCCACGCCCAGATGTGCGCCATAAGAAACGCCACTTTTGGATATCTGAGCGATCTGTTGCCGTTGATCGAATTTCAGACGGCGCTGGATAACGTGCGGCTGCCCCTGCACATCAGGGGCGGGATTTCCAGAAAAGCGATGTACAGAAGCGCCATGGCCAGCCTGGAGTATATGGAGGCGGCCGATCTGGCGACAGTGCCAGTGAAAAAGCTGGACCAGGAACAGCGCAAGAGGGTTGCGCTGGCTCGCGCCATCGCCGGAGAGCCATCGGTGCTGTGGGTGGATGATATCTGGCTGACAAAAGGTGGCGCAGAGGCGGATTGGATCGCCGGCAAAATCATGCAGATGCGTGAGGACGTGGGGCTGACGATAATAATCTCCGCCGCCAAGCCCCCGGCGGGTATAACTTTTGACATCACCTTGCCCATCAAGAACGGGCGGGTGGATTTTAACTGAATGGATATAATAAAAAGGATCCTGTCCAGAATAAGGCCGAAGCCGCCAGAAGAGGACATGCCGCTGATACCCCCGCTTCCGCGGAGCATCGACGAGCCTATGGAAAACACTGGCGCCGCCGCCGCCGGGGAGCCAGTGGAAAAAAAACCGGGCAGGAAAACCGTATTTGACCTTCCCCCCATGGCTCCAGCGATTTTTTATGTTATTGGGGTCTCCTGCCTGCTGGCCATGGGCTCGCTTGCCATAATCGCCGGGGAGGACGCCGTTCGCAGGAGGGCAACCAACGAGGACGAGAAGATTTTGATCAAATATTCCTCGGATCGCCATGTGGGGTCGCCGGTCCGATATGCGGATATCACTCAGATACCCCTCCATGTCCCCGGTCTGAAATGGATATCCCCGGTGTTCAGGCTGGATGGATATATTTTCTGGAAAGGAGTGGAGATAAACGCCACCATGGCCGGGGTCACGGGAGACTTTTTCCGTATCAACCGCCTGGAGGCCGTGTCTGGCCGGCTGCTGCGAGACCTGGATCATCAGATGAATTATTGCGTTCTGGGAGCCAAGGTATTTGCCATGATGGAAGAAAGCAACGCATCCTCTCCGCGCCCTGGAAACTCGATCGCATTAAATGGCGTGCCCTTCACGATCCTGGGAGTTATGAACGAGGCCGACAGCGAAGGGTCGCAATTCGCCGACAGGATGGTGATAATCCATGAAGAGGCTTTGGAAAGGATCACGGACAACTGGACGGAAGGGTTCATACAGGCCACCGCTTTTCAGGGGATAGAGACAGGTCCAGTGGCGTTTGGGATAAAGAATGAGCTTATGAAGCAACTCTTCGACACCCCGGTGACCGTGTTCCATGGCGATGAGATAAGAACACAGCTGAACCTGAGGATGAAAACCAACATGGCTCTGTTGGGCGCCGTGGGGGCGGTGACCCTGCTGATAGGCATAATGGGCCTGGTGTCGTCATTGATAGCGAGGGTAAACCGGCGCAAGGAAGAGATCGCCGTCAGATCACTATATGGAGAACATGGAGTGGAACTGGTGGCCCGATATGGATGGAGCGGGCTTTTGTGGGGTGTTTTCGGCGGATTGTTGGGCCTGGCCGGGGGGATATGGCTCTCCTGGACCGCCAGCCAGCTGGCCGGTTGGCAATATATATTTCCCATGGACGCTGTGGAGTTCGGCGTCATAATAACCTTTGGGGCCAGCGTGCTTTTCGCCTTTTATCCTGCTGCTTATGCCGCGGAGCTGGATCTGGCCGCCTATTTGCGCGCCGCTTATGAAAGCCGGGAGGCCTGACATGTCGTGGTCTATATGTATCGTAACGATACTGCCGGAGAATCAATGTCCATTTTCCCGAGCCACAGGGCGCCCAGTTGCGGGCCGGGCTGGAAATTGCCATGACAAAGAAGAAATAAAGCCTTAGTATAAGTATAGAGATAGCTATTTTGTCTCTTGATTAAGAGGGATATATTAAACACTGGAGGAATTAGAACATGAAATTAATGAGAAAGCGCCATGGCCAGGGTATGACGGAGTATATTATCATCGTGGCGCTCATCGCAATCGCGGCCATCACCGTATTCACTCTGTTTGGTGATGTGGTTCGTGGCCAGGTGGGCAACATGACTCAGGAATTGGCGGGCGAAAAAGGATCCGTCACCGTGAGCGACAAGGCGACAAAAGCCGGCGAAAGTGGCACTCAGAAGAAGACATTGAAGGACTTCAAGTCCAACAACTGATAATTTGGCTCATGGGATTGGGGGAACTCCAACCCTTTCCCATGGCAAGTTAATCCTTCTAAAGAAGAGCGCTCGCGGCCTTTAGGGGGATTTGCGCGTTTGAGGTTATAAACGCAGGGTCGTCAGAACTTTGCAATTTCTTTTATAACCGGCTGACCAAGACAGCTAAGTATCGAGGTAAGGCGTTTGATACTGTACCGAACAGGCCAGGTGATGGTTCTTGCCCTGGTGACGCTTACTGTCATCATCCTTACCATGCTCCTGGTGTTCAACGTCACCCAGCTCACCACAGAAAAGGAAAGAATGCAGAACACCGCCGATGCGGTGGCCTATTCCGTGGCGGTGGTGGAGGGGCGCGACCTTAATTTCGCCGCATACACAAACCGGGCCATGGCCGCCAACCAGGTGACCATAGCCCAGCTTGTGGGGCTGGTCTCCTGGACGCGCTACCTGTACAACATGGCCTTCAACCTGAACCTGATCGCCAAGGCCCTCAGCGCCGTGGTGATCGTCCCCCCCGTGGCCGCCGTGGGCCGGGTCATGGACACCATGACCAACGCATTGATGAAGGGCACCATGGCCGTGGCCAAGGTGCTGGAGAACAGCATAGTAAACAATCTTATAAAAGTAGAAAATTATATT
>Ga0224495_10001157_pt1 | contig 19150 bp, 14 predicted proteins | sample SF_Jul11_sed_USG_FD_168128 | JGI IMG/M metagenome (GOLD analysis project Ga0224495, IMG submission 168128) | Sediment microbial communities from San Francisco Bay, California, United States - SF_Jul11_sed_USGS_4_1 | ecosystem: Environmental > Aquatic > Marine > Sediment | place: USA: California... | reverse complement strand
CAAAAGGAACAGACTTATCGGTACACTCTCAGGCGCAACTCAATGCAGTTGCTCGTAGACTGAATGAACGTCCGCGAAAGACGTTAAAATTCGAAACACCAGCTGAACGATTTAACGCATGTGTTGCGTCGACCGGTTGAAATCGCAATCAAGAGATGATATTGAATCCCTTCCGATAGCAGCTCATTTCTCACGATATGGATTTGCACTGGATGAATATCAACCAACGAAACTACATCGGATTAGAATTATTTTGGGGCGCCGGAAACAACAGGCGATGGCACTTCCACCTGTTTCTCAGTCGCGGATGGCGGTTCAACTATCTGGTAGAACACTTCGTCGCGCTTGATCATGCCCAGCTCGCTGCGGGCACGTTCCTCAATGGCGGCTGTGCCCTGCTTGAGGTCGCGAACCTCGGCATCCAGCACCGCATTTCGCACCTGGGTCTGCAGATTGACCTGCTGTTGCGCTTCGAGCTGCCGGTTCAGATCCCACACCTTCAACCAGCTGCCCTTCCCGATCCACAACGGGTACTGCAACAGCAATAGCAGGGCTACCAGTATCAGTGTTACAGCACGCATTACCCTAGTTGATAGTAAGCATCACGCCCCGGATAGGAAGCAGTGTCGCCTAGGTCTTCTTCGATGCGCAGCAACTGGTTGTATTTCGCCATACGATCGGAGCGCGACATCGAACCGGTCTTGATCTGCAGCACGTTGGTCGCGACTGCGATGTCGGCTATCGTGGTGTCTTCGGTCTCGCCGGAGCGGTGTGAGATCACCGCGGTATAACCGGCGCGTTTCGCCATCTCGATAGCGGCGAAAGTCTCTGTCAGCGTTCCGATCTGGTTGATCTTGATCAGGATGGAGTTCGCCAGTCCCTGGCGGATGCCTTCGCGGAAGATCTTTGTGTTGGTGACGAACACGTCATCACCGACCAACTGGATGGTCTTGCCGAGCCGTTCGGTCAGCAGTTTCCATCCGTTCCAGTCATGCTCGCTCATGCCGTCCTCAATGCTGATCAGCGGATACTTGTCGGCCCATTTGGCGAGGTAATCGACGAACTGAGCAGAAGTCAGTTTCAGCTTTTCAGACTCGAGGTGGTAAAAGCCGTCCTTGTAGAACTCGGAACTGGCGCAATCCACGCCGATCGCGACATCGGTACCAGGAACGTAACCCGCCGCCTCGATGCCCTGCACGATCAACTGCAGTGCCGCTTCGTTGGTAGGCAAATTCGGCGCAAAGCCGCCCTCGTCGCCCACTGTGGTCGGCATGCCTTTTTTGTCGATCAGGCTCATCAGCGCGTGGAACACTTCCGCACCATAACGCAGGGCTTCACGGAAACTCGGCGCACCGACCGGGATGATCATGAATTCCTGCATGTCGATGTTGTTGTTGGCGTGAGCACCGCCGTTGATGATGTTCATCATCGGCACCGGCATTTCCATTCTGACCGATCCGCCTAGGTAACGGTACAGCTGAAGACCGCTTTCTTCCGCCGCCGCACGCGCCACCGCCATCGAGACCGCCAGTATCGCATTGGCACCGAGCCGTGATTTGTTTTCGGTGCCGTCGAGCTCGATCATGGTCTGGTCGATGAAGGCTTGTTCGCTCGCATCCAGCCCGATGATGGCTTCGGCGATCTCGGTGTTCACATATTCCACCGCCTTCAGCACACCCTTGCCCAGATAGCGCTGTTTGTCACCATCGCGCAGCTCGATCGCCTCCTTCTCGCCGGTAGAAGCACCTGACGGAACGGCGGCACGTCCCATCACGCCGGACTCCAGCAATACGTCAGCTTCCACGGTTGGATTGCCGCGAGAATCGAGTATCTCGCGGGCGATAACATCAACAATTGCACTCATGCTTTTACCTTTTTTCTTTCTTAAATGTTTTTGAGATCTATACTTTCTTCGATCAGCCCTTGCTGCTTGACGGTTGCATCCAGAGCCATCAGTGTTGTAAGCAATGCCTTCAGATGCCCAAGCGGGAAGGCATTCGGTCCGTCCGACAATGCTTTGGACGGGTTCGGATGGGTTTCCATGAACAGCCCGGAAATCCCGGCAGCCACCGCCGCTCGCGCCAGCACCGGCACGAATTCTCGCTGCCCGCCGCTGACCGTACCCTGCCCGCCGGGCAACTGCACCGAGTGTGTGGCATCGAAAACCACCGGGCAACCGGTATTGCGCATCACTGCCAGCGAGCGCATATCGGATACAAGGTTGTTGTAGCCGAACGATGCCCCCCGCTCGCACACCATGATGTTGTCTGCACCGTTCGCCTCGCGCGCCTTCTCGACCACATTCTGCATATCCCACGGCGACAGGAACTGTCCCTTCTTGATATTCACCGGGCGGCCGCAGCGTGCCACGGCATGAATGAAATCCGTCTGGCGGCACAGGAACGCGGGGGTCTGCAGCACATCGACCACCGCGGCTACCGGAGCTATCTCCTCGATGCTGTGCACGTCGGTCAACACCGGCACGCCTATCTGCTTCTTTACTTCGGCGAGTATCTTCAATCCCGTATCCAGCCCAAAACCGCGAAAGGATTTTCCCGAACTGCGATTGGCCTTGTCGTAGGAGGATTTGTAGATGAAAGGAAGCTTCAACTCCTGGCACATCTCCTTAAGCTCGCCTGCGGTATCCAGAGCCATCTGCTCAGACTCGATCACGCATGGTCCGGCGATCAGGAACAACGGGTGATCCAACCCTACTTCATAACCGCAAAGTTTCACGCCGCCACCTTGTCTTTTTTCAGCAGGGACTGCCGTTTCAGGGCAGCATCAACGTAAGATTTGAACAAAGGATGTCCGGTGCGCGGGGTAGAAGTGAACTCGGGATGGAACTGCACACCGACAAACCAGGGATGCGTGGTTTGCGGCAGCTCCATTATCTCCGGCAGGCTTTCGGAAGGCGTGCGAGCGGATATTATCAATCCGCCTTTCTCCAGCGCGGGCACATAATGATTGTTCACTTCATAACGATGGCGATGGCGTTCGTTGACTTCGTTGCCGTAAATGCGATGTGCCAGCGTGCCGGACTTGACAGGGCAACGTTGCGAACCCAGTCGCATCGTGCCGCCCAACTCGGATTCACTGTCGCGGGTTTCCACCCTGCCATCGCGATCAAGCCATTCCGTAATAAGCGCCACTACTGGATGTTCTGTCTCCGGATCGAATTCGGTGCTGTTCGCGTCACCCATGCCGGCAACATTGCGCGCAAATTCGATCACGGCCAGTTGCATGCCCAGACATATACCGAGATACGGCACTTTGTTCTCGCGCGCAAAGCGGATCGCAGCGATCTTTCCTTCCGTCCCCCGCTTGCCGAAACCACCTGGCACCAGGATCGCGTCGAAATGAGCCAGACTTTGCGTACCGGCGGTTTCCAGTGTTTCAGAATCGAGGTATTCGATATTTACTTTGGTCGAAGTATGTATCCCGGCATGGCGCAATGCCTCGATCAGCGACTTGTAGGATTCGGTTAGGTCGACGTACTTGCCTACCATGCCGATAGTGATCTTGTGCTGGGGGCTTTCCAGCGCGCCCACCAGCTTCGTCCACACCGACAGGTCGGCTGGGGGCAGATCCAGCGCCAGATCCTCGCAGACTATACGATCCAGTCCCTGCTGATTGAGCATTTGCGGGATCTTGTAGATGGTGTCCACATCCCACATTGAAATTACAGCCTCCTCCCGCACATTGGCAAACAACGAGATCTTGGCGCGCTCATCGTCCGGGATGCGCCTGTCTGCCCGGCACAGCAAGGCTGTTGGGAATATACCGATCTCGCGCAACTTCTGCACGCTATGCTGGGTCGGTTTGGTCTTCAATTCGCCGGCTGTGGCGATATATGGAACCAGCGTAAGATGCACGTAAGCCACCTGGTGGCGTCCCATGCGCAGGCCCATCTGGCGCGCGGCCTCAAGAAAAGGCAGCGACTCGATGTCGCCTACCGTGCCGCCGATCTCGACGATCGCCACGTCGGCCATGCCCTCATGTGAAGCAGCAGCACCGCGCTCGATGAACGTCTGTATCTCGTTGGTGATATGCGGAATAACCTGAACAGTCTTGCCCAGATACTCGCCGCGGCGCTCCTTGCGGATCACGCTGTCATATATCTGTCCGGTGGTGAAATTGTTCGCTTTTCGCATCCTGGCAGAAATGAACCTCTCGTAGTGCCCTAGGTCCAGATCGGTTTCTGCGCCGTCCTCAGTGACGAACACTTCGCCGTGCTGGAACGGACTCATGGTGCCGGGATCCACATTGATATAGGGGTCGAGCTTGAGCATCGTCACCTTGAGGCCGCGAGACTCGAGGATGGCAGCAAGCGAAGCTGCGGCGATGCCCTTCCCCAGAGAAGAAACAACGCCGCCGGTAATGAAAATATACTTGGTCATGCGGGTGTCCGGATATAACCTGCGCTTGGCTGTCTTTGACCAGCGGCTTATATCACCAAATTTGGGTGATCTGGCCGAATGGCTATACAAATGTTTTTACAACCTGGCGAAATGGCTAGTGGTTTTATCAAATGTCTTTCGTTGGGCGCGATGATACCGCAAATCCATCTGCCTTCAAAATCAAAACGGGACGGCATATACCATGCCTGCTGAATAGTTACCCGGGAAGGCTTGAGTCCAGCAGGACTTTCTCGAATTCTTCCAGAGATACCGGCCTGCTGAAAAGATATCCCTGATAGCGGGTGCAGCCAGCACGATTCAGGAATGCACGCTGCTGTTCCGTCTCGACACCTTCGGCGATAACTTCCAAACCCAGAATGTTCCCCATTCCTATGATGGTCTGTATGATCACCGCGTCCGTATGCTTTGTTTCAATGTTGCGAACAAAAGACTGGTCGATTTTCAATTGATCCAGAGGGAGTTGCGTAAGATAGGACAATGACGAATAACCGGTGCCGAAATCATCCATTGATAGTTGCACACCTAGCTTCTTCAGATCATGCATTTTGGCTACAGTATCATCGATGTCGTCCAGCACCACGCTCTCGGTCAGTTCGAGTTTCAGCCTGCTTGGAATAGCGCCGGTGTTGACCAAGGCCTTTCGCACCTGTTCGACGAAGTCCGGTTGGTGAAACTGTCGACCACTTACGTTGATGGCAAGCTTCAGTTCGCTTGCCAGCGGGTTTGCTTCCCATGACTTGAGCTGGGCACACGCCGCTTCCAATACCCACAAGCCGATGGGCAGGATCATTCCGTTATCTTCTGCGAGCGGGATGAATTCTCCCGGCATTACCACTCCCCTCGTAGGATGCATCCAGCGTATCAGCGCTTCGGCACCGATGGGTTGCTTGTCGAAATTCACCTGTATCTGGTAATACAGGTTGAAAAGTTGTTGGGAAAGTGCGTTACGCAGTTCAGCTTCAAGCAAGGAGCGATTTTCAAGCACGGTCTGCATCGATGGATCGAAGAACCGCAGTGCATTGCGTCCGGAGGCCTTGGCCTGGTACATCGCGGTATCGGCCCGTTTCAGCAGCTCGTCCACGGTGATTTCGCGATCACGAAACAAACTGATGCCGATACTGCACGAGCTGTGGTGATCGATGTCGCCTAACTGATATAACTGACCGAGAGAATTCCTGATCTTCTCCCCCACGGCCTTCGCCTGGGCCGCCGCCTGATCCAGATCCGCACCCAGGCCTTCCAGCATGACAATGAACTCGTCCCCGCCCAATCGGGCGACGCTATCCGCACCACGCACGCATTCCTGCAATCGCTGGGCGGTTTCAATCAACAGCAGATCACCGATATCATGGCCCCTTGTATCGTTGAGCACCTTGAAGTTATCCAGATCTATGAACAGAATTGCGCCGTGATCGAGACTGCGGGTGCCGGCAGTCATTGCATGTCGCAGCCGGTCCACCAATAGACGACGGTTGGGTAATTTGGTAAGCGAATCGTAGAAAGCAAGCTGGTGTATCTGCTCTTCAGCCTGCTTGCGCATGGTGATGTCGGAAAACACCGAAACATAATGGGTCACGCGACTATTGCTATCTTCAATGACGGCCGTTGTCGTAAGCCAGGCCAGGTATATCTCGCCATTCTTGCGCTTGCTCTTGATCTCGCCCTGCCAGAATCTGTTTCTGGCGATCTCTTCCCACATGCTTGGATAGAACTCCTTGTCGTGCAGGCCGGACTTGAGCATCTCTGGAGTCTGGCCGATCGCTTCCTCTGCACTATAGCCGGTCAGGCGCGTGAAGGCGTTGTTGACGCGGATGATGCGATGGTCAAGATCGGTTATCAGGATGCCTTCCTGCGTCTCAAAAGCGGTGGCGGCGATACGCAACTGTTCATCTTCCCTCCTGATCCGGTAATAGGCATAAACCCCATATCCAAGCATCAGCATCGCCGCCAGGAACAGCAGTATCCGGTACTGGCTGGCGCTGTGTTGTTGCTCGTTATAGTAATCCAGATAGAGCCGTTCCAGCTCCGATCCGATGTGGCCTTTCTGGGGAGAACTCAGCAACCCGAGCAATTCCTTCATGCCCCGTTCGTTCTCAACGATGATGCTGGTGTGCTTCAAGGCAAGTTTCGCCTGAGCCTTGCTGTGACCAGACAAACCGGAAATGTTGCGGCCAATCGAGTCTATCGTCTCCCTCATCATCTCTTGCGTTCGATCATCCTTGTTGATGACTGTCAACAGTGCATAGCGAAGCAGCAATTCGAATTGATCTTGTCCACGGAAATATCGATCGGTATGGGGCAGTTGCGACAGCAAATTATCGATTGTGCTCGGCAAGTAGATGAGAGAGTTTTTGATCAACGCATTATTGGATTTGAATTCCTCCAGCGCGACGGATCTCTGCTCTATCTTTTTCTGCAAAATGCTCAACTCCCGCCTTACTTCCTCGGTATCTGGCAATGAACCTGATCGATAATGCTGCTCCAACGCCGTACTGAGTACCATCATGCGCCGCATGATGTCGGCCACCCCGTCATAGTTATGCAACAATTGGTAATGATGCTGCAATACCGCCTCGCCCAACTCGATATCACGTGTCTGCAACTCGCGAAGATCTCCCGCCAGCAAATTATGCTTATCCGGGTCGACAGGCTGTGCCTTGATGAACAAGAACAGCAAACAGGCGACCGCCGCACCAGGAATGACGAGCCGCCTGATATATCCGCTGAGAAACCTGCTTTCAACTGATCCGGTCATTCGCCTGTATCACCCTGATATATACCGGTCAGGGTATTAAGGAACTTCACGATTCTGGATACTTCGCCAGGTGTCAGATTCACACCCAGTTGATATTGACCCATGATGGCGACCGCGTGCTCCAGGGTGCTGGCTGAAGCATCGTGAAAATACGGAGCGGTCAAGGCCACATTACGCAATGACGGGACGCGGAACTCGTAGCGATGTTCCTCAACCCCAGTGACATTATATCGGCCGTAATCGGCATTTTGCACATTACCCCGATTTACAAAATAATCGTCGACCACGCCGAGCTTCTCATACATGTTGCCTCCCACATTCCTGCCCTGGTGACAACTGATGCAGCCAAGATTCTTAAATAGTTCGTAACCAGCCAACTCATCACCATCCAATGCGTTCTTGTCACCCCGCAAATAACGGTCGAATTTCCCGTTGGGAGTGGTCAGGGAACGCTCGAATGTGGCGATCGAGTCCTTGATCGCTCCAATTCCCAATCCTTCCGGGTAGATAGCACTGAATTCACGACGATAATCCGCATTTTTGTCCAGCTTGGCGATCACCTCGACCCAGCTCGAACCCATATCACAGGGGTTGGACATCGGAAATTCGATCTGATCTTCCAGCTTAGCGGCACGGCCGTCCCAGAACAGCTTGAAATTAAAACCGCTGTTGAACACGGTTGGCGTGTTGATAAGCAGCTCTCTCCCGTCAATACCGATCGGATGCGGCAAACCATCCATCCCACCATTGGCGAGATTGTGGCAATGGGCACAGGAAATGGTGTTGTCACGGGAAAGCCGCGGGTCGTGAAACAGGCGTCTGCCCAGCGCTACCTTGCGCGCGTCAAGCTTCATTTCTAGCGGAATGGGCGTGATTGGTTCCTGAGGGCCTGCATATTGTTCGAACTGTTCAGGGATGGCTTTGAACTCGACATGACCGGGAACCGAATGCCAGAAATAATAAGTCAGCAGCGCCAGTCCGGACAAAGCAATCAGAACTCCGCTCGACTTCCTAACCATGATGCGGCCCTGCTCGAAAACCCATATTTTGAAAGTCCATAAATTTGCAGTGCGGTCATTCCTCCCGGATCCGACATACACGCCAATTTGTGCCAGACCACTGGATGATACAACAGGATAAAAACTTTCGCTAAATCAGGGAGTCATGCCGATGCCACGGGAATTGTCAATGCAGCAGCAGGGATTGCTGTACGGATACCGCGCAAACCGACATCAGCGAACCGGGCAACAAGCCAAGCAAAAGCACGCCCAAACCGTTGACACTAATCAGCAGTACGGTGTCCTGACCGAATACGATCGGAGTATGGCTTTCAGGCACATCGAAATACATCAGCTTGACAATGCGCAAATAGTAGAAAGCACCAATCAGCGAGAACAGGACAGCAATAATGGCAAGCCAGATATGTCCGGCCTGCACGACGGAATTCAACACGGAGAATTTGGCGTAAAAACCTACAGTGGGAGGCACGCCGGCCATGGAAAACATTAACAGCAACATCAGGAAAGCCAGCCAGGGGCTGCGCTGGGCAAGTCCCTTGAAATCGCTGAGAGTGTCTGCCTCAAAGCCCTCCCGTGACAGCAGCATGATCATGCCGAATGCGCCCAAAGACATCAACACATAGATTACTGCATAGAACATTGCCGATCCGTAGCCTTCGATACCGCCGCTCAACAGGCCAAGCAGCATGAAACCCATGTGGGCGATGGTCGAGTAGGCCAGCATGCGCTTGAGGTTGGTCTGCGCGATCGCGGTAATGTTGCCGATGGCCATAGAAGCGATTGCAAGAATGGCCAGCATCCCCGACCAGTGTTGCACCAATGGTTGCAGACCCTCTACCAGGATGCGCGACGCAAAAGCGAATGCGGCCAATTTTGGCGCAGAGCCTATCAGCATGGTCATCGCCGTAGGGGCACCCTGATAAACGTCCGGCACCCACATGTGGAACGGCACCACGCCCAGCTTGAATGCCAGTCCGGAAACCACGAATGCCAGGCCAAACACAACCAATGTCTGGTTTGCTTCACCGGACAATATCGCGCTTGAAACCGCGCTCAGCTCCAACGAACCGGTCGCTCCGTAAAGCATGGACATGCCATACAGCAGCAAACCGGAAGCCAGCGCGCCAAGGATGAAGTATTTCATTGCCGCCTCGGTGGCAATGGCCGAATCGCGCTGCAGCGCGACCATCGCATACAGGCTCAGCGAAAGCAGTTCCAGGCCCAGATACAGGGTTAAAAAATGGTTGGCCGAAATCATCACCATCATGCCGAGCATGGCAAACAGCGCCAGCACCATGAATTCACCGCTGAACAATCCACGCACGGTGAGATACTGGCGCGAATACACCAGCATCATCGCTACTGACAAATAAGTCAGCAGCTTCAGCACATCGGACATCAGATCATCCACGAACATGTTGCCAAAGGCATAAGTCACGCCGTTGATATGAGTGCCCACAGTGATCAGCGAGCAACCCAGCAGGGTTAATTGAACCAGCAAAAATGTGACCATTCTAGAGTGTTGTTTGATCAGCAGATCCGCGATCAGAATCACACACGCCATGATCAGCAGAAAGATCTCTGCGCCTGCCGGCATCAATTTAGTCATCAGATCCATATTCATCTCAAAATCATTCGTTAATCGTTAGCTTCCGGCAGATAGTTAGCACCATCAAATATATGTACAGGCATTGCACATTTCCTCGTTTCCCTGATCACGGCAGTTTGGAACGGGCTACATGCACCAGCAAGTCGTTGACCGAAACATGCATGATTTCGCTGAACGGCAACGGATACAATCCCATACCCAGCACAGTGACCGCAAGGATCGTGAAGATCACCGTTTCGCGCAAGGTCAGGTCGGTAAGTTTGCCGACGTGGGCATTTGCAACTGCACCGAAAATAACCCGCTTGTACATCCACAGAGTGTAGGCTGCACCGAATATCAGCGTCGAGGCAGCTGCGAATGCATACCAGAAATTCGCCTTCACGGCACCAAGGATCACCATGAACTCTCCGACGAATCCGCTGGTTCCGGGCAGGCCGCTGTTGGCCATTGCGAACAGCATGAAGAATGCGGCAAATACCGGCATGCTGTTGACCACACCGCCGTAATCGGCAATGTTGCGCGAGTGCATGCGATCGTAAAGCACGCCGATGCAGAGGAACAGCGCGCCTGAAACAAATCCGTGCGATATCATCTGCAACAAACCGCCTTCTATACCGTACGCGTTGAAGATGAATAGTCCGAGCGTGACGAAGCCCATGTGAGAGATCGAGGAATATGCCACCAGCTTCTTCATGTCTGTCTGGGTCAGCGCCACCAGCCCTATATATACCACTGCGATCAGCGACAGCGCTATCATCACACCGGCCAATTTATGGCTGGCATCCGGCACGATCGGCATCGAGAAGCGGATGAAACCATAGGCACCCACTTTCAGCATGATCGCAGCCAATATCACAGAGCCGCCTGTGGGCGCTTCGACGTGGGCGTCAGGCAGCCAGGTATGTACCGGGAACATCGGAACTTTCACGGCAAACGCAAAGAAGAAAGCAACAAAAATCAGTATCTGCGCAGTCATTGGTAGCGCAACCCGATGAAACTCCAGAATCGCAAAGCTGCCGCCTGATTGATTGTAGAGATAGATCAGCGCAACCAGCATCAGCAAAGAGCCAAGCAGGGTGTAAAGAAAGAACTTGACCGCTGCATACACTCGGTTATGCCCACCCCACACACCGATGATCAGAAACATCGGGATCAGCATGGCTTCCCAGAACACATAGAACAGCACCGCATCGAGCGAGGCAAACACACCGATCATGATCCCCGACATGATCAAGAAGGATGCCATATATTGGGCGACCCGCTTCTCGATCACTTTCCATCCGGCCAGTACCACGATCGGCGTGAAGAAAGCGGTAAGCAGGATGAACAGAACCGAGATGCCATCCACACCGAGGTTGTAGTGGATGTTGAAGCGGGTGATCCAGTCGTGCAGTTCGACGAATTGCATCTCGGACGTGTCGCGCACAAAACCCGTGTACAGCGGAATCGTCACCAGAAAACCGAGCAGCGAACCGACCATCGCGAGGACGCGCGCCAGACCGGCGTTCCTGTCGTCACCGGTGGCCAACACCAGTATGCCGAAAATTATCGGCAGCCAGATCGCTATGCTAATTGCGGGTAAACCAAAAATCATGCTGTCATTCCTTCACTTTTCACGCGTCTGGCGTGTCATTAGAACCAGCTGCGCACGCTCAGCAGCACGAACACGCCGATGATCATGAAAAACGCGTAATGATAAATATAGCCGGACTGCAACTGCCGGATCACTCCGGAAAACAGGCCGACCAGTTTTGCCGTACCGTTCACCATCACACCGTCAATCATCTTCACGTCACCTGACTGCCACAGAAAGCGGCTCAATCCACGCGCACCACCGGCAAAGAACCAGTCGTTGAATCGATCGAAGTAATACTTGTTGTCCAGCAGTGTATAAATGAACTTGAAATTATTCTGGATCGCGGCGGGAATGTCTGGCCGTTTCAAGTAGAAGAAAGCCGCAGTCACCACACCGGCAAGCGCCAGATAAAACGGCAAGGTGCTAAATGCATGCGTGGCCATCAAGAACGGATCCTCCAGCACTTCGTGATGAATTATCGCTTCAGGCAAATGAGTGCTGCCGACAACAATCGCATCGAGGAAATAATCGGTGTGCAGTAACGGGTCAAACGCAATATAGCCTATCGCCACCGATGGAATCGCCAACAGGATCAGCGGCAGCGTGACCACCCAGGATGTTTCGTGCGGCTTCTGGCCGGGAGCCAAACCGTGGTGATGCCCGGCATCTGCACCATGATCACCATGGTGCTGCTTGCCAAATCGCTCCTCTCCATGGAACACCAGAAAATACATCCTGAATGAATAGAATGCGGTGACAAACACGCCGGCCATCACGGCAAAATAGGCAAAACCGGAACCGGATATCTGCGACACATGCACCGCTTCGATGATGCTTTCCTTGGAGTAAAATCCCGAAAAAAACGGCGTTCCAATCAGAGCCAGCGAACCGATCAACGAGGTGATCCATGTGATCGGCATGTATTTCCGCAAACCGCCCATATTGCGGATGTCCTGATCATGATGCAAGGCGATGATCACGCTGCCGGCGCCGAGGAACAACAAAGCCTTGAAGAAGGCATGCGTCATCAAGTGGAAGATCGCAACCGAATAGGCCGATGCGCCGAGCGCCACTGTCATGTAGCCCAGTTGAGACAGTGTTGAATACGCCACCACACGTTTGATGTCATTCTGGATCATGCCGAGGAAACCCATGAACAGAGCGGTGATTGCACCGATCACCATGACGAAGGACAGGGCCGTTTCGGACAATTCGAACAACGGCGACATGCGCGCCACCATGAAGATACCAGCAGTCACCATCGTGGCGGCGTGGATCAGCGCGGAAATCGGGGTCGGGCCTTCCATCGAATCCGGCAGCCAGACATGCAACGGGAACTGCGCAGACTTGCCCATCGCACCGATGAACAACAGGATACAGATCGCCGTAAGCAAGCCAACCGACATCCCCGGGATAGGGGCCATATCGTTGGCATACCCGGGGGCATTGGCAAATACAGCGGCGTAATCGAGCGTTCCGAACACCATCAGCACCAGCCCGATACCAAGCAGAAAACCGAAGTCACCGACGCGATTCACCAGGAATGCTTTGAGGTTTGCATAAATCGCGGTCGGTCGGTCATACCAGAAACCGATCAACAGGTAGGAAACCAGGCCAACGGCTTCCCAGCCAAAGAACAACTGCATGAAGTTGTTGGCCATCACCAGCATCAGCATCGAGAAAGTGAACAGCGAAATGTAGCTGAAGAACCGCTGATAGCCCGGATCTTCTTCCATATACCCTATGGTATAGATATGCACCATCAGCGACACAAAGGTCACAACCAGCATCATCGTCACTGTGAGCCGGTCGATCAGGAAACCAACCTGGAAGCTGGTATCTCCCGAGATCAGCCAAGTATATACCGGACCGTTGAACAGATTTCCCGCCATCACATCCTGGAAAATCGCCAACGATGCAAAGAACGATACGGCAACCAGCGCAATGGTGATGCGGTGCGACCAAACGCGCCCCAGCAAGTTACCGAACAGGCCGGCAATGATCGCTCCGAACAGCGGGGCCAGGGGCACAAGCAAATAGAGGCTCAACATGTTCATCAACCTTTCAGGCTGTCGAGATCGTCGACATTGATCGTGCTCAGGTTTCTAAAAAGAACCACAAGTATCGCTAGACCTATCGCTGCTTCGGCGGCAGCAACGGTCAGTATGAAAAACACGAAGACTTGTCCGGCAGTGTCATTCAAATAATGCGAGAACGCCACGAAATTGGTGTTCACCGCCAGCAGCATCATTTCGATCGCCATCAGCAGAACGATAAGGTTCTTGCGGTTCAAAAAGATGCCGACCACACTGATGGAGAACAGCAGGGCACTCAGAACAAGATAATGCGATAATGTCAACACGCTGCCATCCCCCTTGATAGATTCATTCTTTGCTTTCGGACGGTTGCACTGCCGAGAGTTTTTCGGACTGCATCGATACGATACGCAAGCGATCCGCTTTCCTGACCGATATCTGCTCCGAAACCACCTGCGACTTGGCATCCTTGCGCCGACGCAGCGTCAGTGCGATCGCTGCCACCATCGCCACCAGCAGGATCACGGCTGCTATCTCGAATGGGTAGACATAATCGGTATATATAAGCCGGCCCAGTTCCTTGGTGTTGCTGTAATCGGGGAGGTGCTTGATGCCGATCATCCCCTTGGAAGTATCTTTTGATCCCAGCACCCAGATCATTTCGAATGCCATCAGGCCGGCCAGCGCAGCGCCAAATGGAAGCCAGCGCCAGAAACCCTCGCGCAGACGAATCAGGTTGATGTCAAGCATCATCACCACGAACAGGAACAGCACCATCACCGCGCCGACATAAACGAGCACCAGTGTGATGGCGAGAAATTCCGCTTCGAGCAACAGCCAGATTCCCGAACTGCTGATGAACGCCATAACCAGGAACAGCACAGCATGCACCGGATTCCGCGCGGTAATCACGCGCACTGCCGCGAACAACAACAGCAACGCGAAAACGTAGAACACAACAGTTTCAAAATTGCCGGTTAATAAATCCATGAACTTGCCCTCTATCCCGCTATTAGGCCTGATTATCGGTACTTGGCATCCGTCGCGCGGTCTTTGGCGATCTGCGCTTCATATTTATCGCCAACTGCCAGCAACATCGGTTTGGTGTAATACAGGTCACCGCGTTTTTCACCGTGATATTCGAATATACGTGTCTCGACGATCGCGTCCACCGGACAGGATTCCTCGCAAAAGCCGCAAAAGATGCACTTGGTCAGGTCGATGTCGTAGCGGGTGGTGCGGCGCGTGCCATCCTCGCGCTCTGCCACCTCGATCTTGATCGCCAGCGCCGGACATACAGCCTCGCACAACTTGCAGCCGATGCAACGTTCTTCACCGTTGGCATAACGGCGCTGTGCATGCAGGCCACGGAACCGATGACTCTGCGGAGTTTTCTCTTCGGGGAACTGGACGGTGATCTTGCGCGCAAAAAAGTATCTGCCTGTCAGGGCCATACCCTTGACCAGCTCGAACAGCAGAAAAGTCTTGAAGAAATTTTTGATCGTTTCCATATTCATCTCCTCTGCTTACCACATCCAGAGTGTGGTCTGCATCCATACTGCAATCACCACCACCCAGATGATTGTCAGCGGAATGAATACTTTCCAGCCCAAGCGCATGAGTTGATCGTAGCGATAGCGCGGGAAGGTCGCCCGAAACCACAGAAACAGGAGCAATATGAACGAGACTTTCGCGAGCAGCCAGACAAAGCTTTCCGGCAGAAACGGGACCGGCGACAACCATCCGCCCAGGAACATGATCGCAGTCAGGAAAGCGATCAGGATCATGTTTGCATACTCGGCCAGAAAGAACAGCGCAAAAGCCATGCCGGAATATTCGACATGGAAACCCGCAACGATTTCAGATTCTCCCTCGGCCATGTCGAAGGGCGCGCGGTTGGTTTCTGCCACGCCGGAAATCAGGTACACCAGGAACATCGGAAACAGCGGGAGCATGTACCAGTTCAACATCCCCTGCTCGCCCTGCTGGCCAAGCACAATATCCCCCAGATTCATGCTTTGGGCCACCATCAGCACGCAAACCAGCGCGAAACCCATCGCAATCTCGTAGGATACGATCTGCGCGGCGGAACGTACCGCGCCGAGAAACGCGTACTTCGAGTTGGATGCCCAGCCGGCAATGATGACGCCGTAAACGCCCAGCGAGGTCATCGCCAGGATATATAGTAGTCCTGCGTTCAGGTCGGCCAGCACCACCCCGTCGCTGAACGGAACCACCGCCCATGCAGCCAGCGACGGAGCAAGCGCCATGATGGGTGCCAGCACGAACAGGAATTTGCTTGAGCCGGTCGGAATGATGATTTCTTTCAGCAGCAGTTTCACTCCGTCCGCGATCGGTTGCAGCAGGCCGAAATACCCAACGCGATTCGGGCCGATACGTATCTGCATGAACCCGATGACCTTGCGCTCGGCCAGCGTCAGGTAGGCAACGCCCCCCATGACCGGCGCTATGATCAACATGATCTTGACCAGCGTCCAGACCGGCAGCCAGGCGGGACCTAGCAGTTGTTGACCCGCATTCAGCAGAGGTTGCAACAAGTCCATCATGCTCGCTCCACTGTGATTGTTCCAAACATTGCACCCAGTTGCGCAGTCGCCGGATGTCCGGCCGCGACACGCACGGTACCCGGTGGCAAGGAATCATTCGTTTGCGCAATCAGTCGCGCGACGCCGCTGCCCTGGCGCACATTTATAGCATCACCTGACTGTGCTCCGATCCTGTTCAGTTCGCTGCTGTGCAACTGTGCAGCAGGTTCTGCCGCATCGCGGGTGCTTTGCAGCGAGGTCGCACGACGCACCAGTGCATCGGCGGAGTAGATCGGCACATCGCTGACACGCTGCAAACCCTGGTTGTTGCTGACTGCGGCATCTTGCAATGCGACGCCAACAATACGGTTGCCCAGCTTGTCGGCCAGTTTAAACCCGGCCAACAATTCATCGCGTACCGCCTCGCTGCTGTCAAAATCGAAGCCGGGAAGGCTCAGCAGGTTGCCCAGCACACGCAATACCTTCCATGCCGGACGCGTTTCACCCAGCGGTTTGACAGCGCCCCTGAAACTTTGCGCACGCCCTTCCGAGCTCACGAAAGTTCCGGAAGATTCGGTATATGGCGCGATAGGCAACAGCACATCGGCGTATTCGCTCGCGCGGTGTTTGAAAGCGGACAGCGCCACTACCATATCGGCGCTATTGACTGCAGCCATTGCCTGCTGCGGATCGTGCATATCCAGTTCCGGTTCAACATTCAGCAGGATATATGCCTTGCGTGGGGCAGTCATCATACTGGCTGCGTTCAAGCCGGCACCGCCGCCGACAAACGGAACGGCTCCTGCCAGATATCCCCCGACGCTGTTTGCCGCCTCGCCGAGGAAGCCGAATTTTGCCCCGCATAGAGCGGCGATCTGCTCGGCAAGCAGGATAATCTGGCTTGCCTGCGGATGCTGCTGGGCAAAATTGCCCAGCAGTACAGCGGCACGTTCGCCACTCGCAAGGCTGCCAGCCATGGCCCGCGCTTGTTCTGAAGGCTGCACGGAATCGATGGCTTTCTGAACCTCTGAAGAAGGTGTCGCAGATTTTTCTGAAATCAGCGCCTTGAGGATTTGTGCCAGCGCGTTCACCATTCCGCCCGGTACCACGATGGATTTGTTGGCCACTGGCATCAGCAAGTCGTCATCGCTGGAATGAACGATGCTGGCTTGAGCACCTTTCTTGATAGCCTGGCGCACGCGCTGCGCCAGCAGCGGGTGATCCTTGCGCAGGAAGCTGCCGACGATCAAAAACCGATCGCGCGTATTGATCTCGGCAACCGGCATACCCAGCCACGGCACACCTGACAGCTTTCCGTCCGCACTGAAATCGGACTGGCGCAACCGGAAATCGATGTTGTTGGAACCGGTGCCGCGCACCAGTTTTTGCAGCAGATAGAGTTCTTCCAGTGTGCAATGCGGTGTCGCCAGCGCAGCGATCTGATCGGCACCGGCACCTGCGATCTGGCGCAAACCATTCGCAACATATTCCAGGGCAGTTTGCCATTCGACTTCGATCCACTTTCCGCCCTGTTTGAGCATCGGCTTGGTCAGCCGGTCAGGAACATTCAGTGCTTCATAACTAAATCTGTCCTTGTCGGAAATCCAGCATTCGTTGATGGCCTCGTTCTCAATCGGCACCACACGCAGCACCTTGTTGTCCCTCACCTGCACGGCCAGATTTGAGCCAAGGCCATCGTGCGGGCTGACCGACTTGCGCCGGGACAATTCCCAGTTGCGCGCTGTGTAACGGTATGGCTTGCTGGTCAAGGCGCCAACCGGGCACAGGTCGATCATGTTGCCGGACAACTCCGAATCCACAGTGGAGTTCACGAAGCTCATGATCTCGGAGTGTTCACCACGGTACGCCATGCCCAATTCCATCACACCGGCAATCTCCTGGCCGAACCTCACGCAGCGCGTGCAATGGATGCAGCGGTTCATTTCTTCGGTTGATACCAGCGGCCCGATATCCTTGTGTATCACACTGCGTTTTGGTTCCTGATAGCGCGAAGCCCCGCCACCGTACCCCACTGCCAGATCCTGGAGCTGGCATTCGCCACCCTGGTCGCATATCGGGCAATCCAAAGGGTGGTTGATCAGCAAAAATTCCATCACTCCTTTTTGTGCCTTGACCGCCATTTCCGAATGAGTGCGAACCTTCATACCTTCTGCTACCGGGGTGGCGCAGGCAGGCAACGGCTTGGGTGCCTTTTCAATTTCGACCAGGCACATCCTGCAATTGGCTGCTATGGATAATTTCTTGTGGTAGCAGAAATGGGGGATATACACACCCGCCTTGTGTGCCGCATCCATCACGGTGGAACCGCGCTCGGTTTCTACTGGATTGCCGTCAATTTCTATATTGATCATTACTCACCTAACCCGTAAGCATCACACCAAGCAACGTTTGTGCTGGATGTGATATTCGAATTCGTCGCGGAAATGCCTGAGCATGCCCTGTACCGGCCAAACCGCCGCTTCGCCCAATGCGCAGATGGTCCGCCCGGCAATGTTTTCGCCGACACTCAAAAGCAAGTCCAGATCTTCTTTGCGCCCCTGGCCGTGCTCGATACGATGAACGATGCGATAAAGCCAGCCGGTGCCTTCACGGCAGGGCGTACACTGGCCGCAAGATTCCTCGTAATAAAAGTATGACAGACGCTCCAGCGCGCGCACCATGCAGGTGGTTTCGTCCATGATGATCACCGCGCCGGTACCCAGCATCGAGCCGGCCTTGGAGATGGAATCGTAGTCCATGGTCAGGTCCATCATGATATCGCCGGGCAACACCGGCATTGACGAGCCGCCGGGGATGCAGGCTTTGAGCTTGCGCCCGCCGCGCATCCCGCCGGCCATTTCGAGCAACTTCCTGAATGGCGTCCCCATCGGCACTTCAAAATTGCCCGGATTGTTCACATGCCCGGACACCGAAAACAGCTTGGTCCCGCCATTGTTGGGCTTGCCCAGTTCGAGGAATTTCTGGCCGCCGTTATTAATGATGTAGGGAATGCTGGCAAAGGTTTCGGTATTGTTGATCGTGGTAGGCTTACCATACAGGCCGAAGCTGGCCGGAAAAGGCGGTTTGTACCGGGGCTGCCCCTTCTTGCCCTCGATGGATTCCAGCAGTGCGGTTTCTTCACCGCAGATGTACGCGCCATAACCGAGATGATTGTGCAGGTCGAAGCA
>Ga0224495_10001156_pt1 | contig 19156 bp, 18 predicted proteins | sample SF_Jul11_sed_USG_FD_168128 | JGI IMG/M metagenome (GOLD analysis project Ga0224495, IMG submission 168128) | Sediment microbial communities from San Francisco Bay, California, United States - SF_Jul11_sed_USGS_4_1 | ecosystem: Environmental > Aquatic > Marine > Sediment | place: USA: California... | reverse complement strand
TCTTCTCAGCCAGATGTTAAATATGCTGACTTGTTTGCCGGGCCCAGCCGGGTTTATGGTTGCCCAAACAAAGCGCCAAATTGTGCTAGAGCTAGCTTTATCTACCACTGCACAAACATGGGGATGTCGGCATGCAGCTAAACGCTATAGGTTTACCTTTTCAGCCAAATGTTAAATGTGCTGACCTACTTGTCTGGCAGTCTTAGCTTTATTGTTGGTCAAACGAATTCTTAAGTTGTTACCTTTCGACAAATGTCGCTATCGCTTCGCATCCATTCTCTGGCGAACGACCAATACACCTAGCTTAGCTTCTCTTACCAAATAAGACCTCCTTTCATCGTTGTCGAGTGATTTTGACAGCACGAAATCACCGCTTGTAGACTAATACTAAACATACAAAACAAGAATCCTGGCATGAAGAAATTATCACGATCAAGTGCCCCCAGCTGGAAATATAGTCCTGAGTATTATGATATTTCGAAAAGAACGCTGGATATCGGGCTGGAGAAAGTGGCCGCGTACCGGACATGGAAGCATTTGGACCCAGGCCCTAGTTATGATGTCGAGTCTCGTTTTACTGCCTTGCCCGCGCTGACCAAGAAAGACATCCGTGAAAACTTCCCATATGGTATGTTGCCATATGATTGTGACCTGGGTCAGGGTATCAGGAATGGCGAGGTAACTCTGGTAGAAACCAGCGGCACTACCGATGATAGGGTTACTAATATCTGGAATCAGAAATGGTGGGATGCTTCCGAAGCAGCATCGTGGCAACTTAATTCTTGCGTGTCGCAGGTTGCTACCGGCAGCCACAACGAGGCTATTCTGTCCAATCCCATAAACGTGGGGATCATATCTGATGAAACCGACCTACCAATGGAAAACCGACGCCTGGCCCGGTTCCTGTATCTCAATGAGAAGACTGACCCCGTGGCCTGGACTCCCGCTATTATGGAACGCATGATTCAGGAATTGAATACTTTTCGACCGGCAGTCCTTGAAGCTAATCCATCTTACCTTGCAAGATTGTGCCGCTATGTCAACAACAGACGTGAAATAGTTTTTCAACCTGGCGTGGTAGTCTTTACCTACGAGTATGCTTCCCACCTCTATGTTCGCCAAATCCGCCAGGTCTTTCCCAATGTACCCATGGCTAGCTCTTACGGGACCACTGAGACCGGATACGTTTTCATGCAATGTGAAAAGGGCAAATTACATCAGAACAGCAAATATAGCCGTGTAGATTTTCAACCCTTCCAAAGGGAGCACGGCGGTCCATTTCTAGGAAGAATCTTAGTTACACCTCTTGATAACCAGTGGAGCTATCTTCTCCGTTTCGACACGGGAGATATCGTTCAGTTGGAGGCCAGTGGAAAATGCGATTGTGGAAGGAATCTGGGTCTAATCCTTTCCTCGGTGAACGGCCGGAGAGCCAATCTGACGTTGACCTGCGAGGGAAGGTTGGTGACTCTGCATGAACTGGATAGCGCTCTTAGTGTATTGCAGGGCATCGAAGAGTATGAACTGGTTCAAACTGGCGCTGGCGTTTATGATCTGCGTTTGGTCAGCCAGCGACCGGATAAAGAGAAGCTCAGCCAAGACGCCACCCGGATGCTGAAGGCGCTTTACGGAGGGCAGGCTGAAGTATCAATTACTTACAGGGCGGCAATTGCTCCAGAGCCTTCCGGAAAATATCTGCTATCCAGGGCTCTTTTCCCCATAGAATTGGACAAATACTTGGCTTGAGAATGCTCATGGAGGATGCACTAAAGGTACATCTATGAATGTTACAAAACCAGTCTATTTGATTGCTGGGGGCAGAGGTAGAAAATCCCTCAAGTCCATTATTAACATGATTCGAGATGATACTACAAAGACGAAGCCGGCCGTTGCCTACGTGGGTGTGGCGAGTGGAGACAGCTTTCCTTTCTATTTGATGATGTCCGCTATGATTAAGGAAGCCGGAGATTGCCAGATCAGGCGGGTGCTAATCGCTCCCAAAAAAGCCGATCTAAACAAAGCAGAGGCCATTTTGGAATCAGCGGATGCCGTTTTCATGAGTGGTGGGGACGTGGAGGCCGGTATGCACATTCTGGAAGAGAAAAAGATGGTAGGATTCCTGACGGGCCTCTTCAAGCGGGGCAAGGTATTCTTTGGAGTTTCTGCTGGAAGCATCATGCTAGGTAGAGAATGGGTTCGATGGAAAGACCCGGAGGATGATTCCACCGCAGAGCTGTTCCCTTGCCTCGGGATAACACCGGTCATTTGTGATACTCATGCCGAAGCGGATGATTGGCAAGAGTTGAAATCAGCTCTTAGGCTCGAGGAAGAGGATGCGCAGGGCTATGGAATTCCGTCCGGAAGCTGCCTCAAGGTCTATCCCGATGGCCGAATTGAGGCTCTGGATGGGGCTGTAACGCGATTCGTTAAACGTGGAGAAAATATAACAAGACAGCCAGAATTATTGCCCGAGCGAGAAGTAACGAAATGAGCGTCTGCCCAATGCAGCAAATTGCGCAGAAGTCAGAATTGCCGGGCAAAAGGACAGGACTTTTTCCAATTGCGCCCTCGGGTGTTTTGTAGTATGGGCACAGCCGCCTGGGTTTCGTGATAGACGGTCGAGCCTCTCGCCCTAACGTTACGTACTCAATCCTGAGGCGAAAGAAAGCGGGCGAGAATTTTGGCCACATCCTCGATGTCCTGCAGATAAACAAATTCTTCCTTACCGTGTATGTTGCACTCCGGGCGTATCACGCCGAGGCCAAACGCCTTGCATCCCCACGTGGCAACAATATGGGATAAGTCCCCCGAACCCATCTCGCCAAACTTGTCGGCTTGACCGATAGTGTCACCGATAATACCCGCCAGCCGGTCTACGATAGGGTCATCGGCGGGAGGCACGGTTGGGATGCCCTGAACACGCTCAAGTTGCCAGGTAACACCTGGAACAGAGGCAAGCGTATCGAGCAACTCTTTCTTGGCGTCCTCCAGATTCTCTTCGGGAATCAACCTCCGGTCCACCGATATGAGACATTCATCCGGCACGATATTGGTCTTAATGCCGCCCTTTATCATATTGATATTCAACCTGCCTTCCATCCGGCTGAGCTTCGTATCAGGGTGGGTGGGGACATTGGATTTTCTCTGCTCCACTTTGTGTTTCAGATCAAGAAGTGCCTGAATCAAAAGGCTGGCCTTCTCGATGGCATTCTCTCCAAGATGAGATAGTCCAGAATGTACCGATTTGCCGATCACTTTGATGTCAACGTGCAGTGCCCCGAGGCCGGCTATAGAAACAAATCCAAAGCTGGAATCAAGGTTGAGAAAATGGGCGCCCGCAACAGGCTCCAGATATTGCCTCAGGTACTGGATCTGGCTGGCCTGGCTGAACTCTTCGTCGGTGGTAAGCATCACCGAAACATCAAAGTTGAGGTGCTTCCCTTTGAGAGGTTCCATAGCCAGAAGGAGGGCCACTATACTTCCCTTCATGTCGGCAGCGCCCCGACCATAGACCTTCCCGTTTTCAACCCTGGGCTCAAAGGCGTCCCAGCCTTCGGCCGGAACGACATCGATATGGCCGTAAAGAATCAGGCGTGGTTTACCTTTCTGGCGGCGGTGGCAGATGAGATTGACCCTTCCTTCTCGTCCTTCCGCATGTTCAGCCGGAATTGCTAGCCTTCTTGTATCAAAGCCTGACTTCTTGAACAAGGGCTCAAGATAATCGATTGCCTTGCCGTAGTTCAGACCCGGCGGTACAGTCGTGTTAATGGAAATTAGATCTTTAAGGACTTCAACGTATTTCACTTCTGCCTCCCTTTGGTTAGTCTACTGCGTCTACGGCTGGATTGTAACATAGTTTCCGGCAACCCCGGTCACCTACCCCGCGAAGGATAGCCTCCGCGGAATTCTTGGGGTCCGGGAGCAGCTTCAGGTCGCGCAGAACGCCCTCTTGTGTGATGGCAAGTCACAGCTCAGGACAAATGCTCGATTACGATAGGCTCGATATCGTCTGCCAGTTTGAAGCCGAATATTCTGGAGTAAAAGTAGAGTTCCGCGTCAAGAGCTCGCTTGATATTTTCAGCCTTTCTGAAGCCGTGCTGCTCACGATGGAAGAGTATATAGGCAGTCGGTATCCCTTTTCGGCGGAGAGCGTTTACCATTACTTCTGCCTGGGCCGGGGGAACGACTTTGTCCTCGTCTCCCTGAAAGAAGATTACTGGACACGATAACCGTTCCACATGCTTGATTGGCGAACGTTCGGAGTAAAGGTCGCGAGCGCCGGGATATGGCCCAACCACCCTGTCAAGGTAGCGTGACTCAAACTTGTGTGTATCTGTGGCTAGAGCCTCCAGGTCGCTCACGCCGTAGTAGCTGGCTCCAGCTTTGAAGACATCCCGGAAAGTCAGGGCAGCGAGAGTAGTATAACCACCGGCGCTGCCGCCCCGAATGATCGTGCGCCTCTCGTCTATTTCGCCGAGTTGACTAAGATAACGGGCGCAGTTGACACAGTCATCCACGTCCACAATTCCCCATCTGCCGTCCAGTCTCTGTCGGTAGGCTCTACCGTATCCGGTGCTGCCGCCATAGTCTACGTCGGCCACAGCAAAGCCGCGACTTGTCCAGAACTGAGTACTCAGATCCAGGGTGCTTGAAGTGGCTCCGGTTGGTCCACCGTGGCCTATGACCATTAGCGGGGGACGTTCACCAGCAGGGGCAGCATAGTCATTGTTTTTCGGCCTGTAAAAGAAAGCATGAGAGGTCAGCCCGCCTTCGGTCGGGAACTCAATCGCCTCAGGCACCGACAGATATTCCGGGGGGACTGCGGCCCGGGTCGAGCGCGCCAGAGTCTCGAGCTTACCGCTCGCTATTTCAAGCCTGACAACAGACTCGGCTTCGGTTGGCGAACCGGCAAGAAAAACAGCAAATCCCGGGCTGGCACGAACCCCGGAGATCACGGTGTAAGGTACCTTAATTTTGTTGAGTCTGTGGGTTGCCGGGTCGAGAGTGGCTAGGTGCCAAGTACCATCCTTCTCATAGCTACAGATCAGGCGGTCCGATTCGAAGGCGTAGGTTGATCTCCCGAAAACCCAGTGTGGTACTCCGAATTCGGCTTCCATCGGACAGAGCGCCTCGACAGAACCCTCCTTCCAGCGATAAAGATTCCACCAACCGGTCCTCTCTGAGATAAAATAGAGTGTTCCCTCAGGCGAGTACTGTGGCTGGCAAATAGACTCATCCTTGCCTCCGGCTATGTGTATCGGATTACCAATTGACCCGTCCTTTCCGACTTCGCCGACCCACAGCTCCGTATAGTCCCAAGGCATGTTGGGGTGATTCCAGGTGAGCCATGCCAGGCGAGAGCCATCCGGGCTGATGCGCGGCGAAGAGTAGAAATCGTTCCCTGAAACGAGCCTCTGAAAATGCTCTGCGCCGTCCAGACTGACTGCCGCTAGATAGTTTTCCGCTTCTCTGTCGCTGTCCGTATGGTCCTCACAGACGCAAATCATTCGATTCCGATGACGGTCTATGACGCCATCCGCATAGCGTATTCTATTTTCAGGGGTCACAGGCTCGGGCACAGAATTTGGAGTCTGCCGGTAGAGGCGCTGGTCCGCGAAATTGGAGAAGTAGACCGTGCCCCGGTCTACTCTGTAGGCTCCGCCGCCGTATTCATGCACCCGGGTCCTGACGTTGAATGGCTTCGGCGTGATATCGGCGATCCGGCCTTTCGGCGAACGACGCACAATCACATATCGTCCTCCCTCCTCCGGACGCATCTCTACCCAGTATATGTCATTGTTATCCACCTCGACTTGCCTATCGAATCTGACTACTCTCGATGCAACCAGGTCCGAAGTCACCGGTGATTTCCAGGAACCATAACTCGCGGTTATTGTTTTTCTCATCCTAATCTGCTGGCCTCACTTCGATTAATTTCGACGAAATCTACCATGCTGGTTTGTTCGTGTCAAAGCGAAGGCTACTAGGTGTGTGGGCCTACGCATAGCGGCGATGCAGTAATCCACTACAATGTCGCTTTTGAGTACATGGTGGCACGTTTGCCTTTCCGGTGCTACATGACAAGATAGGCTGGAAGTCAGCAGCCAGCAGCGATGCGAGGTTTGAACATGCACGTAGATATCATGGTTTTCTGTACTAGAGTCTGACAAAGGATTATACTTTCGGTCATGTCCGACATTGATTTGACCATCAGAAACGAAAAGAAAGAAGATTACAGAAATGTTGAGCAGCTGGTACGCGAGGCATTCTGGAATTTCTATGTCCCTGGATGCAACGAACACTATATGCTGCACAATCTCAGAAACAGTAACGATTTCATTCCTGAACTTGACTTCGTCGCCGAAAGTAAAGGCCAGATTGTGGGGCAGATTGCCTACAGCCGGGCGGTCGTCAAACGCAAACAGGGTGAGGAAAAGCAAGTCATAACCTTTGGTCCCGTAAGCGTACTACCCGCGTTTCAGAGAGGAGGCATAGGTAGCGCTCTGATTATTCACACAATTAATCTTGCGCGGGACATGGGGCATCCGGCCATTTGCATCTATGGAGACCCGAGATACTATAGCCGGTTCGGTTTTAGATGTGCCGAGAAATACGAAATCAAGACTGCCGAGGACAAGTTTGCAGTTAGCTTGCAGGTACTGGAGCTGAGGCAGGGTGCATTGAACGACGTGTCTGGAAGATTTATTGAGAGCGCTGCTTTCACAGTGAATGAGACCGAATTTGCGCAATATGATGCCACCTTTCCTTTCAAAGAAAAAAAGGAAACAGACTCACAGGGGGAATTCAGGCTTCTGGCCAGCCTTCGATATTAATCACGCCTTCAGCGGCTCGATGAATAGTGTTTTTTCAGGGTCCTAGCAGCCATGTTTGTGCGGTCTACAGCTAGTTGAACTTGTTCATGGCTGCATTTATTCCCTGAGCAAGAAAGCAGTCGATGGCTTCAGCCACTTTAGCAATGACAGGCTTGATTATGGCTGCTTCCTCGGGAGAGAAATCGCTGAGCACATAACTGACTACAGCATCCTCGCTCATGGCTTGCTTTTCTCCCTGAGGTCGCCCAATCCCCACCCTGATTCGGGGGAAGTCCTCGCTGCCCAGGGCGGAAATAATCGAATTCATCCCCTTGTGTCCTCCTGAGCTACCGCTCTGTCGCAGACGAATTTTGCCAAGGGGCAAATCGAGCTCATCGTATATTACCAGGAGGTCGCTCAAAGGAATCTTGTGCTTGCGCACCAGGCAAGCCACGGATTTGCCGCTGAGATTCACAAACGTCCCAGGCCTAGCCAGCAGCAATTTCTCACCTCTCACTTGCGCGATGCTTACTCTAGCCTGGCATTGTCTTCGGTCAAAGTGGACAGAATGAAGCCTGGCGTAGTAATTGAGGCACTGGAAGCCAATATTGTGGCGGTTATGGGCATAGTTCTTGCCGGGGTTTCCCAGACCAACGATAAGTTTCATTGACTTAGAGTTTATGGGAACTCAGTCTCCGGATATTATGGCTGATTCTGCTGACAGTAGGCAAATGCTCGTTATGATAAACAGCAGGATTGATTGGCTCAACTCACTTTAGTCTTCTATTCTTAAGCTCGGGCTGGGCGAATCCTTGCATTGTCACCCACAATTAGTCTTGATACTTTACTGGCAAAATAGCATTTTGTGACTCGTTAGCTCGAGAAAGGCAGAGAATTGGAGCACCGTGCCCCAATACAAGTAAAACCTACTGTGATACAGGCACACTCTGTGTCTTGTCGAATGCTGCTACGATATATTCCCGTATGGTCACCAGCATAATGGCATTATCGGGAGCCGTTACAAAATGCCTCAGTTGAGGATGTCTGGCAAGGAGAATAGCTTCAAACAGGCTCTTATTGTCTGTTTCTTCGCGGGCGGTGCCGACTACTGTTATGGCAATGGCCTGGGAAGTATCGGAAGGTTTGTTGGTCCTGTTGTCAATTAGTAATGAAATATTAGGATTATCTTGTATGTTTCTATATTTTCGCGTATTCCGCCCAGTAACAAAGACGAGTGATTTTAGGTCATCAGTTGCGGCAAAAGACACCAGATTGCTATGTGGCAAGCCCTGACCAAGCGTGTTTAGCACCGCGAAGTATTGCGCGCCTACTACCTCTCTCAGCAACGCCTCATGCCGGGGCATTCTCAACAGTTACCCTCCAAATCAAAGAGACAGTTTGTAAAACTATTCTACTATTCCTTCCCGAAGGTCTCAAACTGATAGGCTGGCAAGATTGGCTATAATATGGTCCTGGTAGGAATCTTCGGGTCGGGGATTCCGCATGTCAGGATGAGAACTGGTCTAGTTGTGCAACAATGCTCCGAATTGTCAACCCATCGGGTGTGGTACAAACTCATTTCCCTACGCTTGGGAAAAAAGGATTGACGAGATACTATGCGCATCGGCCTGTTGCCTTTGAGCATATTGACAGCGTCTTGCCTATTTAGCAATACAATAGTAGCCTTTCCCCTTAACGCACTTACCGGAGACTTGCTTTCGCTGTTTTAAGGCATCAAGTATGGCCCAAACCTCCAAGTGTCTGGCGCCAACAGCCTCTGCCAGTTCCTCGATTTCGAATGCATCATTCGGATGTGCCTCCAGAAATTTGAGCACTTTGGCTGATAATGTGTCTATACTATCGTCAAATTCCCTCCTCGTTATTGGCATAGCATTCTCCTTTCCTTAGCCTGCAAACCACTGCGTCAATCAATACAAAATCCAGTAATTATCTTACTACAAAATGCGACAGGGTGTCACACGGAAAATTGGCTTGACGTGTAACTAAGGGGAAAAGCATTTTGCCAGCTTCAGAAGCGGTCAAACGATTCCCCAATCTTGGACCATTTCGGCAAGCTGAGACTTCCAGGTGCGCTATCGGTTTAGTATCCAGAGCCGCACATTCAGATTGGCTGCGATACTAACCCAGATTATATATGGAATAAGAAGTCCGCCCGCGATGAGTGACACACCAAAGAACATAACGATGTTGACTAGTATCGCTATCCATAAGAGAAGAATCACGATCATTCCACCGATAGTGGACCTGAGCCCAAAGAAGATTGCCGACCATAGGATGTTCAGCACCAGCTGAACCCAAAATATGATGAAAGCTATTGTTACACCTTCTTGCCCCAATCCTTCACGCCAGACCAGGAAAACGGCTATACCCATCAGAAGGTAAAGAGTGATCCAGACGGGTCCGAACGCGGAGTTGGGGGGAGTAAAGGCTGGTTTCTTTAGGCTTGCATACCAGGTCGCTATTGCGCGCGTAGTGAACATCGCGCCAACGCCACCCGCGCCTTCACAGGCAACTATACTCACCACCAGCTTGACTATATCTGTGCCACTCAAACCACTGGACTCCACTGAGAGTTGATTTCTTTACAAATCTCGTCTTTGTCAAGATTATCCACTTCAGACAGAGTTTGTCAAACAATTGACCCAGGTGTTCGTTCTATGGGCTAGCGAGCTCAGAACAGAGTCCTTTTCCAGCAATTCAGCAACAAGGGTAACAGGCGAGACACTAGTCGCACATTTCTGATTATTCCGTATTTTAGCTACGGCCAGTGAGGAAAGACCGATTGACTTAACGTGCTTTAATCTTCCACTTTCAAGCTTGATTAGCTAAGCGGTCTTATATTCGTTAGTATTTCGGCCTTAACGCTTTAGAATATCCTATTTTAGAAAGGCTGCATAAACGGCATTAACATAAATGAGTTCAGAAGACGAGTATTGAAGCGCGGAATCATTTACCAAACCAGGAGTGCCTATAAGACGCTCTTGGACAGGTACATAAAGATGATGGGCAGAACTGCAAGTATGGCCACGTGGGGTTGAAAGAGAGCACACATGACCCCTGCTAGAGCCAGCGCTCAAATGCTTGGCCGGGGTTGCTCAATCTGTACGAGCTTTGTGTAAACGAAATTGGCCCCGTTCTGGAGTGTTGCATTTATCGTCAAAGGATACCAGCCATCACTGCTGAATCCCCCTCCTCCGATTAGAGTGAGCGTGCGGCTAGTGCTTTTATTAGCCTCCAAAGGATTCGAAGGAGTAACATCAAAGGTAAAGTCGTAGGATCCACCTACTTCAAGAGTGGCAGCTAACGAAACAACAGGCTCGAGACCCACATTCTTCATGGTTATTTTGACTCCCGGCCCTCTAGGATTAACCGGCCCGACAGGCCCCATCACAGACACGATTTCGATCGGTTCCTTATCTTGCGACACTACAATCGGAAAGGAATAGGCTGTATGCTCTGTATACTCTCCTGCAAACGTGAGCTCTCCAGACTCGCCTACGCCCGAAAGGAGGCCATAGTTGACCTTTAGCTTGTAGTAAGCTTCGTCACCTACGATTGTGTATACCGTGTCTGCTGACAGGTAATGGTGACCATCCTGAGGATCCCAGGTGGTCATTGCCTGCTCCCTGATAATAGAGTCATGACAATCGAAGAGGACCACATCAACGGAACTTATTTCAATGGGTGTGTTGACTAGAGGAGTATCCATAGTGCAGCGGATTTCAATCTGTTCACCCACGCTAGCATAGACCCCAGCAGGTGAGACCGTAAGTTCAAAGTAGCCTAATGGTATGGTCTCAGTTTTGATCTGGGTGGGAGGAATATGTTCCTGGTCTTGCGACACTGAGACTGGATAGCAGCTCAGGAATGGATAAGTCTCGTGGTCAACGATATTCCAGATATAGGCGGGGTTGGTCGCAGCAGGAGGGACAGCGCATATTTCCCACCCTGCACCTGAGAACGTGGCGATGTCCTGCATTTCCGCCGTGGTTTTGCCCGTGCCACCAGCCGAAATAGCTTGTCCGCTGGTTTCGGTGTCCCAGAAAGAGTTGCTGATGGTGCCTTCCCCTTCGTTCTCTGCCACCAGACCACCCACGCTGGCATGGCCACTGACGCCGCCTGTGGAATAGGAATTACTCACATGGCCATAATTAAGTCCGACCAGTCCGCCAACAGTATAGTTGCCGGTCACTCTGGCGGTGGAATAAGAATCACTCACAGTGCCATAAGAATTCGATCCCACCAAGCCGCCAACAATATGATTGCCATTCACGCTGCCTGTGAAATGGGAGTTGCTCACAACACCATAGAAATTATCTCCCACCAGACCGCCAACAAACGCCTCGCCGGTCACGGTGCCGTTCACGACGCTGATATCTTCGATGCGCCCTCCCTCATCAACAACGGCGAAGAGCCCCACAAACCCATCGCCGGTCACGTTAGCATTCACCACTCTGATACCCTTGATGACCCCTTCCCGCCCAACCTCCCCAAAAAGGCCGGCACCGAGCTCGTCAGGGCGGTTGATAAAGAGGTCGCGTATCTGGTGCCCTTGCCCGTCAAAGGTGCCCATGAACCCTGTAATGGTGGTAGCAGCCCACGGCTGATAGGTTCCAATCGGCTGCCAGCCCTTTCCTCCGTTGGCTGACGGGCTTGCAAGCTCTTCATAACCGGCAGTGGTGGAATCAAGGTCATTCATCAGGGTGTAGTTGCTGTCTAGGTTGTTCCTGACGGCATTCAAATCATGCCAGGTTCGTATTTCAAGGTTTTGGGATGGAGACACGTGCTGTACCGTCCCGGTAATTAGGGCTACCGTAACAAAAAAAGCTGCTGTAATGAAAAGGACGCCAACTCTTGCCATGTAACAATTCAGTTTCCCCTCACGATATCTAGCTTATAGTATTATATCATATGCTCAGCACTGTTGCAGCATCGATTTGACGTGTAGGGAGTTGACATATCACCGTTAATCTTCCAGGTGAAAGCTTGATCGGTCAAATGGCCTTATATTCGCCACTACTTAGCCTTCACACTTCAACGAAGCGAACTTCAGAAAAGCTGCACAAATCGACTGGCCTAAGCTGTTTGGGTGCGACTGGGCCTTGAGGCAGGGAAATTTTTGGATACTCCGCACCACCATAATCTTCCTCTCCTAAGTCTCTTTTTCCTTTAGGCCCGTATCCAGAGCACGACAAGGTATATTCCCACCCCTATAAAGATAAAAGAGCTCGCCACACGAATGATTTTCTCAGCGCGCGTGACTGCGTTGAGCCAGGTCGAAACCCTGGCCACGCCCAGGGATATAAGCACGCCAAATACTAAGACAGGCACTCCGGTGCCAATGGCATACACCGCAGGCAGTGTCACACCGCCGGCGGACCTGAGAGCCAGAGGTATCAATAGTCCAAAAAACAGGGCAGCACTGTAAGGACAAAAGGCAAGGGCAAAAAGGGCACCTAACAGGAATCCCCCTATCATCCCCTGATTGGCGACCTTTGTTCCCAGTCCGGACAATTTTCCGCCTCCCAAACTGAGCGGAATCCTGTTTATAGTCAGCATTATCACGCCTACCGCTATCAGAATTGGCCCCAGGGCTTGCTCGCCGAAGTCCTGCAGAAACGTGGCAACTCCTGGAATCTCAAGACCGGCCACAATTATCAGAACGCCGATGACGGAATAGGAAAACATACGCCCCAGTGTATAGAGCGCTCCAGTTATGACAGCGTATCTGCGTTCCGTCACGCGTCGGCTCACATATCCTATGGCAGCGATATTGGTAGCCAGGGGGCAGGGACTAATGGCAGTCATCAACCCCAAGAACAACGCCGAGAGGACTGGGATATTAACGTCTCCCAGAATGCCACCAAAATTCATCAGGCGTCTCCCGCGAGACTTTGCTCAATCTTGCTTTTCAATGTCTCGGCAAACGCCTCGTCTTTCCCAATAAGGGGATAGACGTCCGTCACCAGTTGGATGTGGTCAGTCCCATCTTTCACGGTGTTAATATAGAGGCTTAGGTAAGACGACTGATATTTCGCGACTATGTCAGCATTTTGCTCCTCTTCTACATTGAAGACTTGGAACGTCACCTTGCCACTAGCCAGCTCATCCGCAAAGTAGGTTTCCACGGTATAGCGCGCCGCATCCTCCATGTATCTACACGAATAACATCGTGTTGTGCGGTGGAAGTAAACAACATCAACCCTGTCAGCCGGGCCCGTAGAGTTGTTCGAATCTGGCTGCCCGCCATCCGTTGCCGGCGATGCGTTGGCTATTGCATAACCTACCACCACACAGACGGCTGCACACCCTAGGACAGAAAGCAGTATCTTCAATTTCTTGCTCATTCTCTTATTCTTACCGATTTTCTTATTCACTGTAAGTGCCTCCTCGTGCTCACTGTTCTAATACGATCTTCCCTTAGGTTTCTTGCCTATTTGCCTTCTCTTTGAAGTTCACAATATTGTCGCCTATACTCCTTGAGTAACGCCTCTGAATATTCATTATCTGCAGAAGGAGCGACATAGTTGTAAATCTTCACCCTTTTCAGCAATTCTTTTTTGATGGCATTATCATCAACTAGCTTCAGGTGGGCAACTTCCTTGAGGATGGAATCGAGGTTCGCGATTGCCACCTGAGAGCCATCGGGCAAGGCCAGTTTCTTTATCATCCTTGCCGCCGCCGCAGCACAGCATGGTTTCTCGCTTGTCATTCCTACCTCCTTTTATACCTGCGTTGTGCCTGTGCCTAGATCAATTTCTATTTCCTAGCCTTATCTTCTTTATTCAGGGCGTTGGCGATAAGCTGAGTGACCTCTCCCTTGGTGGGCACCCTCCCGGCACAGACCAACTCCTCGTTGATTACCAAGCCGGGTGTAGTCAAAATGGGATACTGCACTATTTTCATCATGTCCTTGACTTCTTCTATGGTGGCATCAATGCCAAGTTCCTTCACCGCGTCTTTGGTGGTCTTCTCCAACTGGTGACATCTGGCACATCCAGGCCCTAAGATTTTTATGTTCATCCGTCTACCTCCTTTTCAATTCCTTAAAACTAACCTGCTTCTCTCCAGGTGACCAAGCTCTATAAGCTGGTGACAAAACCATATATTAATCCTGCCGCAGTACAACAGACTATTATTATAGCTACGTACCAGAGAAGCCTCTTATTTCCAATCATCTGCCGAACGACAAGAAGGCTGGGTATTGAGACCACCGGGTCGGCAAGCAAGTAAGCCAGAAGAGGTCCCCTTCCCACGCCAACATCCAGGAACAAACGCGCCATAGGCACCTCCACCAGCGTCGGGAAGTACGCAACGACGCCGAACAGAACCGCTGCCAGTGTAGCTCCCAGCGTTGTGCTTCCGAAGTACCGACCGATAAATTCAGCCGGGATGACAACTCTGAGCATACCAGCCACGAAGACACCCACCAGCAACAAAGGTAGGATGGTACGGACAAAAAACCACGTTTCCCGCATCCAACTTAGTACATTATCGCGACCCAATCCACGCCAGGCTACGAAAACGAGACCTGCCAAGAGCGGAGCAAGCCCAATCAATTTCACCTCAAGCTCGGTTATGGCAGGGGAAGCTCCCCACAACAAGATGGCAAGCAAAAGTCCAAAGAATGCCCATAGCCACTTGGAGCTGGGGCTATTACCAGCCAGGGGGAAGGCTTGCCCTGATGCTACATGGGCTGTATTCCCAAGTGTTTTGTCCGGGAATAAAGCAGCCATGCTGACGCCGATGATAATGGCAAATCCGATAGAGAGGACAATTCGGGCCAGAGCGACATCTACGCCGATTAGCCTTGAAGTGTAGATGATAGCCAGAATATTGGTGGCCGGGGCAGTATAGAGAAAGACAATCGCAGGTCCAAGGCCGGCCCCGCTCTTGCGTATGCCGGCAAACAACGGCAAGATAGTACAGGAGCAAACAGCCAGGCACAGTCCGGCCGCAACCGACATGGGATAGGAAATATACTTTGGCGAGTCCGGCCCGAGGTAGCGAAGAATCTTGTCCTTGGGGAAAAGTGCGTACAGTGCCCCGGCCAGGAAGAAAGCCGGCACTACGAAAGGCAAGTGAGCCAAAAGATACTCCCTGAGAGTAGCTACACCACCTCTAAGAAGCTCAATAGCTAGTGTCATATCCTAGAATTCCTTGCCTAGATACTCGTGAGCACATACGGTTGCGCAAGGACTATTTGGGCAGCGCTTTGGGACCGACGCGTACGGCGCGGCCTAACCTTTCTTTATCCTGCAGTATAACTTGCTCGTTAGCGAGAGAGCCGCGGAGGAGTTCAGTTAGCGGGCCAGCATGGCTGTCCATTTTTTGCTCGTCAATACAGTAAACTATCCAAAGCCCGTCTCTGTTGGACTTAACAAAGCCGGCATCTTCAAGTATGCCTAGATTACGTGAAGCACGGGATTGGGAGATGCCCAATGCCTGCATTACCTCGCAAACGCAGCACTCTCTTTCCAGGAGGATTTTCAGGATTCTAATCCTGGTTTCATCGGACAAAGCTTTAAACGACTTTACGAAATCTCTCATTGCCATGGAACAGGCAAACCCTTATATTCGAATATCCGCATATACTGTATCACAAAAATCTCATTTGTCAAAGCAATCCATGAGACACAGACACCTTGCTCCCCTCGCATGAAGCCTCAAGCATCGTCGGACTTCCGTGACTCCTAGCCTGGGCGAACCATATATCAAATATCGTGGGATGGTTAATTCGGTCTTGGATTTGACTGGCTCAAATCAAAGCCAGAACGTTATCGGCTGATGAGATTGGCAAATGCAAGTCCGATGAATTTGGAGTTAGGATGATTTCTGTAATTTACTGACAGCCCTATCCAGCAACGCCAGGAACTCAGCTTCGCTGAGCGTCTTTGTCCCCAACTTCTCTGCTTTAGCTAACTTGGAGCCAGGGTCAGCGCCCACCACCACGTAAGAGGTCTGCTTGGTGACATCCGGGCCGGCTTTGCCACCGAGAGCCTTTATTTTGGCTTCTGCCTCTGAGCGGGAGAAGGATTCCAGCTTTCCGGTTAACACAAATTCCCGTCCAGAAAATGGTAACTTCTCGGGCTTGACTTCCTCGCCCTTCTCTCTTTCCAGCCTCACACCGGCTTTTCCTAGCTTCTCGATAATCTGCATGTTTCTGTCCTGTCTGAAAAAGGCAGCAATGCTTTCAGCTATCTTGGGGCCGATGGATGGAATGGATAGCAGATCCTCCTCAATGGCCTTGGCCAAATCGTGTATGCTGTCAAAGTGTTCTGCCAGCAGTTCGGCATACTGGTCACCCACATGGGTGATTCCCAGGGCAAAGATAACGCGGGCTAAGGGTCTATCCTTGCTCTTTTCGATGGAATTAAGCACATTGGAGGCGCTTTTGTCGGCCATTCTCTCCAGACCGAGAAGCTGCTCTTTTGTGAGGTAATACAAATCGGCGGCATCTTTGATCAAGCCAGCCTCGAACAGAGCCTGGCACAGCTTCTCACCCACGCCATCGATATCCATTGCCCCACGGCTGACAAAGTGTTTGATTCTTTCCAGGGCTTGAGACGGGCAGGCAGCATTGGTGCAGCGATGCATAGCCTCGCCTTCGGGCTTTATGACCTCGCTGCCACAGACAGGGCAAACAGGGTAATCTGGAGGCTTTTCTTTCCCCACGATGCCTTTCCTTTTCCTGTAAATTTCCCAGGTTTTTTCCCGCATGGAGAAGATCTTCTCCTTGCCGGTACGGCGGCTGACAATGGGTTCGACAATCTCAGGGATGACTTCACCGGCCCGCTGCACCACAACCCAGTCGCCAATCCTGATGTCTTTGCGGTGTATATCTTCCTCATTGTGCAATGCCGCTGAACTGATGGTTACACCGCCAACTCGAACCGGCTCCAGAACAGCATAGGGGTTGAGGCTCCCAGTCCTCCCCACATTTATGCCAATGTCGATAAGCTTTGTGGTGCCCTGGATTGCGGGAAACTTGTAAGCAACAGCCCAGCGTGGCTCGTGGGCCACAGTGCCCAGCTCCTGCTGAAAGGCAACAGAATTGACCTTCGCCACTATGCCATCGGCTTCGTAAGGATACTTTTCCCGGCTTTCTACCCAGCTTTGATGATATTCCTCAGCTTCATTGAGGGAACGGAGCAGGGCGATATTGGGGTTTATCTTGAAGCCCAGGGACTTAAGCCATTGCATGATCTCCCAGTGAGTGTCGGGCACCGCCTTGCCTTCAGCCCAACCCAGTCCATAAATGAATATGTCGAGAGGACGCCTGGCGGTGATGCTGGAGTCGAGCTGCCTTACCGAGCCGGCAGCAGCATTCCTGGGATTGGCAAATAGCGGCAGCTCCTCTCTGGCTCTCTCTTCGTTAAGCTTCTTGAAACCAGCCTTAGGAAGATAGACTTCGCCCCGGACTTCGAACCTGGGAGGCGCCTCCTTGGGTACGGAAAGGGGAATGCTCCTGATTGTTTTCAAGTTCTGTGTGATATCCTCACCACGGTAGCCATCCCCCCTGGTTGCTCCCGTGACGAGCAAGCCATCAGCGTAGGTCAAAGCTATTGCCAGCCCATCAATTTTGGGCTCGCAAACAAGGTCAAACTGCTGCCGGCCCAAAAGGTTGCTTACCCTCTTGTGCCAGGCTGCCAGTTCTTCATAAGAAAAGGCATTGGCCAAGCTCAACAGGGGCTGGGGATGCTCGACGACCCCGAATGCCTCTACAGGGGGTGCACCAATCCTCTGCGTGGGCGAGTCAGGAGTGACGAGCTCGGGATGCTCAGCCTCGAACTGTCTTAGCTCCCTCATCAACTCATCGTACTCGGCGTCGCTGATCTCGGGGCTGTCCAGCACGTAGTAACGGTAATTGTGATGATTGATTATCTGCCGCAGCTCTTCTATCCTGTTCTTGACCTTGTTCAAGTCTCCCATAGGGCTCCGTCAGTTATACTATACCATAGCTAAAACGGGTATGCAGATAGGGTGCCTATCGAACGTGAGGGTGAAGAGTAAACCACGGAGACCGCCCGAGAGGATACTTGCCTACTTGTTTCTCCCGAACGGGCAGACATAAACGCACATTCCGCAAGCCCTGTGCTGAGCCTCTCGTTTGCCTAGATAGGTGTGGCATGCCTCGGCAGCGAATATGTCACTCCTCGGCCTGGGCTTGTCGAAAGCCTGTCCGGTAAAGGCGTGGGCCGGACAGCCTTTCACACAGGCAGAGCAGTCGCGGCACATCTCATCCATAGGCGTTCCCGCTTCTAGCGGAGCATCGGTGAGCACCGTGCCCCATCTCACACGGGGGCCGTGTTCCGGTGTAATGAGCAAGGCGCTTTTGCCAATCCACCCAAGCCCGGCCAGATGGGCTGCTAATTTATGGGAGAATACACCGGTAAGCTTGGCCCTATCCAGTGTTTGGGACGACGGGACGGCGAAAGCCTGAAAACCGGCTTCATCCAGGGATTGGGCCAACGTCAGGGAAATTGAGTCTATGCGAGGATTCACGATTTGATACACGTAATACCAATAGCTATTCAGGGCAGCGATACTTTTGTGATGCACCAGCGTATTTACAATGCCATCCGCAAGAACGAAGCCATGGGAAATGGCCCGGGGAAACTGAGTCAAGAATTCTCCGCCCTGCTCGACGATACTGTGCTCGGCAGGAGCAAGATCAGCTATCCCGAAGTAAGTTGCCCCCGTGTCCTTGGCCAGAGATTCCAGCTTGCCTCTAAGGTTTGCTTTGCCCCTGTCTTTCATAGCAGACTACTATGTGTAAGTATAGCACGGCGAAGCTTTCCGATACTGATTTTGCGCTCGTGGGAAAGGGTGATTAAATTAGCTCCTGACTCTACGATATTTGCTATAATCAAGGCAGACTTACAAAGATGAAATACAGTACAATCCGGAAGGAGGGAAAAACATGGCTACAAAACCAGTTGTGATCAGGTTCTTTGCCCCGGTGATTGATGCCACTGTCAATGCTCTGATGAGCACCATCGATCAGAAAATGAAGCAGGGGACAAAGGATTTCATCATCCTTATCTCTTCGCCAGGTGGCTCTGTTATCCATGGTTTGAGCGCATACAATTATTTGAAGGGGTTGCCTGCTTCCATAACTACGCATAATTTCGGCAGCGTGGACTCGATAGGCATCGTCATATACTGTGCCGGTTCGAAGAGGCTGTCAGTGCCGCAGGCAAGATTCCTCTTTCACGGCGTTAGTGCGCAGTTTAGAGGGGAGCAGAATTTAGACGAGAAACTCCTGGAGGAAAGGCTAAAGGGATTGAGGATTGATATGGAGAACATTGCCAAGGTAATCG